>Ga0247760_1000493_pt1 | contig 42887 bp, 32 predicted proteins | sample UWRJL171409R4_FD_179936 | JGI IMG/M metagenome (GOLD analysis project Ga0247760, IMG submission 179936) | Plant litter microbial communities from Arlington Agricultural Research Station in Wisconsin, United States - UWRJ-L171-409R-4 | ecosystem: Environmental > Terrestrial > Plant litter >...
AAAAAAGGGAACTGTTTTTAAACCAAGCTTCGAAACAAAAAAAAAAAAAAAAAAAAAAAAAAGGTACCCATTCTGGAAATCGCGTGGTCCGTAAGCAGGTGCCAGAGGGTCGCTGGGCTTGGGCCAATGTTGGTTGAAGTGGGTAAGGGGAATTGGGATTGTGCGGGAATGAAGTGTGTGCGATCATTGGTTCCAGTTCTGCGGGTGAGACAACTGTGTAAAACCAATATTTGCTGATGTCTATTACCCCTAGTATAGGCAAAGAAAAGAAAGGAAAGGAAAAGGGCATTCATCACGGAGTCACGGTGTCGCAAGAGGGAGGCAATGGAAAGACGTGCAGAAGGAGCGAGCAGGTTTCCATTTAGAGCATTCTGGCGACGCTCCTCGCTGAGGTGTGGCAGGTGTCGGAACCATCCGCTCTCCCCCACGTGTCCCCCATCACCGGGGCACCGTTGCGTACCGCGCCGGTAGTGGCGGAGGTCGGAGGTGTGTCCGTCCCCTTCAATCTCTCGTCCCCTGTCCATCGCAGCGTTGCAACACTTCCGCGTGAGCCTCCAGCAACAAGACTCACCCCACACAGGGGCTCCGCATTCCTACAGAGTAATTGATGGTTAGCAGTACGGACAGCTAAGCAATTATTGCACTCCAGGCTTAGCGGCCGTTGGCAGAATGCTGTCCATATCGTTTGACGTGAGGGTTGTCGCCTGATGGGAGTGCGGAATTGATGCCGCCTGTTGCTGGGCAAAAGGTGCGGCCAAACTGAAGCAGGGGCGATTGACTAGTGTCAAGGCCGCCAAGCCAATAGCGCGATAATTTCCGCTGGCAGTCAGCGTTATCAGATTGACCCGCCCAGCTGCCGGCACACGCCAACGAAGCCTCCGTCCTGCAAGCGGCGCCCGGGTCGTTCCCGCGCCCTTTGCCACGACTCAAGACTCGAGGAAGCCCGGCACCAAGAAAGCCAGCACCCCGGCCAGGCACATCAACGCGACGTTTCCCATCATGCAGGTCCATCAAGTCCGCGCAAGGCCGACTTGGTTCATTCCATTCTTTCCCCAGGGAGTAGCGGCAGTGATCGGCAGCAGTCAGCAGCAACCACGGCTCGGTAGCGAATCGGATTCGGCCCTTCAATCCTACCTACCCTTCCCCTTCCTCCTGCCCCCTCGCAAGCGAGACGAACCCGTTTTCCCCTGGTTTTTCTTTCTGCGGTTTTATCGTGGGGGTTTCTTTTCCCTGCCTGCAAAAGAGAGCGACTAACCCAGCCCAGGCCGATGTTGTTGGCGCATCCAGAAAGTGTTTCGGTGCTCGTCGTCCTGGTCGACCGTGGCAAATGCAGAAACGGGTCGGGACACGAAGCCCGTTGATACGCAACACGACACGACTGCGACGACGATTCGGGATTCTGGGGGCGGAGGGAGGACGACAACTTGGATGGAACAATTGGCCACGCCATTGAGGCCTACACGAACCAACGCAGAAGATCGCGCATCAAGTACCTGAATATCAGGAACAGCCGATACAATGTCACGCCTCACACCCGTCGTCTACCCCGTCAATGACACGTCCCGGTCGGAGGCCGAGCGCGAATACCTCGCCAAGCTCGCGCACCATGCGTCGACGCAGGACCTGTCGCAGGATATGGGGCCGTATGTGCGCAACATGAGCATCGCCTTCACCGTCTTCGCCGCCGTGTTTGTAAGCCTGCGCTTCCTGGCTCGATGGCGCCAGGCCGCCCGCATTCTCATCGACGACTGGCTGATTGTGGCCTCGCTGGTCGTGCTGGCCGGTAACATGGTCATGAACATCATGCTCGTCGAGCTGGGCCTCGGCCGCCACTCGGGGAGCTTGACGCTGCCCGAGCTGCAGCGGCTGGACCAGGTAACTTTGCCCTCTTTCTCGAATTGGATGGGCGGCTTCTGACAATACGGGAACAGACCATCGTCGGTGCCGAGATCATCTACGTCACGGGCGTCAACCTGTACAAGATCTCGCTGCTGTTCTTCTACTTCCGTATCTTCCCCGTCCGCCAGGTCCGGCTAGGCGGCTACATCTGCGGCGGCATCTCGACGGCCTGGCAGGTGGCGTGCATGCTGGCAGCTACGTTCCAGTGCACGCCGCGCGAGCGGCTGTGGTCGCCCTGGCTGCCGGGCACCTGCATCAATCTGTTCTTAACACAGCTATGCATCAGCGTGCCGAGCATCCTGTGCGACATTGCCATCCTCTGCCTGCCCATGCCGCACGTCCTGCGCCTCAAGACGACCCTCACCCAGCGTGTACTTCTTATCTTCATCTTTATGCTGGGCAGCTATGTCGTATTTACGAGCATCTACCGCTTTCGCATCTTTTTGCAGTATACAACCGACGACGTGCCGTACAGTCTGGCCGACGGGTGTGCGTGGAACATCATCGAGATTAGCAGCGGTGTGGTGAGCGCTTGTCTGCCGACACTTGTGAGCCTTTTCCCCATCTCCCTCTCTCTTGATCACTACTAATACCGATTGTGCACCATCAGGGCCCCCTCTTCCGCGTCTTTAAATCCGGATGGCCATCCACGGCCGGCGCAAAGTCGGCCGAGCCGTCGCAGAAAAATGGGTCCGCCATCATGACTATTGGCGGCGGTAGCACCGGTCCCGGCACCTCGCGGTGGAAGCGACTCAATGAGTCTGACGAGAATACGGATCTGAGGCGCGATGAACTGAAATACGGCCTAGAACTGGTTCCCAAGAACCAATCTGGACGGGTCGAGGTGAACGTACGGGCGAGTCCCACACGCATGAACAGGGATACTGGCAATCGAGGCGGAGACAGGGGGTCGAACGTCAGCTTAGAAGGGTCTGGTGATGAGTACCCTCTGACGGCAATCCGACAGCGCACCGATGTGGAATGGCATGTTGAAAACACTGGCAGCGGTCCAAAAACTTTAGACACGGGGCTAGACAGAGGGAGTAATGGGGCAAGTCCACGGGTTGGTTCTTGATTGCTTGTACACCTAGGTAGTGTACAATTATGTAGATAGCGTAAATTAAAAAAATTACATAAATGATTTAAATACCAATGCATTCGGCTGTATGCTCAGCCAGAAGCACTCATCCGGGGGTTTAAATGCATGCTAATACCAGAGGAATATAGAGGATTGGGGACATGTTGAGAATATATCAAGGACAAACCTCAGAACTCCCAATAACGTCGGGTGTGCCGTTGAAAATCGGATTTCTTTTTCACGCTGGTTGCACATCATATTGAAGCAGTACACGAGTGTTAATTCAGTTTTGGAAACGGCAAGATGGTGTTCGATTCGAGCAGCGCAAAGGTAGTACCTGACACACCCAAGTGGCTTCAGACTCACTCGGCAGTGCCATTCTCTACGGCTTCGGGGGTAATACCAGATATGCCGGCATAGTGGTCCTTCAGGTTGTTGATGACATGATGGTCGATATGTTCGACCTTAGCCGGGGCCTCACACGGGATCTCCAGCAGCTCCGTGCCTCTCTTCTGGTTCCTCTCAAACTCAGCGTTGTATTTCTTCTCCAGTTTGGTGTAATCATCCTCCAGTTTGTCGTACTTCTCTTTCAACTCGATGTACTTGGTTTCCCATTTCAGCCCGCCGTGGATAATGCCGTCTAGTTCGACCGCCTTATCCTGACGATTTCGATCCAGTACAGGGCGTTCTCGTAGTACTCCTTGAGGAGCTCGAAGTTGCCCTTGAACTCGGTGTACTCGGGCCAGCTGTCGGGAATGGGATCATCGGGCGGGTTGCCACCAGGTCCTGTGGTAGGAGCGCCCGGGCTGCCATTGTCCTCGTTGGCGAGGCGAAAGTCGGGGATGGGAGGGATGGGAGTCACTGGTGGTAGCAAGACCACATCAGTACGTTGCAAATGCAAGCGCCTATAGTTTCCAAAAGAAAGGAGGCATGCCATCTGCCTTGCGAAGTGCCACGGTGCCCAGGCCCGCCGTCTTCTTGAGGGACGCAAACCTCTTCTGCCTCGAGGCAAGATCCCTGGCGGTCTTGGTGGCAGTGGTTGTGGTGATGATCACGTTTGCTGAGAGTCGTAGTAGACTTGTGCGGCGGTGGAAAAATAGTACTTGGAAGAGATGCTCTGGTGGCTGAAGAAGTTGAAGTTGTGTCAAAGGGAATAGAGACCGGCGGGTCCAAGGGGATATTTGTAGACGAAAGGACACGGGAGTATCCATGAGAAATACCAAAGCTGACAGCGCACCCCAAGCGACGTACCAAGTATCTTTACTTTAAATAACACAAACACTGAAAAGAGGTCCTGGCACCAAAACTAAAACATGGTATCTCCTCTACTAGATACTAAGACGAGGTACTTACACCCACAAGTTCATGTTATTTCCTGCAGAGACGAACAAATTTGCTCACCTCAGGCCAACACGCGGGATGTTTGCAAGGCTGCAGACAGCCAGCTTGCAAGATGTGAGATGCAGGTATGAAGAAGTCACACCACCAATGGCCAAAGATGACAGAGCTGTACATGCCGTACTCTGGTGGCATATAGAACAGTCGGGCGTCTCAAATCTTGTCAAACACTATTATCTTCACCCGATTATTGGCCGTCGTCTTTCGGGACGCATGCCGAAATACGGATGTTGAATGGCAACAACAGAAGTCGGCAGCATGTGGCGTCTGCATTGCGAACCACAATGGACGAATTCGGCGTGCGAGCCATGGTCGGCGTCCCGCGTGAGGCTTGAGGTGTGTTCAGCTCGCCACAACGCTCACCTCACCCCGCACAAAAAGATAAACAAGCATTCGCCTAGACGGCGCCACGGGTAACCTGCATTATCAAAGCCCTATGCAACTGCCGAGACGGCGCCAGTGACAGGCCCCATTTTCAGCCCCGTGTAACCCTGACCCAGCGAGCCCTTGGTCGAGACGGGTCCATCCTTCAATTCAAGGTTTGGACATTGTGATAGGTAAGTTCCCCTCCCAGGCAGTCAGCCACAGGCGGCACCCTCTCGATCCCTCACCGCAAATCCCTTGAACGGGCGCTGACGGGCGCTCCATGTGTCCCAAACTGGAAAGAATGCGAGGAGGCGATGAAGGTTCCCGGCTTGGTCGGGCAAATGGAGGGGTCGATAATACAGTGACAGCTGCGCGGACTTGCATAGGTACGGAATCACGGCCGGGCTTTTGCTTCCACTCATATTGTCGGGTTGTGAGGTCGGTAAGATGGGCCCGCAAAAATACGGGGCTTTTTGTTCGTCCGACTTCTCTCACTCGTCTCCCGCCCGTCACTTACACGCATGTGGCTCATTCCAAGGAAGCACATCCTCATCTCCCCAAGCCCCAGCAAATCCTCGCTCTGTCCTGACGGAATGATTCCTGCCAGACAGCATGCATAGCGTGATTTGCACTAGTTGATGCACGTGTGTGTCCTATAGAGATCTTGTCTCTCTCTGGCCCCCTTAGGTGATCACATCTATTGACGACGGTCAGTGCGCCGCACATGACAAGTTGCAGCTGATACTCAAGACTCTGTTCTGTATCTAAACGAAGATTCCAAACCCAATTGAATGCGTAGTGGCGATGCAGATCAAAACGTTACGGGCGATGGGGTCGTGTTTCCCCTCTTATTTGTATCCAAGCACTTACAAGCCGGGTGTACCCCAACTCTGTACCTACGCTGCAATGCCACCCGTGCTTCCGGCCGGGGTGCATTGGTTCGTGACCTCGCTTGGGTCGCCGGGAGATTGGGCTGGGCCAGGCGGCGTAACGTCCAATCTCCAGGTTTTGGGTATATTATCCCGACGAACCGGTTCCGCTGCCACTCTCCCTCTCTCCCATACAAGATACGCGAGCAATAACCCGGACAGCGGCAAAACAATAAGGCACGGTACCTGGTATGTTTGCCGATGCGAATTGCCGTTTGACACTCCCGTCTGCCGGGTTGTCTGCCGGCCGAAGCACCGCGCCTTTTTCCCAAGATCTACTGGGGCGCGTAAGCCTTTTTGATCTCGATCGCCACCCCGGCACCCTGGTCGTCAAGATCGCAATCTGAATATCCCATATACGTAGAGTACGAGGCGGAGGAGCGCCGCTTACCTGAAATGGAGACGGAGCCAAGTCAACAGGCATCCCAAGCCAAGACGTCAAGGAACCATCATTTCGGGTTCGAATAAATAAGGGACGCATGAACCCTTCGCAGCCAGTAGTTTGCACCAACCACTAACGGCTTGAACTTGGACTTTTGGCATTCACAGTCAAAATGGCGCCCATCTCATCGTACCTGAAAGCCTTCGTGGCCGCGAGTGCCATTGGCGTCGCGATCCGCCAGACCGGCACCTTTGTGCCCAAGGCCGGCAACTACCCCAAGACCGGCGACGACACCATCGCAGGCGGCATCTTCTGCATCAGCTTGTCGGACCTCGGCACATATCTCGCCCGCGCCGGCAACCCCGCCGGCTCCACGTCGGAAGCGCCCAAGGGTGCCGGCCAGGCCACGTCCGGCTCCGGCCCGTATCCGGCCCAGTCGTTCCTCGACCCGGCCCTGCCCAAGCACACCATCTACGCGCCCAAGACGCCGCCCGCCGGCAATGTGTCGCTGCCCTTCATCACATGGGGCAACGGCGGATGCGGCACGGACCCGACCTCGTTCAAGAACTTCCTGATCGAAGTGGCCAGCCACGGCTACGTCATCGCCGCCAACGGCCGCGCCGGCGGCATCGGCCAGTCACAGACCCTCGTGGAGAACAACCGTGCCGGGCTTGACTGGGGCTACAGCGGCAAGGCATCCAAGTACGGAAACGTCAACACCACAGCCATCACGTCCATGGGCCAGAGCTGCGGCGGGCTCGAGGCCATGTCCACGGCCTACCACGACGAGCGCGTCAAGCGCATCATCATGCTCAACATCGCCATCTTCCAGGACGAGAGGCGCTATCTGCTGTCCGAGATCAAGGTGCCCGTTGCGTACTTTATCGGCGGCAAGACCGACATGGGGTACCCGAATGTAAGTCACTAGCATTACCCCTGAACCCCTGAGAGCAAGTGGGTCCTGGAAAAGGGGCTAACACATCCATCGCACAGGCCGAAAAGGACTACAAGCTGCTCAACGCGGGGCTCCCTGTCTACAAGGCCAACCTGGACACCGGCCACGGCGGCACGTACTCGGCCACCAACGGCGGCAAGTTCGGAAAGGCCGTCGTCAACTACCTGCAGTGGCAGTGGAGGGGCGACCAGACCGCCAAGGCCATCCTTCTGGACCCCAAGGCCCCTGGGAGCTTGGTGTCGGACAAGTGGACGGTCGAGTACAAGAACTGGACTTGAGAGACTCGGAGGCACGAATACATGTACATATCATGGCAACTTCCAGGTTGCAGCGTCATTCCGAAGTTTATCTTTCAAACGCCACACGACCGCAGTTCCTTTCCCGCGTCGGTCCTTCCCGTGAACAAGTAGGTTTCTGAATGGAAAGTAAGAGCTTAAAACCACTAAATACAGGTAGGTAGGGTTCACCGATGCGATGTGTCCAAAACCGAGAATTTGGGAAACTCCCAGAATTTGGGAAACTCCCAGAATTTGCGAAACTCGCAAAGAAAACCACAATTATGCTCAAAACAGACTTCTCTCCTTCCTTTCCACGATGCTCTTTGACGAGAATGACCCCGAATTAGCGCTTCTCGACGACACTGTCACCCTTAAATACAAAAATAGCCCATCGGAGCCAGAACCAGAAACCATAAATCTTTCGGCTTTAATCGACATCAATCCGGCATGTCTGACCTCCACCAACGGCCAAAACGACTCCCCCTTACACTGCGCCATCTGCGGCGAAGACGCCCTCACGACTCACCAGCTCCTCTCGTCGCCGCACGCGAAGCCAAACGTCGGCGACGCGCAGCTCCGCACGGCGCTCCACCTCGTCACCCAAGCCGACCGTCCTGACAAGTGCGCACTCCTGCTCGCCGCGCCCGGCTGCGACCCCAACGCGCAGGACAAGACCGGGAAAACACCCCTTCATCTCGCCTGCATCTCCACCTCGCCTGCATCGCTGGACACCGTCGTCGGCCTCCTCCACGCCGGAAGCAACCCCAACGCACGCGACAAACTCAGCGGCTCGACGCCCTTGCATGGCACCATTCTGTTTGCCGCGCGCCACCAAATCAACGCCTCTTTTGCCGTCGAGTCCAAAATCCATGCGCTACTCGACGCCGAGGCCGATATCGATGCCCCTGATGAGTGTGGGTGTGCGCCCATTATGTACGCCGCCGTGGTTCCTCCACGTTCGGGTTCAAGTTCAAGCAACAAAGATGAATACACCCCTCTCTTCCGGGTTTTACATTCCCGCGGCGCAAGATTGGATGTCCGTGACAAGCAGGGGCGAGGTTTGCTGCAGTATGCCGCGGCCTATGGGAACATTACTGTTCACAGCTACATGCTGGATACGCTACCCGGGCTCGAAAATATGAATTTAAGAGACATTGACGCGCCGGAAGTGATGGACCGGTATGAGCACTTGCCGCGGTCGCTGACGTATTGGCGTGAGCTGAACGAGCCGAGCGCCCTGTGAGAGGATGCGGAGATGCGACCGGCGGATGACGATGAGCTGGCCGCATATCGAAAGCTGGTGTGCGAGATTGAGAGAAGGAGGAAGATGTGGGACACGAATGCGGAACGGAGTGCGAAACATGCTGCAAGTGGATTTCATTTCTTTCCGCCCTCTTTTCTTCTCTGAACTTGATTCTCATCCTGAGACACTATCTAACTACCAAACGTGGGTCTAGGGGCCGGTCATGACACCGCCAGCAACACCGGAGAGCATCCCGGAAATCGTACTGGACAATATCCTAGACAACATACTGGAGAACGATCTTTTTTTGGTAGCCGCAGAGCGCGCAGCTCGGGAGGAGCTGGAAGACGAGAAATGGGTTGAGAGTGAGCTTTTGAAGGGCCTCGGTACGTCGTAGTAGCGCAGGAATAGCGGGTATTGTTAACAGGTCTTGTGTCATCTCCTGGCACTCCTCTTGTTGATGCTACGGGAAGTGATCGTGGTTGCCTCTGCGGCTGCTGAAGTGGCCGTGTCTTGAGTAGTGTTCGTCCTGTAGGTGTTGTATGTCTTGGGCGGAATGAATGTATCATACGCTGGCCCTCTCCTGGCTCTGGGGGCGTAGTCAGGGTACAAGGGGACCTGTGATTCCATGTTGGAGACCCCCCTCGTTGACTGATTTATCCACCGGGAGGGGAGGAGTCGGGAAGTGTTCTAGCCTTGCTTGTCTGTCGGCTTCGTCTGCCCACGCTGGCCGGGCTTTTCCAGCCCTTTTTGTCTAGGCCCACAAGGGGAAGTTTGTAAGGGGTCATGGGCCGCTCCATGGCTGTCAGACTGGCATGGGACGGCCGCCTTGCTGACTTTACCGCATCCGCGTAAGATCTTGCTGCTACGGTCCGGCTCTGACGGGTTGGGACGTGCATGTTCTCCTGGGAGCCGAATCGCGGTATTTGCGCCCTCGAGGTGGCCGAGCTCCGGATGGCATCCCACACTCTTGATTGCTGCCGCTGGTAGCAAACGGGCTGATGATTATGTTCAGGAGCCGCCAATCTGCTCGTCTTTTGGCATTGGGGAGTTGCTCTGTTTGGCCTCTCAGAGGGTTTCATCGTAGTCTCAAAGGTGCTTGGACAGGGGAAATTCTTGACCTGCTGTTGTCTCAAGAGGAAGGCCTTTGGGGAGTAGCTGACGACTGAACAAATGTCTTTTGCATGGTACTGGGTGTCCGAATCTCCCAGTAACGGCATGACGGGAGATTGTTGATGAGACTGGCTGAGCTCTTGCAGCGGTGTACGACTGACTGGCTGGGCTCCAGGGTTAGATCTTGAAGCAGGCTGGGCCCGGGAAATGGCAGCAGCAGCGGCGTAACTTCTATGCTGTGTCAGAGCTTCGGGCTTCTTCGTCTGGGATGTTGATGTAGCGACTGCTGAAGACCTGGATGCGGTCCGCACGGGGACATTCAGGGGCGAAGCTGCCACTCTCGATGCCGCCGGCTTCTGTCCAGTTTCAGCTTTGGAGCTGGGACGGGTCCATGACTGCTCGGATCCCGGCGTGGAACTGTCCCTGCGAGGTCGGTATTTCCTCCGGGTCTTCCTTGCGGATTGCCGCTCTGTGGTATCCCAGTTGATCTTCAACTGCTTGTCGAAGAGCGTCTTGCCCCCGGTCTTTTGCAAATGAAACGGGGCAGGCGACAGGTCGCCCGCTCGCGCTTCGATGTCGGCCAAGACGCGGGTGGCCGGGATGATGTAGACCATGGCGACCTTGCCGTACTCTCCGTAGATGGTCTCAGGGGTGCCTGCAACGATGTGTCCGTATATCCTCCCTGTCTTGCCGTCCCTCACGATGGCCCCAGAATCACCGAATGGCCCCTTAAGGAAATATTGCAGGATACAAACGCTGGAATTGCGTTGAGCCCGGAAGTAGCATTAAGGTTGGCCGTCTGAACAGCTTTCTGCCAGACAAGGTTCCGACCTGTGCGGCGAGTGGCAACCTTAACGTCAACCATACCTCCGTCGGGCAGCTGATCCACATTCCCCACTGTGCCCTTCTTAAATTCCCCAAAATCTGTGTCTCATCACTGCCTTCTGGGACCTCTATGAGTACATAGTCCAGAGACATGGATGGCAGAAGGCAACCCTCAAAACTTGGTAGAATTTGGTTGTTTTCTAGATGCCGATCGTGATTTAGGGGCCCACGGTGATCTACGGATCTCGGCCGGCGGTGGCTATACTGGAAGAGACACAATTAATCGACAGACGGCGCAAGCTCGACACGGTTGCCGGGCTCCAAGTTACATGGACCCCAAATCTTGCCGATCATCTGCTTCTCAGGGACAATGAAGTTCTGATTTTCAGCCGGGCAGGCTTGGTTCCTGAAGAGTCAAAACGCCATGCTCTTCCCCGACGGACTGGTCGAAGAGACGACCCGGACGCCTTCCCTGCTCTTTGGCGGGTCGAGCAGGAAGACGCGCAGATGGTATAGCAAGCTGCTCCGTGGACAGTACGAGGAGGTGCCGCAGGACAGGAAGTTCGACGACTGCGTATTACTACGTGGTCAGGTATACAGAGACTTTGAAGAGTACGGCTACTAGCGAAAATGGCTGGAGATTCTTGACCGTCGGTACTAGGATCGGCCGAATGCCACGCTGAAACAGCTCTGGCATGACCGGCGGGACGGGCTGCAATGGTCCACATATATATCTAGGTCCACTCTCTGGGTGGTCATCGGGCTCATCTTGTTCTTTGGGCTTGTTCAGGTAATCGAAGGTGCCTTGCAGGTGTACAAAGGCTTTTCAAAGAGTTTTGAGTCTAGATGCCATATCCGTATCCGTACCGAAATCTCTAACAAGACAGCTGGGTGCGACTTTACTTGGTGCATTTTTGCCAATCAAGTCCAATTTTTCCTCCCAGGAAGTTATACAGCTCCATGCTCGCCGGCTTGCTCGATCCTGAGCCAATGGGCGCTACGCGGACTTCGGAGTTGATATTCAGCGAGCCCTCGGAGCCGCAGGGAGACCAGAGCCTGTCTGTTGTGCCGACCCAGCGGTCGTTTCGGAAGTAAAGACCGTCGAAGGGGCCGTCGAAGTAGTATTGCTTGGCAATCTGTATGCATGGGTCAGCACTTTGACTTCGAGTTTCCAGGTTCAGTCAAGGCAGGAAATTCAACCGCACCTCTTTGGTGTTGCCGGCGAAGTAGTATGTGGACTTCGAGATGGCCTCAGCGCCGGGGCCGAGCTTCACGCGTCCGTAGTAGTCGGCCTTGGAGACGGAGAATTGCCAGCCGGCGTCGTGGGTGATCTTGATGAGGGTCTGGCAGTTGACACGGTTTTCAACCACCTTGGACGAGTTGCCGGACTGAGCCTTGAGGATCGTCAGGGGCACTACTAAAGTCGCGGGGTCGGCCACGCTGGACGCGGCGCGCGAGCCCGCGGCGCAACCCGAGCCAGCAAAGGAGTACTCGGCAATCTTGACCGTCGCGGGCGTGGCCGCCGCCGCAAGGCCGGCAAGCAGGGGGAGAACTTGGAGGACGTGCATCTTGTCTGAACTTATGTGGATGTGGCGGACGACTCAGTTCAGCGGCTCGGAATCCGGAATTTGCTGTCGTGACTTGACATGGAGACCCTTTATAGCATGGTGTCGTGGGACTTGAATAAAAGCACAGCACCAGGTTAGGCTATTCACGTCCCCCAAAGCATTTCGGGAGATGAACGACCGGATTGATAGATTGCGTTACATGCAACGGCCAAATTCCTAGATTAGCCTTTTATCCATGCACTGCGCGCCGGCTTTACGCGACCGCTATCCCGGCCGCCATTGCCTTTTTGTTTGGCCATGTCATTTGAGAGAAGCACCGCGCCCGAGTTCCGATCGTGTAAATTGAGAGTCAAAGTCGGAGCCGTTCCCCGCAAACCTCGGCAGTCCATATGGCCTCATCAACTGCGTCGTACTCCCCCTTTTTGTCTTTAAAGGGCACACCCCTTTTTGCACCCGACCCTAACCACCACACCCGCATGTATTTGCAGCGCCAAGAAGCCAAGCCAGTCGTTTGGGAGCCCTGGAATTTGGAACGGTGGCTCGTTCACCATCGCACCCACGGCCGCACTTGTGACGGTGGTATATCATTCGTGGATGGGCCCAAAATAGGACCTTGAAGAAGGCTCCAGTTTTGAGTCACTTTTTGCCCTCCTCTCTCTTGCAAACTTGAAAACACCTGAGATCTGCGATCCAACACCACCTGGTGCTAGCGCCTGCTAGTTTTTGTTGCGAGTGAATGACCTTTTACTCTTAATTCGATCCGACGGCACGACACGATTTGGGACCTCATTTGGCAAACGACATCCGCTCAGTTGCTTGCTGCCTGCGTGCTGCTCATCATCATTTCCCCATTTGCTTCAATGACCATGACATCAGTGGTGCCAGACTCGCCGAAATCGGACCTATAAACCCCCCCATAGATTTCGCTCGCTCGCAAGTTTTGCACCAAGACGGCCCCTGAAATGGAAGACAGCGCGAGAGTCCAGTTCATTTCGAGTCTCCAGCCTGCATGCAATACCCCGGGCCTTGATCTCGAATCTTGCAAGCTGCTCGTTGACGTTGTCCACTTCATATTTCACTTCCCCTGGCAGATAATCGAATCGTTGTCAATGGCGCGGTACTCGTCCATCCTCTGTCTCCACAGCACCCCCTGCCCTCCTTCCCGCTCGCATACCCCCTTTTTGTGGAGAAAGCGCCAAATGGCGGTCCTGTCTCTTTGCACCCGTCTGCTAAACCACCACATGCCAGGCAAACGGCCAATCAGACCCAGCCAGAAACCAAACATCCACAGCGCGTGCTCGTCACGATCGTGCAACAGCTGCAGGAACTCAGGTCCCAATGCGCCGACAAATTGGACATAGCGAAACAGATTCCCTGCCAAAGGAGCAAGACGCCGAACTATCCCAAGCACCCTTGCAGGCTCAGCTAAACTGCTGTCATGGCCCTCCCAGTGGCGCACGTCGGTACTATCATATCCCCTGTTATCTTCGCTGCCCTTCGGTGCGTGACACACAGACGCCGCAAACACGAACTGCAGCAGGCTCTCGCTCCGGAACTCCTTCGTAGCCATCAACAAGGGCCTCAGTCCCGTCTGCAGCGACAGCCAGCCGAGCCGGTCCTCATCGTCGCTGAAGACCCAAGACTGGCTGATGTCCGAGGCGTCCTCGACGGCCGCAAAGGCAAGCGTGTTGAGCATCATGGCGGTCAGTAGCAGCGCGTCGGACTCGGCTCGTGATTTGGGGGGCTGGGAGACGGCGGACCGGAAGAGCCTGCATGCGGCCGTGGAGAGGGAGTACTCGGCCATGCGGTGCGCGGAGGCATTAGGAGCGTGGTTGCTGAGATGGCAGGCTGATACGGCGAGGATGGCGGCCAAGAGGTGGTGGTGCTGGCAGCTGAGGTCCCAGAGAGCGGGACTTAGGGGCACTAGTGTTAGGAAGCCGCCGCGGCCGAGGTCTTGGGCGATGTGCGAGAGAAGGGCGCCGATAGGGGTTGCGTTCTGGCCTGTGGTGATTCCCGCCGCGTGCATCTGCGGCTCGAGTAGCGACTCGGCGACCAGGGCAGACCAAAATTGTGTTGGCGCCAGAGTGGTCGCCGCCGGAGAGAACCCCTTTTCCAAACGGTCTTGGTCCGCGGCCCCATACTGGCACTCTCGCTTGACGCGGGTGCAGCGCGTGCAGACTGGCTTCGCTTTGTCGCATTTGATTCGTCTTTGCTTGCACGTCAGACACCCGAGACGGTCTTTGGTGTGGAATTTCCGCCGGTGATACTCTCTCGTCTTTGAGCCGGGTTCTGTGGCAGACAGGACAAGAAACCTCCCGGGGGCGTCCATTTTAGCCTGTCCCTGGAGTCGTGCATCCAAGAAGGGTAAACGATAGAAAGGGCAGAGGGGGGTTGAATGTCAAAAGCCACAAGAAAGCCTCTTTGGTCGTTGCGTGTTGGCGAGCTGAAGACTCAATAAGCCCGGCGGAACCATGGTCCGCTTCGTTTGCCGTTCTTGGAAAAGATACACCCTTGAGTGTGGCGCAGCAATGCCGTAGCCAACGAAGCGTAGAACTCCATTGGTATTATCCCGAACCGTATCCATCGTACTTCAAAATGAGTGGGCTCCAAAATAAATACCGGTAGAGAGAATTACAGCTCATGGGGTGCTGTCGTGTCGAGAGATGACGAACCCAAGTGCCCCTGTTAATCGTTACTTTGCCTCCGAATGTGGTAAACGACGGGGCTCTCCATGGTGACGATGACGACTCTCATGTCCTGGCTGACATGGCATTTTCTCAGTTTAGTATAAGAGCTCCGTCCAACATGCAGAAACAATCGATCAGATCATCGTTCACTGGTGTCGAGACTCACTTTCTCGGATATCTTCAACCCCCGTTGTCAACAATGCTGCCAACCATCATCTCCTTCTTGCTCCTGGGTTTAACCTCGGATGCGAGTGCCGCGCAATGTCCCTCATCACCCGGCCTCATCGACCTCGGGCACGCCAAACACGTCCCGACAACCACTTACACAACGGCATCCGGGCGCAACATCTCTGTCTACAAGAACATCCGCTTTGCCAAACCGCCCACAGGTGACCTCCGATTCCGGCTCCCCGACACAAAACTCCCCAAGATTGCCGGCATCCAGGATGGCAAGGTGGCCGACGAGCAGAGTACCCATTGCATCTCTTCTATGCCGGCTGTAGCACCCTTCCCGCCATACAACGGCACAACATGGGGCCGCGAGGACTGCCTGTTCCTCGATGTCTGGGTCCCGGACGACGTCAAACTTGATGACAAGGTACCAGTGCTTCATTGGTTTGTCGGCAGCGCCTATGCCTTTGGGAGCAAGGAGATGTATGTGTCGCCGACCGGCCTTTTCGACATCATGGACACGGATACGAAGTTCATCTTTGTTGCCAACAACTACCGTCTTGGTGTCCCGGGATGGACATATCTCCCTGGCGAGGACCTGGTTGCCAATCTTGGGATGCATGACTGTCTTGCAGCCGCCGAGTGGACATCCAAGTACATCAACCGCTTTGGGGGAGATCCGGGCCGGGTTACGGTCATTGGACAGAGCGCTGGGGCTGGTATTATCGGTCTTTTGACTGTGCTCAACGGCGGTAAAGGAAAGCTTCCTTTCCAGCAGGTATGGCATCTACCTGACTCGTGTTGAGAATCCAATTCATGGCAGCTAATCTCATGGGTTAGGCCTTGATGTCATCTCCTGCGATACTCCCCCGACGGCATCCCATCGAGCATCAGAAGAACCTATTCCAACAAATCCTAGCCGAAACAAATTGCACATCGGTCAAATGCCTCCGTGATATCCCAGAAAAGGCGATTCTTCATGTCAATGAGAAGCTCATCAACGATGTCCCATCCGATGCCGGTGGCGGAGTGTTCGGCCCCGCCCCTGGTTTTGGTCCCGTTCCAGATGGGTCTTTCATTCCAGATATCCCACTCGTGCTTTTCCAGCAGGGCAGGTTCCACAAGGAGCTACGTTCTCTCGTTATCGGCAATGTTGCAAATGAGGTGAGGTATCAACTCGGCCCAAGTACGTGTCATGCACTAACAATATTCAGGGGATGGGTCTTGCTCACGATGAGGGACTGCCCGAGTACTTCCCCACCATGGTCCGCCAGATTTTCAGCACCGCCAGCAACGGAACTATCGCCGATATTCAATCCCATTACAGTTTCGATGGAAACCCAGCCAAGCTGGCCTGGGACTGGACCACCGATGCCATCTTCGCTTGCAACGCCGCCAACATTGCAGAGGCCTACGGCGACCACGCGAGACGATACATATTTTCTGTACCTCCTGCTATCCATGGCCAAGACGCATTTTGTAAGAAGAGAGCCCACATTCCACACTCTTGAATAAAAGAGATTGCTGACTGCGTTCATGTCATTAGACTTCTTCTACTCAAACCAGACGACGACACCCGTGGATGACGTCAACGCTGCGAGAACATCACAAAGATTCTTGCTAAACTTTCTGTACGGGAGAGAATTCCCATGGCCAGTGTACGGTGAGGTAAACCGGATAACCAACATCACAGATGCTGGGTCTGAGAATGCGTCTCTTCCATTGGACTTGGAGGCTCGCTGCGAGATGATCAACCGTCTTCTGCTAGACCCTGACAATGGGGTTTAAGAGGCCAGAAACGCTGTGTTGGTATGGACTAAACTTCGCTTTCAAAATACCTAGCATTAGGACACAAGAAAAGTCACCGGAAATATCAGACACGTCTACACTAAATCAAACTCCTGAAGCTGAACGCCTCGCTCCTTCAACATGTCCACCATTACGCGCCCCAGAATCTCCCTTGCCACCTCAATTGTGTCTTCCTCCCGACACATATCTATTGGAAACGACCCAAGTCTAGGGTCTATCCAAGTAAATTGCGCAGTCGAGGTCTCAATGAAACCAGGAGCCCAGTACGCAGCCCATTCCGGTGCATCTTCGCTCCCATTCCAGACGGGTCTGCATCCACGCGGGAGAGGTCCCAGAATACCCTCCCCATTCATCATTCCGTCGAGGTAGGTTTGGCCGAAGACATGGTACTGGCCTGGCTATCCTGGCTATCCTGGCAGTGATGGTAGTACCGGTCTCAAGGTTATGGTCCAGTCACAGCCCAACAAAGCGCAGATCACCTCCCCCGGCTGCGCGGAGAAAGGCCCAAGCCCAAGACGCCCCTCGTCAGTGACGCAAACTGAGGTACCGTTGATCGCTGGGGTGGCAATAGAGCGGTCGGGATTGTCTTCATGGAACCCTCTGGAGCTAATGATCCGCGACAGGCTCTCCATTGACTCCTCGAAGCTAACTAAGGTAGGTAGCTGAATACATGTCGTGAACGAAATCGTCGCGACACCAGCCAACTTGTAAAGTTCGGCAGTATGCCTCAAGCGCGAGGCTTTGACCACGGTAGAAGTTGTAAACATGCTTTGAGGTCGACTTGCATCGATATATGACCTCCTCGAGCTCCGCTGAAGTCATACGTTCCGGTTGCAAATCATCCTCCTCCCCAAGCCGACACGGCGAGACTGTGTCAACCTTTCCTAGGATAATGCCTGTCACTCGCATGGTCCTGTCGCTGGGGAAGCTGCAGTTTGGGCGTAAACCTCCGCTCGCGTTGGAAGCTGGTCGTAGATATGTCTGTTGCCGGCGTGACGGATTAATGCTCCAATCTGGTGCCCATGAGCCTGACCTGGTGGCAGCGCGATTGCCTGCCCTGCAATGCATGAGCATGAGAATTACTGCGCGATTGGTCACGTGGTGCCCAGGCAGCAGCTGCACAGGAGGTGTGCCTTCCTGAAAGGTTTCAAGTGGGGTTGCATGTTTCAAAAGAGTAGGTACAGCACTGGCATGTTCTGCCGCCGCAATCATCAACCCTCTATCTCAACATTTGTCGAATTTTCGACCACGCGGATGCAGGGTAGACCTGGTATTCCATGGTAGTGTTCTGGGAGACCCCGCACATGCGCGCAGACAGCAACGTGGAGAATAGCCATGATGGTTTCCATTTCTATCAGGTTCTCTTCTATGTTCTATGACGACAGGCTATGGTTCCATCACAAGTCATGATCGGAAATTCGAGCGCCAGCAACGATGAGAGATGAGAAGAACAGCTCAGCGACGACGGCTCTCGGGGATAGGAGATGGGGGTTGAGACATGATTGGTGGGCGATCTGGGTTTTCGCCGACATCCTTCGACGTACCTAGGCTCTCTAGGAGGGCTTTCTCGTCGTCGGTGAGCGCGAGCTCTGTCGCGGCGGAGGTGGCGGTATTAATGCTGCCACGCTTTACGTCAGACACAGGGGAAACCAGGCGAAATTGGGGGGGAGTGGCACTCACCCACGATCCACCAATGGCGTCGTCGATGACGGAAGAGAAGGACCTGGCATGCTTTCCCGTCCCGTTCGGCCCGTTCGCTCCGTTCGTCCCGCTGGCCGTGTCCTTGGCCCCCTCGGTCTTGGGGGCCAAGGCCTGGAAGACGAGGGGGGCGACCTTCTCGACGGCAAGCTTAGCAGCAGGTCCAACGTAGGGCCGGATCATCTGCACGGTTTTCTTGAAGAAGTCCATGACTCCCTCCTCGGCGGTGCCGTTGTGGAGCGGCAACGACCGCAGCGTATCCTTGTCCATGTCCATGAGCGTCTGCAGCGCGACATCGGCCATGACGGCGCGCTGGAAGACCTGGCGGGATGCCATCTCGGAGTTCGGCGTGGGCTTGACCAGAGTCTCGACCGCCGACTCGGCGCTGCCCCTGCCACTCAGCTTGCTGTCGACGTGCTGCGCGACCACGGCGAGGGCTTTCCGAGCGAGGTCTGTGGCAATGGGCTTTGCGATGGTGAGGCCCTTCGACAGCCATCCGCCAAGTGTGTCGAAGAGTCCCTCCTCCCCCGAAAGAGGCACTGTGGGGCCGAGCAGCAACTCGACAAAGTCGTTTCCACCGGCCTCTACGGCTGAGATGCCCTTCAGGGGTTGGCGTCTGCCAGGGGAGAGACTGGCCTCGGTGGATCCGGACTTGGCGTCGAAGCGGTGGATCATGGTAAGGGCCACGTCGAGGCCACATTCGGTCATGACGGGTGCCATGGCCTTGCTGAGAACTTCGACGTTGGGGGCACCTGCTTGCCAGCGCTTGTGCATATCCTGGATGACGTACTTAGCCTTCGGCGACGCCAGGTCCAGCTGCAGCACTGTCTGCAGCGCGGCCTCGGCCACAACCGCCCGCTCCAGCACGCCCTCAGGAATTGCCAGGTTCTTCCCGTCGCCGACAAGACCGCCCTCGGTCCGGGCCATCACCGCCGTCTCCGACGCCATGCCGAGAAGCGACCCGGCCACCGTGCCGAGCACGCCGCCGATCGGCCCCGTGAAGGCTCCCACCATCGGCAACACGGCCGATCCCACCTTTCCAATGGTCTTCAAGACGTCCCCGAAGCTGTCGAAAATCCCTTCGGCGACTCCATTCGCCCCGGCCTTAGACCCGGCCGAAGAGGGGCCCAGCCTGACCAGATTCATCCCATTCTTCTCCGCCAGAATGCTCGGCTCCCCGTCCAGCAGATCCAGGTACCATTGATACTCGTTTCCGTACTGGCCGTTCACCGCATTTCCTGCATTGTTCCTGGACTTCGCATCTACGCCGTAGCAGTGCGTGCCCACCACCGTCATTGTCTTGCCCCGCAGGATGACGGGGGCACCCGACTGGCCCCCAGCCGTCGAAATGTCCTCCGGGCTGTACTCAAGCATGCGCTCCGCGGACTTGGAGAGATCCCACTTGATCTTGGCGAAGTTCTCGTACATCTGCGCGCCCTTTTCAGTGATCTTGGCGCCGGATTCCAGCTGCTGGTCGCCAGGATAACCGACCACGCCGAGGAACAGGCCAATGCTTTCGACGGCGGGCGTGGTGCTGAATCCAAGGATGCGCAGGTTGCCGGTGAAGGACGTATCGAGGCGGACGATGCCAAGATCGCGCTGGCGGGTCACATCCTTGACCCACTCAGCCGTGGTGACGACGGATCGGCCGTGAGAGAACTGGACGCCGCTGGAGGGATCGCCAACCGAGTCGCGTCCGTTGTAGCCGATGTAGCAGCGGATTTCAGTGGCGGGGCCCAGGCCGTACTGGTGGTCGTAGACGACGTGGCCAGCCGTGATGAGCGTCTTGGCGTTGACAAGCCAGCCGCTGCCCATCATCCAGGTCTCCTTGCCGCCGCCAGAGCGGAAGCAGGACTGGATTTTGACGATGGCTTTGCAAGAGGTGTTAGCATCACAGAGGTACGGGGAAGTGAATAAAAAGGGGGGGGTTTTCGGGCACTTACATCGGTACTTGCCGCCGTCCTTGATGTCGCCAAGATCAACCAATAGGCGACTATCAGTCGCGCCAACCGATTCGGCCGAGTCCCCCAGGGGCATAATAGCAGACTCGACCGGCTGCGAAGACTTCGGCGTCTGCAGCTTCCAGGTCCACGCGTTGGAGGGAGTAGAGTCCGACATGGCAGTGTAGTTTGGAAAGTGCCGGGCTTTCGTGCAGAATCAAGTGTAAGTGTGTTGGTTGCTTTTGAAGACTCGATGATCAAGACAAGATGTGATGGGTGGTGAGGCAGGAACGAGAGAACTGGAGAACGAAGCGGCTATTTATGTTTTCCCATAGAACTCGAGCTCTCTTGAGGGGTGAGTTCAAACGTCAGAGTCGTCGACAAAGATGGCCGGAGATCCCTCCCGTCAGCCATGTCGACCGCAGGTCTCTGAACTAGCGAGCAGGCTCTTCCTTTCAGCAAGCCACATTCCCTCGGTTTTCGCACCGTCACGAACTCTGCGCGCGCTCTTAACTTGGCACCATCCCCGCCACCCTGGTCCCGCCACGGAGATGTAAGCTCCATCTTGTGCAATTGGCTGGACAACTTCCTTTGCTGCCGCGCACTGGAGAAAAGGACTCGGACATCTCGATATTTTCTCTTGAGGAAACAGCTCGCAGCTAACACAAATCGGAACAAACTACCCATAATAAACGTCCCAAAGTGGGCCTTTCGGTACTAGTATGTACAAGAGAGCCATTGACAGCATCGCGGCTTTCTGCAGCTCAACACCCTTGTGGCGAACACGGCTGGCTGATCCGAGCATAGTTCCAAATAATGCCGCACGGGGCCGAGGACAGCGGTCCGAGTCCTTCGGCTATGTCGTGTCATTTCGTTTCCGAACTGAACAACAATCATATCTTATACCATCCGCGACTGCTGGCTCGCCCGGTTAAACCAGTTCACTGAGACTTCACGTTGGATCCAAAGTCCGCACACTGCTAAGGTGGGCCAGGTTAAAAGATCACAATATGCTCATCACTCGATGATTCTCAGCCCCGAACCCTAACATGTGTGTAACCTTAAGGCTGAGACAACATCACACCCGACATTTGTGGGGAATATTTCAGTTCGCAAGCCCCGAACAATCACGGTACGCACCCTATTGGCAATCACTCGACCACATACCTACCTTGAGTAAGGCACTCACTGCAGGTGCGAGCTCCAATTTGATGCGGCTGCCTCCCGAACTAAACGGCATGGCAAGGTCTAAGAATGCAAGCAACTGGCTGCGGTCACTAGCGTAGCTCGTTGGCGCCCACCGCCCGATTCGTATCGCACCCAATAGATACGCTCTTCCTTAGCTACGCCAAAAGCGCCACCCATATTCAAAGAGCTGAGCATGCAAGCCAATCACCCCCACGACGCGCCAGAACTCACCCGGCCCTGTCAAGCAGGCGGAGGCAGATCACGTATTTTCCATTGCTGCACGCTGCACGTCAGAACGGTGGGGTGACGGGATGTGAGGGAACAGCCGCCTCCGAACAGCCGCTTCCGAACACCTACTTCCGAAAAGCAGGACTAGTGCCGCCAACCCTAAGAGATCAAAATGATTGGATGGAAGACGGCAGTGTACGGTGATAGCGGACTCGCACGCAGTGAACTATCGACGAGACGATGCGGCATGGCGGTCTCGGCCAATGCATCATTACCCGCTGCGGCTCGAGGCGGATCTTTCAGCTTCCTGTCGACAGTCACCTGTTCGGAGTTCCACCCTGCTCCGAAAAGAGTACACTGGCAGCCCCCAGGAGAAGATAAGTACTAAGGTAACGAACGTCCAACCCTCTAGCACCAACACAACCTTCCGGCATCACCTTGACTACTATCCAGCATCAACATTTCTCGCCCTTCTCCACAGTCTTTGTACTCCCCGCCATCATGGGCTTAGACCTTACTAGTCTCGCTGCGTTGCCGGCCCTGCCCGAGGACACCTCTGGCACCAAGCCTGGGACGTACTCGGTCATTCCTCTCGTCAAACACGACGAATGGTCGGCCGACGGGCCAGACTACGTCTACAAGACCTGGTTTCGGACGCCGCCCCTCGACCCGGAGACCATCCGCCGGATTCGCAGCGTGCAGCTGTTCGCCGAATCCCACGATCAGGGTTACTGCGACGACCGCTTGGCCGGTACCTGGACTTGGTTTGAGCTGGCTATCATGGAGAACATGTATGTCGACAAGCCCCGTGTCAAGGACGGCATCACGCTCGCCTGGACCAGCCATAAGAACCACCTCTGCCAGGCAGAGTTTGAATGGGTCAGTGTCTCCTTCAATGCTGTTGTGAATATGTCATGATCGACATGGACCTGACTTCGATGTGTGCAGAAATCAGGAGTCAGTTTCGATACGGACCACGACATGTTCCGCCTGCTGGAAGACGACAATGTCATCGCCGTGCGCCTGTGCGCTCGCTTTCGCGGGTGGAAGATGTCGGTACAAGGTGGCTATCTCAAGATCGAGATTGGGGAGAAGGTGGAGCGAGAGGCTCTCGGCTTTAGCCAGGTCGTCACCTCTGTCCATACGGTGCAGAATATCTTCCAAGAGGTCAACAGCGCCCTGGTGGAAGAAGGCATGCAGATCCAGGACCTGCCAAAGTCTTTCTTCACGGCAAACATGATGCTAGGCAGCGACAAGCGCCCGCTGCGTGTTTTGTCTCTTGGTGCGTCCCGTCATGTCATGTTTGGTCACCTTCCAGCAACCTCCTGCTAAGCACATATCGAGGCAGATGGTGGCGGCGTCCGCGGCATCGCCGCCCTCATGTTGCTTGATGAGGTCTTCAAAAAAGCGCACCCTGGCAAGCTGCCGTACCAAGTGTTTGACATGATCGGGGGCACGAGCACGGGCGGGTAAGTTCCTGCGCCATCATGAAAAGCCGTACAAGAATACTAACCTAGCATCCCACAGGTTCATTGCCGTCATGCTCGGTCTCATGAAGATGAGCATCACCGAGTGCATCGATCACTATAAAAACTTCATGAATGTGGTGTTTCCTACCGGTGGCGCTAGCAGCAATCTGGTGTCAGCCTTCACCGGCACCAGGTGGGACGATGCGCCGCTAGTGGCGGTAATCAAAGGCCTGATCCAACAGAAGCTGGGCAATCCTGAAGTCCTCCTCCTTGACAAATCCACCATGAATAATCCATGCAGGGTGTATGTGCAGTCCTCTGCGTTGCTATCTCCGATGTCCCAAGGCTGACAGGTTTTGATTCTTTTTGTTTTCTAGCTTCCTGATGGCAGTGAACCAAGTCGGTGCAAACAATCACGCGCCCGTCACCCTTCGCACGTACCAACACCCGTTGGAGCAGCCTGCGCTGCCCAATATGAAGCTGTGGGAGGCGTGTCGAGCCACATCAGCAGCACCTCACTATTTCAAACCACTCACCATCGGCGATGTCAGCTTTCTCGATGGCGGTCTACAAGCCAACAACCCCTTGGGATGGTGAGCTTGAACCCTCCCTGCCGAAATGAAACACGGTTTTGGACTGTTGACACTAAAACAACGCCACCTAGGCTCTGGAACGAGGTGCTGACCGTTTTCGGTCCGACGCGCGGCACGAGCTGCTTCCTCAGCATCGGCACTGGCACCCCCAAGAGCGAGGAAGTCCCGTCTGCGACGCTGCTGAATGTCACAGGCTTTGCCGCGTCCATGGCCAGCATTGCCACCAACACCGAGGTCACCAACGTCCTGTTCCGATCGCTGATCAACGCCTTCGCCCCCACCCCGAACGTCAAGAAGTACTGGCGATTCAACGTTGGTAACGGATGTCCGGATTGGGTCCCTACCGAGGATGGGACTAGTTTCCAGTGGGTGCTGCGGGAGACGCGCGAAGAGCAGAAGCTCGGGGAGCTGGATGACGTTGCCGCTATGACCAAGACAATCGAGGCCGCAAAACTGTACATCGGTCAAAAGGGCGCCCAGGACATGATGCAGGAGTGTGCGCAGTCGCTTATCGTCTCATAGACCAAGATTGATCTCGCTGCACAGGCTGGATGGAGACTCATGGGTACCAAGCGAGTTGGTTGCTTGTACTGCTTCAGCCAGGTAATGTATGCCCTTGAACTTGAACAGGTAGCTATCCAACACATGTATTCAGACACCTAGGTACCTTCCCAATCTTCCCTCAATTCCACTCCTTGATAATAATACTCGCCGCCTTCTCCCCGACCGCATACGCCACCGAGCTCAAATGCGAGCTCGGCAAGAAAGGCAAGGTACTCATATCCACAACCCTGAGCCCCTCAGCGCCATACACCTTCAACTCAGCATCCACCACGCCTCCCAAGTTCCGCGGGAGCATCGACGCCGTGCAACACGGGTGCATGAATGACAGCACCAGACCCCCCCTAATATAGTCTAGCAACTGCGTATCCGTCTGCACCGCCGCACCAGGCGTGACCTCCTTCGCGCCGTACCCCTGGAAGGTAGTCGTGTTGACCACACTCCGCAGATACTTTGCATGCGCAAGATACACATCAAAATCCACAGGATTTGATCCCGTACCGTAGTTGACAACCGGCACTTGCAGCTTATCCGTCAGGTTGAGACGCACGGTACCCCGGCTCAGGGGGTGTAAGTTGACAGCGCGGAAGGACATTCCTGTAGCAAAGGTCGACTCCAGACTGGGGACCTGCGGGTTATTCAGCAGCTTAGCGATGGTGTCAAGTTGTTTCTCGTAGCCGGCCACGAGGGCTGCGTCGGTGCGGTAGTCGGCTGGGAGATATGAGGCTGCTGAGCCGTCGTTGACCATGGTGCGGATCTTGTTGATGATGGTTTGGTGAGAGGGGGTAATGTTGCGCAGGGCGACGAAGATGGCGCTGTTGGAGCCGGCGAGGGTGTAGGGGCCGCGTGCGGGGATTTCGTTGAAGCCTGCGGTGGCGTCGGCGAGGAAAGCTGGGTCAGCCATGGCTGAGGAGAGGGGGGAGAGGGGGAGTGGTGTTGAGTCTGTATGGGGTGTCAGTGACTACCAGGGAACAGATTCAAGTCTTTAAAAGGGGCGGGACGGCACGAACAGTTCCATGACACGGCTGGGCCCGAGTGGTCCTGGAAGTTGGAGCCAACACCGGGGAGATCAATAACCACACTAATGTTGGCAGTTTCCAGCAAGGACCTCTTTCCAATTCCGCTTCTCTGCAGAATGGTAGGGGTATGGAACACACCGGCGGCGAGGATCACCTCAGCCTTGGCCGTGATGTTGATCAGGGTATTATCAACCAGAGACCGGAGCTCGACCACGGGCGGCCCATGCTTCGGCCCTTTGGGGTACACAACGCGGACAACCTGGTGTTTGACCAGCAAGTCGTAGTTGGGTCTGGTGGCGTTGACTGCGGTGTAGTGGCCGACGCCGGCGTGCGAGCGGCGTGCCGTGACGGGATGCTGCGAGATGGGAATCCAGCAAAGCCCGTCCTTGTCGCCGCCAGCGCACTCTCGACGCTCCGGCACACCCACGTCCTTCCAGGCACCCCTGACGATGTGGTGATCGGCCCACAAAAACGGAGGGAAGCTGGAATAGATGGGACCTGGGCCGTACACCGACGCGTCCCACGTGTAGTTGTACTTTTGCACCGCAGCAGCAGGCGGTGCCGTGAAGTTGACGCTCTTCTTGTAAAAGGGGAACACGTCCTTCCAGTCCCACTTGTTCTTGCCCGAGCCCCCGCAGGCTGCCCACGCGTCCAAATCGTGGCGTGAGGGCCGGTCGAAGAACTGACCGTTGATAGCGCTGCTGCCGCCGACTACCTTGCCCGCCAGCACAAAGGCCGTTGCGTTCTTCGCATCCGGCACAGGCTGCGACTGCACGATGAAGTAGCTGGCCGATGCGCCGATGCCTCCCCATGTGGCCAGCGGCGGGTCGAAGATGCCAGGCGCGTATTCAACGTCGCCGTACTCGACAACTAACACCGTTTCTAGACGAGGTATTAGTCTTGCGGGTTCTGCATCGTGAAAGTGCGATATCTCAATACTTACTTCTCGGGAAGGCTTCAGTAAGCCGGTCTGCCACGGTGAGACCGGTCGTCCCGCCGCCAGCAACAATGAAGTCATAGCGGTCGCGGAGTTGCGAGATTTGCCGCTTGACGTGGAAACCTGACTGCGGCGCAGCGTTCGCAAAGCCTACGAGAGATGCGATGACAGCACTTCCAAGAATCATGACTTCGAGGTTAACGGCTTGAACCTGAAAACGAGTGGATAGGTGTCCGCGTCGGAGCAAACAAACACTCCAGTCGACCTGAGAAGGGGCGGCACAGGAGCTTTCAAAAGACAGTCTCCGAAATTAGCCTTACCCCAGCCCAATAATAATATCACACGGCATGCCGAATTAATATTACTGTCCGGGATCCTACCTCATGCACACCAGCTCACTCAATCTCTGATGCACAACCCGCGCTAGCGTCTTGTCCCTCCTTACACATCACAACCTAATTCGTCTTCTTCGGCATCCAGAGTCAGCACCTTATCGTTTTCGAATGTGCACATTAGGCGCCGGCTAACACGAGGACGTTACACACAAGCAGAGAGAATAGAGCAGCAATAGCCGCTTTCATCCAGAAGGTACAACATTTTCAAATTAAGTGAGTAGGTAGGTGGTCAGGCACTACAGTAAGCATAGATACCTAAGTATACTCGTGATTGCCCAGGTGAAATACTTATGGTACCCTTTTCCAACTAGAATATTTACTATTGACAAAATACATGTCTCCAAAGAAGCTCAGAAGTCCGAAAGAAGTCTGAAACCAATCTTTAAAAGACTCAAGTGCATGCGGTATGTTGTGTGTAGCCAATTGTGTAGGTAGGTAACTTGAGAGAAGCATTCAGTTGTGCGGATGCAATGAATTGTCCGTGCGACTCTCGAAGTCCTCAAAGTCCGAGGTCTCGGAAAAGTGGCAACTGGTCTGAAACAGGGGGCTTGGTCCAATTCTCTCCCAAAGAGCTGTACTCTACCAGGCGTCAGGTGCTGCCCCTGTCGCACATCAAACACCAAAGGGTCACTGTGACCCGGGGTCGCAATCCATCAGCCCTACGCCCCTGCAACCCCTAAAGCTGCGACACCGAGCTCGCGGTTCCCAACGCCTTCGCAAAAGGCAGAGGTCCTTTTCATCATGCAAACGCAAAATATTCCGCTTTGGGGGTATTTTTCGCCTCGGCGCGATACCCAAAGATGAAGAAATACTCAGCGCTTGATTTCGGCGCATCCCCGCTAGACGGGAAATCCCACACGGATCATTACGACGCCCAAGACCTGTTTCTTGACGGAGCAACTGCGCCGGCCAACGAGAAAAGACGCCCATCCATACGCGATTCGGTTGGGCTTGCGCGACTCTGTATCTTAACGCTCGGCGTGGCAGCCATCGTCGCAGCGACGGCACTCCTAGCGGTGCTGTGGTCCGGAGCCTCCATCGCAGTCAACCAGGGCGACCCTGGCTACATCTGGAAGTCCGTCGTCAGCCGGGGATGGGCCCCGATTACCGTCACGCTCTGTGCGGCGGCCATCCGGACCGCCGTCTCACTACAGGCCGGCGTGGCCATGTCCATGGTGGCGTCGGTCGTCCTCGAACAGCATCATGTCAGTCTCGGCGACAGTGCTTTCCTCTCCATCATCCGCGCCGTGAGCGTTCAGCCAATCAACCTGCTCTTCTCCGGAGGTCGTGGCATCGTCAGATCACTGGGCCCCCTTGGACTTTTCCTCATCGTCACCATGAGTCTGACAGCGCTGGCGTCGACCTTTGCCTCGTCCATTTTGCTGTCCGACTTTGGCGACATTGCAATTCTCGCACCTTTTACCACATCCCTGATAACGTACGGAAATGACTCGGCGAGCACGGCCATGGACGTCTGGAGGTCTCCCCCAGTCCAGTATCCGAGATTCGCCGAGTACACAAATGGCAGCCGTCTAGTTGGCGAGCATATTGACGACACCGGCTTCGCAATTCGCGTTCCCCTGCCCATGGCAGACAGCGTCCAACGACAGACATTGCGCGAGTATACGGGGCCGGCTGTCGTGTTTGACGATCGTGTCGTCTGCGTCGCACCTCGGAACCTGACATTTCTGAGCTTTAACAGCACATTAGGCTCACGAGGTACCACCTCCACTGCTCTCTTCGCCTTCAGGGGCATTGCCACGTTCGACAGTAGCCAGGACCTCCCCCCGCCACTACAGGGCGAAATGACAGGGAAGCAGGTTCCTTTCTACTGCCATGTCCCACGCACCTACCTTGCGATCGGGCTACCATCGAACATCACCGTTTGCACCGTCAGGGTGCCGACTGCTGTAGGCGACCAGTTGAGTCCTCTTTTGCTCGGCCCGGCGTTTACACGGCCGATGCGGTCCAGAAGTTACATCCCGCCGATCTTCTTTGTCTTCAAGCTCACCACGTCAATGGGGAAAAGGATAAACTGGGATGACTTTGGGACCAAGACATACTTCAAAAGACCTCAAGCTCTCAACCAGAACGAGACACGGGGATATGAAATCCCGCAGGATGCGCTCGCTGTGTCAAAGGAAGGGCCCTGGCATCAAACAAGAATGGAAAGCATCGAAGGCTTGGAAGGCATCACCTTTTCCGTGTCAACGTGTGTGGCCAACAACATCGGCGTGGCGTACAGCAACGTGACCATGACCAGCCAGTCGGATGGGCCCGAGCCGGCTCTGGCGTGGCAGGGCGGTGTCCGCGGGGCACAATCGGATATCGCCGATGTGTGGGCGCTCAGGTATGATACGGCGGCCGTACGGCGACAGCTCAACGCAACGGCAGGATCGTCAACCCTCACCCGCCAGCAGCGCGGCGTCATGGACCTTGACTTTGGCGCCACAAACTGGACTGCGCCGCTCAATGTGTTGAATGGGGGTGCCGAGTTCAACCTCGTGCCGGAGGAGCTCTTCCCCGAACTTCAGACGGTGCGGTGTGGGAGCAACCCCTCAGCTTGCAGCGTGGATCCATCGGCCATGATGGCTTCCGCGCTCGACAATGACGTGGGCCACCCCACGCATGTCGCGCTGTTCTCGGACACGCTCGCCGAGACGGGCAGCCCGGCGCGCGCGCTGCAGAGCTGGCTGAATGTGATGACGCGGCAGAAGTTCTACGACTCGCTCGGCCGGTTCGTGTTTGCGGGCGAGGCGCAGTACGCACAGTCGGTTCGGGTGTTTGCGCCACAGCGGTGGGGAGGCTTCTTCGGGGTTGTCGCCGTGCTGGGCTGCCATCTGCTGGCCATGGCGTGCGTGACGGTGTGGTTCTTGCGCGCGACGCGACACACGATGCTTGGCAACAGCTGGCAGGCCGTGTCGCAGGTTGTCTCGGATGCGACACTGCCGCTGCTGCAGCGCGCGGGCTACATGAAGGACTCCGAGGTGACGGGCATCATCCGGAAGCAGATGGGGGAGGCGGGCCGGTACGGCATTGCGAGGTTGAGGAAGCCGGATCGAGAGAGTCGAAGGGAGTTGGTAGCCATTTCTCCGTAGTAATTGGCTTCTGTGGCAATCATCCAAGTGGGGACCGAGACGCTCTTTCCTTGACCGCGTGCACCTTGTGGGTCTTGCCAGTTCTTCAAGGTGCCTGGTGCATGTCAAAGTTCAGTGCAAAGGCAGGTGCACCCCCTTCCAACTAACCCTTCATATGCAGACCAACACAGAGAATCTGTCACATACGACCATACCCACTGGAGAACTCGGGATCCCGTCTGCTCTCCCATAGATAAGCCAGTGAGGGCCAGACTAGTAGTTGGGTCGGTGACGACCAGCGAATCCCTGGTGTTGTATGTCATTTTTGCCCTTTTTGCTGTCACATTGCTCCACAACCCAACGACCAGCAGCCCCATCGCGACAGGTCGCGCACGCGCCTCTTGTGATGCGAGAAAGGGCTAGAACTTGTTGCCTGTGTGGGCGGATTGACGTTCTTATCTGCCGCCCAAGCTCCAACTTATCTCCGTTTATCAGTATAATTACACGCAAGGTTAAGAAACAAGAGCCATACCCTTCAAGAATCACCAAAAAGGCGCAGCTCAAGATGGTAAATAGCCCGGCGATACCAACTGTTTAGTAATTTAGTTTCGCACCTAGTCAGTCACCTGACCATTCGGTTGGGTGACATCCTCTGTCGATCCAAACGATGAGTTCGTGATGATGAGCGATGCTTACATCCTCGGCGATCAAGGCCAATGAGGTTCGCCATGCTGTGGGGCAACACCCCCGTCACAACCTGGTATCTGTCTAGAGATCGTATTCCACCCTGTTTGCCGGAAATGAGCCGGTTGTGGAACCCGTGTCAGGGGCAGCTCCTGCCACTAATAAAACCACTTGTTGGCCCTTCTAAAACCTGGAAGTCTTTGACTTTTAAACTCTCCTCGCTGCACGGAAAGGAAAATGGTTCGCCTCTCTCAGTTTACGGTGCTTGCAGCGCTGTTTTCCAGCACGATCCTCGTCGCGGCGCAGCAGGTGGCCAATGGCCCCAACAAGCTCGACGACTGCCAGTGCGGGCCAATCTACAAGGCGATCACCAAGTGCGAGACAATCAAGCGGCCCGGAGGCATCGGCGACGAGATAAAACAGTGCATCTGCATCCCCAACAGCGAGCCCGATGCGTGGTACGGGTGGCTCAGCAAGTGCACGACGTGCCTGGGCAACGGCGCCCCGCCCGACTCCTTCTACGCCAACCTGGCCACCATGATCACCCAGCTCTTCACCTCGTGCACCAATCCCGGGGGCAACGTCTTCAGCGACGGCCAGAGCGTCTGCGCCACCAACGCCATGTGGTCGCTGTGCACCTCGCTTAAGGACGGGTCCAAGGGCACTCCGAGCTGGGCAAGCTTCGAGAGGTCGCAGAGCCAGGGCGACAACTCGAACGCGACCCAGATCCTGAACATCAAGGATTTTTTCGAGACCACCACCACCAGCAGCAGCAGCAGCAGTAGCGCCGACGGCGCAGCCTCCAAGACAAGCACGCCGTCCTCGGGCACGGCTAGCACGTCGACGACAGCAACACAGAGCAAGACGGCCACGTCATCTCCGCCTTCGTTGGCTGGATCGGGTTGCAGGTCCAATAGTCTTCTCGCTGGATTTGCGATTGCTGCCGGTGTTGGTGCTGTGCTGGCTTGAGTTCGGTCTGGCAGTTTGGTAGGGCAGCTTGGATTCTTGTAATATTACCTTGGTGTGTTAGATAGACCGGGCAATCAGGATTAGAGCCGGCGGTCGCGGATATTACCCGCACCGCTTCTGTTTTCATTGCGCGAAACGGGAATGCCCCAAACCAGCCTGTTGAGTAGATTTGAGCAAAATGCAGCCAGGCGTGGGGTTTGTCAAAATACCTGACCCTCGTGCCCGTGCCTTGGTGCGTGTTATTTGTTTCCGGGCTGTTGGTTCGCATTCATGCTGTAGTTAGATTATCTAGGTAAGCACACTCGGACATGATACCTGTCGATGTGTGTGCTGGCAATCAATTCAAGCTGACTGCATTGTAGCGGGGCGGGTTGGAGACGCGGGGTGGCATTTGCATCAACCCGCACAGGCGGTAAACATGCTCTTATTTGCGCAGTTATAGATTGCTTCAAGCCCGAGTCGATCGTCTTTCGTCAGCAATGCGGCACCCACTCCCAACTTGCCTTGAGGCTATTCTCGCGGAATCCTTCACAATGTTGAACTTGCTCAACGATAATTACTATGATCGCACCTCGCTTGGGAGGCCTAGTCTTTCGGGATGTTAATGCCTTGGCAAACAGCCAGGTATAAATCAGAGGCAGAGAACATCATCATGATTGTGCTGTGACATAGGGATCACTGGCAGTAAATCATCGCTCAGCTTTTTCGTCACGATGAAGGCGCAAATTCGCACTCTTGCTTCAGCGTTGGCCATCCTGGCCCAATGCTCCCAGCTCTCGGTCGCGCAAGATTACCCCTATACCGCAGAACAACAGCGGAATGCCAACCGCACCTTGTCCATTGGCTATGTAAGCAATGTGAGACGATGACGCAAAAACGACAAAAAGTACTAATTTGCTGGGGATTCAGGTCGTCTTCCCCGGATTTACAATCCTGGATGTGTTTGGTCCGTTGCAGTTCTTGTCTGATTTGTCCTGGCCATTCAGCATCACCCTCTCGGTGATCGCAAAGGATGTTGGAGCTGTCCACAGCCGCCCGCCTGTACATCACGGCCCCGATGGTATGGTAATGGACATGTCGGGGATGATCGATGCGCAGATCGTGGCCACACATTCATTCCAGACGGCTCCACCGCTGGACATCCTCGTTGTCCCGGGTGGAATCGGTGACTTGACCCTTTCTGAGCAAAAGGACAGGTCGATTGAGGACTTTATTGTCTCTCGCTTCAACGCAACCGAGCATGTGCTCTCGGTCTGCTCGGGCGCTGGCTTTCTCGCTCGTGCTGGCGTCCTGGAAGGCCGACGCGCCACGGCCACAAAGGGCACCTGGGATAATGTCACCCGACACGGCAAAAACATCACGTGGGTTCCCAGTGCACGGTGGGTGCATGACGGCAAGATATGGACTAGCTCGGGTGTTTCGGCCGGCATGGACATGATGGTTGCCTTTTTGAGACACATCTACGGGGACCCGGTTGTCAACAACTCTGTCAACAATGTTGAGTATACACCGCATGTCAATCCTGACTGGGATCCCTTCTCTATTGTTCACAAAGTGAGTGCCTCTATTTGTAACTCTAACTCTAGTGTTGGCGCCTTATTGACATGTTGATTGCAACAGGTTCCCGGCGCCAATGCAAGCATGCCTCGGGAGGAAGTTGTTGGCCCACTGAGATCATACCCATGAGGCAGCAAAGGGGGCCCGATAATGCTGTTTGCGGCGATGTACTGAGGGGGGTCAAGAAAGGCCAAGCCAATAGTAACCCTTTCACACCGGATCATATGCCCGGCTTTTCCAACCTCTAAGTCAAAAATGCGCAGCGCATGTCCTTATGTCAGTGCCACACAATGGCATCACATCTACATATACACAGACCACTGTCACCAATAGCAGCCGAGCAGAGCAAATGTTTCGCGAGCTGTGCCAATCGGATGGCCCTCCCCACTTCCAGGTTGGGGGTATCCCGTCCTCCAGGATATCTGCGTATATATTCTCGCACTCACCTTGGCCGTTTAGATTACCCCTCATGCCGTGGGATCTGTCAAGATGAATACCGACTGTAAACACTCGTCTGTTGTCGATCCCTCGACGTACGACACCTGGGACCTCTGCCCTGGGATGGAAGCCCGCGTTCATAATGACTACAAGGATATGGACCTGGCCATGGTCGGTGCCCTCGAGGACTGGCGCGATCTGATCGGGCCGGCCAGCCCCATCTACAAGGGCGGTCTTCACGAGCGCTATATCAAGTACCGCCTCGATGGCGCTAGCTGCCAGTAGATGGAGGGTATGTACATCTTTGCCTACAGCCTGATGGACTGCATCCATTACGGTATCTCAGGCTCTCTTGTCTGGGGCGTCAGCTGTTAACGCTATAACACGGCGCGTGGCACCAAGTTCAGCGAGCGGCAACTAGACTAGATCAAGAACGACCTCCCGAATCATCTGCGTAGGGGGATTCGATGAAGTCGGCGGCGTATCATCTGCAGACTGGGTTGCCTGTGCAGAGCTTGTTGAGCGGTTTCAGCTTCAACATGAAGAACAAGGTTGAGAACAAACACAAAACCGATATGTATGTTATGATGGGCGGCTTTCAGGGGAGTTTGGAGAAGATGAAAGCGTGGAAGGCAGGGATTTTCATGGGTCGATGACGCTATTTGGGGTTTTTTTGGCTTGCCAGACGGTTTTATCCAACCGGAAACTGAACACGCGCTTCTTTTTCTTCTCCTTCTTCCTATTCAGTTCGTGTGAGATAGTGCTGTGCGGCTCTAGAGCCTGGAAAGTCATTGTACAGTTACAAGTTAAGTGTCACCGCTAACAGCTAAGGTGGTGGGGATCAACAAGGTTACTGCAGGCCCGTGGACCGCGCATCCGGATGCCTCCCTCAACAGCCAAGCCCCGGCCTATTACGCGACGGTCACTGACTAGCTCTGTCGGCGCCCGTTGAGTTATCTAAACTCATGCCCATCTTCAGAAGCAACATTGTTAAAGCCTTAGTAATAAATAGGATTAAAAAATACAGGACTTTTTATTAAGGAGAGGGGGTTTCTCCACTTCCTCCTCCTTCTGTACCCCTAAAGCCTAGCTAGTTAAATAGTTAAGTAGATAAATAATGTAATATTCCTGTAATGCAGTGGGATGCGTGTGAGGCCTTCTAGCCAATTACCCTAGCAAGAAGGAGTAAGTTCAAATCTTGCGCGGGGAAAAGGGCTACGTTGTTCATTTGCTAGCAACATTATAGTGCAAGTGGGCCGGGGGTTCATTTACACTGTAACAGCACTATTATAAGCGAATTTAGAAAGCGTTTACTTACTAATTGAAACTTAGCTTAGTATTCCGGGGGCTAGTAACAGCTGCAGCTAACTAGGGCCTTATTAAAGCCTTAGTACAGATAAGACTGTAGTTTAATATTAGTTTAGACTATAACATACAGGATTATCTATTAAGGAGAGGGAGTTTTCCACTTCCTCCTTATTCCTTGCCCTTAGGGCTCAGCTAGTCAGCGAGGTAGATAAATAATATAATGGGCTGCCTTTAACTATAACGAAATTATAACAATTACTACTTTTACTTAAAGTAGCTTCTTATATTTATTATTTATTTGTGACGACCCTGCAGGCCGTCACTTGGGCCGGAGCGGCCCGACGGATCCCCCGCAGAAGGAACAGTGCAGGAAAACAATACGCACGGTACTGCGCACTGGGCCAGGGGTGCAAAGACCCGAAGCCCCTACGACTAACCAGGAGTTACTCAGTCTTAGCAGGAGTGCTTACCTACTAAGCGTCTGTGGGACCTCTAAGCAAGAAGTGCTTAGTAACAGGTTACTTAGTTCCTCACTAAGTAACAGGCCACTAAGTAAGGTATAAGGTACCTCCCATCTAGTTAGTATAAATAACTATAGTTATGTCCATAACTACCGTAAAGGACTCTAGTTCCTTATATTAATATTTAATTATTCATTTATATCTTACTGTTCAGACTTACCTCTACGTATTATAATGATAACGACTTACAGTAACATTAAACCCCCCGTTTAAGAGTGTTAGCTTAATAAGCCGTCTTTAAAACACCCTTTACCTGTTAGCGTCCTGTTATACGTTCTGTCTTAACCTACGCTAGTCCTCTTAAAGCCTATATCAGGTGTAAGTTATAATACGATATTAACGTCTAGTTCCGAACGCTATTTATTAAATTCCCAGATATTACCTCTCTCTTATTAACATATTAACTTCCGGAAAAGGTAAAGAGATTAAGGAAGTGTAAGCCTAACCTTAACTCCCCATTATCGATAAGTTAGCTACACACCTTAAAGACTTAAACCTTAACTAGTAAGGACTGGTTAAGGAACTTAATAAAGCTTTCCCTAAAGACATTAAAAGTCGTATTAGTCTTATCGAAAAACTCTAAACTTAACTTAACGCTGTTAAACTGGAGAATAACGACTTTAAGGGCTTATAAAAGAAATAAGTAAAGCTCCCCCTACCGTTACACTTTAAGGGAGACTTAATATAATTAGAGTCGTAGATAACCTAGCTCCAGAGTTATATCACTTATTACAATAAGTAGTTCTTTAAAGAAGAAGGAAAAGTTAGGTTCGCTAAAGCCTTATTAAATAAGGTAACTACCTAATAGTATAAACCCTATATAAAGACAATTAACGACCTCTTTATAAACAGAGCGTGTAAGGAGGCCCTTAAAACTTAGGCTCTTTTCGATAACTTTAACGTTTTTATCAATTAACTCTAAACTGAGTTTAAAGAATTAAACGCTTCTAAGTAGGCTAAATAACACCTTATAACCCTAAAGCAGACGTCTTCAGTCCTTAAGTTCTCCATACGCTTTAAACTAGAAGCAGTAAAGACTAAGCTTAGCTAAAAGGCCCTAGTAATGCTGTTTTAAAGTAGCCTAAAGGAGCACGTTACTAGAGACCTTTACTGAGAAAATTAACCGGACCGCTTTCAGAAGCTAGTTAAGATAGCTATTAAGGCTAATAATCGGTACTATAATTACTATTATTAAAAGAACTTTTAGAAGGAATAGACCCTTTACTAGCTAAATAAGCCTAAAAAGGGGAATTAGTTAACCGTAACAGGTCACTACCCTAAGCCGATAGATATTAGTATAATAAATTATCAGAATTAGCTTAACTGCGGTAAACTTTAATAATAATAGTAGTAAAAGTAATTTAAGGACTTATTATAAGTCTAATGTTTTAACTGTGATAAAAAAGGATATATAGCACGGTAATGCCTGTTATTAAAGTAAGTTAGTTAGAAACCTGTCTTAAAAAAAGGGAAGTACGTTAAGTTTAACTTAAGGGATATTTATATTAAGATAGTAAGTAATAAAGAAGATTATATTTAAATAGATAAGTGTAATTTAGGAGATAAGGAAGAAGAGGAAGAACCCTAAGACGTAACGTACCTAATCTTTAGGGATATCTTAAAAGAGTTAATTATAGAGGTATAGGTTATTATAAACTAACTTTAAGGTGGGAACTTAAAACTGTTAAAGGTATAGGTTATAAAAGACTGACTTTAAAAAGAAATGTTCCAGTTAGCTATTACAGGCCTTAAAAGCCTTACCTTATAAGTTTAAGAACTAAAGAAGTCCAGGAAAGACCCTAACTTAAACCTTACTAAAATAGTAAAGGGAGTTGAAAAACTAACCTTCCAGGCTACTTAAACGGTAAAGTAAACCTTAAAAGGTGAAAGAGAGTAAGCTAAAAGAATTAAGTTAAAGAAGTAGAAGTTCTTCTTAACAGTACCTCTTAAAACTCTTAAACACTTTAAACACGTTAAGTAGATTAACACCCTTACCTTCTTAAAAGAAAGATAGCTTAGATAGCTACCCTGTATTAAGGCTAGTATACTTTAAACTAGTACCTTAAAGGTCCCTTAAGAAAGTATAATATAAGTATATTAGTAAAGAGTTTAGAAATTAAAGGAGAAACACTAAAAGTTAGTAAACGAAGTGGAGAATCTATAAGTTAAAGGCCTTACAGTCACGTTTAAGGACCAAGTAGTGGAAATTAGGTTATAACTTTATAATAAGGTTCACTTTACTAATTAACTTAAATACTAACTTGTTAAAGAAAGTTATTTCGTGGAAGAATAAGTTAAGTTACTGTTACCCAAGTTTTAAGAAGAGGTTTAGGAGAAATAACGGACCTAAAGGTAAGTGGAAGGAGAGAAGAAATAAGACATTACTTTACCTATCCTATACTCTATAACCACAGTATTAGCAGTTAACGTCGACTACCTTAACTATAAGGACATACTGTAGATTAACTGTATATACGATAACTATACTTTTAACTAGTATAGTGGGCCTAAGGCTTTTTATAATTACTTCCTTAACGTATAAAAACAGGACTACGCTATTATAAGGGTAAAGCTAAAACTAGCTTACTACTAAGTCTCCTACTCCCTAATAAGAGAAGTTAGTAATAAGAGAAAGATTACCGTAGTTAACTAAGCTCCTGCCACATACTAGCGAGGAGGAGTACTTAATAACTGCCCAGTCGTAACGTGCTTATTATATCTTAACAGAAAGGCTAGGGAATGGTAGAAGAAAGAGGATTACTAACAGATTTAAGAGTAAAAAAACATTATTACAATCTAGTCCTGTAAAGTGTACTATCAACTTATTAAGGACTTTAAGAACATTAAACTATTTAAAGTTAACTGGACGCTAAAGTGTAAGAACTTAAGAAAGGTTAATCGTTAGGTTTATTAAAGTTACTTATTTTTTTAGAAAGAATTAAGAAAAGGCTATAAGCCTTTTAAAAGGGTTAGAAACTAGTAGTTTACTAGCTGGTAAAAACCTTAAGAAGAAGGAGAGGCACTTAAAGGTTAGGTTAGATAAAACTTTAAGGATAGATAGTTACTATAACTTAAATGTTAAAGGAGTATAAGTATTATTCCGTTAGTATTAACTTAACAGATAGAAAAGGGAGGCTGTTTAGGGTAAGAGTAGTAATTAATAATAGGAGTGCTTCTAATCTAATGCACCCCTTGCTAGTTAACCGAAAGAAACTCCTTAATAAAGAATATAAAAAGGCTATTCCTATATAAAACAGAGAAGGAGGCCTATATTAGTATAATAATAATAAAGTTACTTACTACTTACCACTCTTAATTAAAGTAAATAGGGACGAATAATAAGTAAACTTTAACGTTACACTAGTTATAAAGTATAATATAATCCTAAACTTACTTTAGCTGGAAAGTACAATCTTATAATTAACTAAAAGAGTAACTACCTCACTTTCAGCAAGTCCCCCAGTAACGATCACTATTTAGAAAAAGCCAAAAAGGCACTAAACTGCTTTAAAGATATGCAAAGCATTTAAAAGTATATTAAACCCACAGAACCTAATATAGTTTAAGTTAAGTTTATAAAGATAGTTAAAAGATTAAAAGGTTTACTATATTACCTAAATGACAATTTAGAAAGTAAAAAGAAGCAGGAAGCTAACTTACAGATAAGTGAAAAAGTTAACTTATCTAAAGTACCTGTAAAGTACAGGAAGTTTACCTTATTTCGAAAAAAGATACCGTAACTATTAGACTACAGACTATAAGACTATAAAATTAAGCTAAAGCTAGGAGTAAAGCTCCGCAGTTTCTAACTTTACTACTTAAACCCTTAACAGGCTAAAGCCTTAAAAGAGTACGTTAATAAGAACCTGAAGAATAAGTTTATTATAAAGTCCTAGTCCTTAATAAGGTATTTAATGCTGTTTGTCTTAAGGAAGGGAGACAGTAAACTACATATAGTTATTAACTATTAAACGTTAAACAAGGATATAATTAAAAATCATTACTTATTACTACTTATTACGGAAATGTAAAAACAGATTATTAAGGTAAACTGGTTCTCTAACCTTAATTTCCCTATAGGGTTTAACTACGTTAAAGTAAAGGAAAAGGATAAGCATAAAACGGCTTTTCAGACTTATAATAAGTATTACCAGTACTGTGTTATGCTAATAAGATTAATAAACGCCCCTGTAACTTTCTAAAGCCTAATTAATAATGTTCTCTACCCTTTCCTTAATAAGTTTATCTTTATATACTTAAATAACATTCTAATCTATTTTAAAACTTTAAAAAAACACTAAAAATATATACGGTAGGTTTTAACAGCTTTTAAAAAAGCGAAGTTAACAGTAAACCTGGAAAAGAGCTATTTCTACATTTAGGAACTAAATTATCTAGGGTTTAAAGTAACCCTTAAGAAGCTTAAAATGTAAGTGGAGAAGATAAAGGCAGTTAAGGACTAACCTACTTTAAGAAATTAAAAAGAGCTGTAAACCTTTATTAACTTTACGAACTTTTACTAATACTTTATTAAGTACTTTATAAAGATTACAAAACTACTATATAAGCTTACAGGAAAGGGTAAACTGTTTAAGTGGATTAATAAACAGTAAAAGGCGTTTAAAGACCTTAAACACGCTTTTATTACAATATTAGTCTTAGCTTTCCTTAATTTCTTAAAGCCTTTTCAAGTTAAGACAGACTTTTTAAAGTTTATAATTAGTAAAGAACTTAACTAAATCTAAGACGATAAGAAACGCTACCCAGTTACCTTCTTATTAAAAGGAATCTACAGCTTAGCCTTACAGTATCTAATTTATAATAAGGAACTGATAGCAATTATTTAATACTTTATTAAGTAAGTACCGTATCTAAACAGTACAGAAGAATTAATCCAGGTCTTTTCAGACTATAATAACCTCTAATACTTCCTAACAAAGGAACTTAACCTACAGTAAACACAGTAAACAGAGTTAATAACCCTGTTCCACTTCCAGATTCACTATATTAAAGGGAAAGATAATAAGTAAGCTAATACTCTTAGTTAAAGATAGGACTATAAAGATATTAATCTAATCTTAATCTTTATCACTATATTTAATAAAGTAGAGAACAGTACCTTAAAACACATGTTATAAATGTTAAATAACTAAACGCTAAAATAAACTATTAACATTTATATAAACTTATAAATAGAGTATAATATTTATTAGTAATAATAAGACTTTTAAGTAAAAAGGCTAATAAAAGGATGTGACGACCCTGCAGGCCGTCACTTGGGCCGGAGCGGCCCGACGGATCCCCCGCAGAAGGAACAGTGCAGGAAGACAGTACACACTGTACTGCGCACTGGGCCAGGGGTGCAAAGACCCGAAGCCCCTACAACCAACCAGCATCTGCTCAGTCTTAGCAGGAGTGCTCACTTACTAAGCATCTGTGAGACCTCTAAGCAGAAGATACTCAGCAACAGGATGTTCAGTTCCTTACTGAGTAACAGGCCACTGAGCAAAGTACGAAGTACCTCTAGCTAATTAAGTATAAATAGTTATAGTTATGCCCACAACCACTAAGAGGAACTCTGGTTCCTCACGTTAGTATTTAATTATTCATTTATATCCTACTGTTCAGACTCACCTCTGTGCATTATAGTGATAACGACCTACAGTGACATTAAACCCCCTGTCTAAGAGTGCTAGCTTAATAAGCCGTCTTCAGAACGCCCCTTACCTGTTAGCGTCCTGCTATACGTTCTGTCTTAACCCGTGCTAGTCCTCTCGAGGCCTGTGCCGGTTGCAGGTTGTAATAAAGGAACCTGTAAGTATAAGTGCCCTTTAAGAGACTTAAGATATATATAAAACTGTAGTAAGGAATGCTTAAAATATCTAAACTATAATGAAATTAGTTATTAATTAAAATAGTTATTAAAAAGTGTAAACAGTACGTTTAAACTAAAAGTAAGGCTTTAGTATTAAGAGAAACTATACATTTATAACTTAAATAAACGGAAAGAATATATTTAGCAGGTTTATAAGTCTTAACTTAGAGGATATATAAGCTAAGCTAAGACCCTTACGTAAGCCTAATAGGCATACACCTTCTTAAGAATGAAGAAACTAGTTAAGGAAGTAGTTAATAACTATAATATCTGTTACTAAAAGTAAAACTAACGCTATAAGCTTTATAGGCTTCTCGAACTACTCCCTATATTATAGGCGTTATAAAGATTTATCTTACTTGACTTTATCACTGGGATTTTAAAGTTTAAGGACCTTACTATAAGAGTTACTTATAACTAAATCCTTATGGTAATTAACAGATTAATAAAGTAAGTTTACTTTTTACTAACTTTAAAGGATATAATAGTAGAATAACTCGTTTATATATTTAAAAAAAAAGGTAATTTCACGACACCTTTAGTTAAATAATATCGTTACAGATTAAGATAAGCTAATCGTATTGAAGTTCTAATAAGGACTAATGTAAAGAATGGGTGTGAAGAGTAAGCTTTTAATAGCATTCCACCTATAGACGGATAGTTAAATAAAGTAAGTTAATTAAATACTTATAACGTATCTTTAAGTATATGTTAACTTTAAATAAGATAATTAGCTTAAGTTACTATTAACAGTATAAATAACTTATAATATAACGTTAATTAAGTTAATAGGTATATTACTATTTTTCGCTAACTATAGTAAGGAGCCTAAACTTTATTAAGGCCCGCTTACTAACACCCCTTAAGTTATAATCTGTGTAAACCAGATGTAAAAGTTATATAACTATTTACAAGCTGAACTTAAGTTTATATGTAAACGAATAAAGAAGTTTACCGATAAATATTAAATTAAGTAACTAATATTTAAAAAGGACTTTATTATAATAGTGAATAAGTTAAGGGACCGACTTTTTAAGAGGGGGATTATATTTATCTTTTTTCACGAAACTTACGTTTAAAACGGTTTAGTAAAAAGCTTAACTTTAAAAGATATAGACTGTTCTAAATTAAGAAAAAAGTCGTTACTTTTAATTATAAATTAAACTTACTTACTAGTATAAAGGTATAGATTAAGGTTTTTCACATCTTACTTTTAAAACTTACCTTAAAGGGAGTTCCTCTGGAAAAGAAGATTAAGATTAACATTAATAAAGATAAGTATAATATTAAGGAAGTTATAGATTTACAGAAGGGAAAGAACATGTTTAAATATCTTGTTAAGTGGCTAGATTACGGCCTTAAAAGTAATTTATAAGAACTAGTTAAGAACCTTAAATACCTAAACCTAATTATGGAGTTTTACTAAAAGAATCTAAACTAATTAAAGTTAACGATAAGAATTAGAAATAAGATAAGATCTAATATTTAAATTACTATACTGAAGAGTAAGACTATTATGGGATTTAAAGCTTGAGAAGTAGCAGGAAACTTCTTAATAGGTATGGAAGGATATTTGTTAAAACCTTAACTGTAGGTTATAAGGACCTTAGACCTAATAAAAAAGGCTGGGCCTTTAAAGCTCTTAGTAAGCTTTACATGGGAGTAAGTATTATAGAAAGAGAAAAGTTAGTAAAAAAAAAAAAAAAAAAAAAAAAGATAAAAAAAAAAC
>Ga0247760_1000494_pt1 | contig 42729 bp, 21 predicted proteins | sample UWRJL171409R4_FD_179936 | JGI IMG/M metagenome (GOLD analysis project Ga0247760, IMG submission 179936) | Plant litter microbial communities from Arlington Agricultural Research Station in Wisconsin, United States - UWRJ-L171-409R-4 | ecosystem: Environmental > Terrestrial > Plant litter >...
CCTCCCACCATCATCGTCATCGCCGTCAGTGAAAATTTTCCATTTCCAACAACCACGAAGACCTCGCCCAGGCTAATTCAACGCCCACAACGGTTTGTAGCATCGCTTTGCTATTAATTCCACTGCTAATTCTATAGTCCCAGTATACCCTAAAGGCTTTATAAGCATTAAATTCCCGCGCGCCGTCACGCCGTTACGATCCGAAGCATTCGCAAAGATGGCAACCAGTGCGGAGCAGCACTGCGATTATAACAGCGATTCCGCTAATAATGACGCCTGGCTTTCGCCTTTACTGCGTAATCTGAATCCTCACGACCGTTTAAGCCCTGGAGTACGCGATTTTAAGACCTTACTACTGATTAATTACGCCTTTAAGCTGCAGTTCTCTCTTCCTCCAATCGAACGTAACCTTAGCCTTAATTCTTAGCTTAACTCCGACTTTCTGGACTCTCCGACCGAGTATTCTAACTAGGAGGGTATTAATAGTAACGATAATAACGACAGTAGTAACGTTATCTTTAAGGATAACGGCTATGTTACTTTTAAAGATAAAAAGATTTGTAATCTTACAATTAGCTTTATCTCCACTACTATTAAGAGCCTTTAAGTAACCGTTAATAAGTAAGTTAGCGAGGAAAGGTTTATTATTATTAAAGTTAGTGGTTAGAGCTTAGTAGATGGTCAATATACTTAATATAATCTTACCTGCGACTGCTATAGCTAACTTTAGCCTTTTAAGTCTACTGGCTTTCGTTTTACTATATCTTATAAGTGTAATTACTTATAAAAAGTTACTACCGTTTAATTAGTAACTTATTAACATTACTAAGAGTATAGCTAGGTTATACATTATATATATAATTATAAGCCTTCTTGTAATCTCTTAACTTACTTACAGCATTATAAGTAACTCCTTAAAGTTATAAAAGTTATCGTTAACGCTTTAAATTACCTTAATATCTATATAAGAGAAGTAAGTAACCTTATTATTATCCAGTTTCCCTTAAGCTCTTATATCGATAAGAATATTTACAACTTAAGGATAGAGATTTACAGACAGTACCTTAATAGCTATACTGTTACTGTAATTATTATTAAGGATAGAGATTTAAAGGGGATATTATATAAAGTACTATAAGTAAACCTAGTTAAAAAGGAAGAGCTTATTAGCTTTATTTTTTCTTACTTTACATTTCTATATATAATTAAAGAGTTTTAAAAGCTTACTTATACTAATATAACTTATAACACTAACGTCTTTAAGTATCTTTTATTTTAAGTAATAAGTTAAATTAACTGTAATACTACTTTCACTTTCTGTTTTAAACTTATTAATAATAAGAAGTAAGAGGCCTTTAAGTTCCTTTACTTTATTATAAAGAAGATCTATATTAGGTATAGCATCCCTAACCCCTTAGTGTTTATTACAAACTATAATAAGGAGATAAGGGGAGTTATTTACGTAGTATACCTTAATAATCAGCTTCAGCTTTATATTTATTATATTATTAAAAACGTGTTACTTAACATTAAGTAGAAGATAGTAAAGAATAAGGAGCTTAATTTAGATAATAAAGCTAAGTAAAAGTAAGATAATAACGATAATATTAGGCTGGCTAAGCTGTAAAGTAAGGTAGAGATAATAAAGGTATTTAAAATAACTCCCTTTATTACATCTAATTATTACAGGGTTAAGGTTATATTTAAGCTTATAATTTACACTGAGACTAAAGACTTATTCTTTTTAGCTTAGTCTGCCTTAAAGAAGGAGTTTTCTAACTAACTAGCTATACTTTGTTATATTTAAAAGGTTTAGATACTCTTATGTAAGCAGTAAATACATTATTATATTAAAGGCTACTGTAATTTCAGTGCTAGAATTATCTCTTTAACTAAGTTAACTAACTTTAATACTAAAAGTTACTTTATTAACAGTAAAGTAAATACCTTTAAATTAGTAAATACTTTATAAGCTATAGCTAAACATTAAGTAAAAGTATATAAATAAAAGAACGCTTATAAAAGTACTTAATAACGTTAGGACTTCATTAAGTACAGTTATCTCAGTTCTCTATTAATAAGGATATTATTTAAGGCTTTAAAGTTAATTAACAGTAAGTATCATTACGTAAAGGTAGCGTTTCCTAAAAAGAATCGTATAACTAAGCCCTTAAGTCCCTATTGTGATAACCTTGCAGGCCGTCACTTGGGCCAGGGCGGCCCGACGAATCCCCCGCAGAAGGAACAGTGTAGGAAGACAGTACGTACAGTACTGCGCACTGGGCTAGAGGTGCAAAAACCCGAAGCCCTTATAACCAGTAAGGTGGTGTTTACAGTATGCCGAGTGCTTACATTACGAGCAGGAGAAGTCTTATAAGCGGAGCGCTTGCGCGATGCAGAGTGCTCGCTCTATAAGCACTTATAACACCACGAGTAAGGTATAAGGTACCTTTTAGCTAGTTAGTATAGATAGTTATTATCGTCGCCACGATAGGCGTGAGGGACTTTTAGTTCCTTACGTTAGTATTTAATGATTTATTTATATCCTACTGTTTAGACTTACCTCTGTGTATTATAGTGATAACGACCTATAGTAACATTAAACCCCCTGTCTAGGAGTGCTAGCTTAATAAGTTGTCTTTGGAACGCTCCTTACCTATTAGCGTCCTGTTATACGTTCTGTCTTAACCTGCACCAGTCCTCCCGAGGCCTGTGTCGGGTGCAGGTTGTAATACCTATTAACCAGATTATACTGTTTTTATCTAGTACAGTATTCCTTACCGTTATACAATTTACATACTATTTAAAGATAATAAAAGGATTTAGCTCTAGAGTGTTCTGCCCCGTTAGTATTAAAGATACTACTTATAAGTACTTACTATTTTTATTTCTAGCTATTCTAACTATATTAAGATATTAATAACCTTTACCTTTAAATCTAAGACTTTAGGGTTACGGAAAAGAAGTGTGGAAAGCTAAGGAACGGTTTAGTATAAATACCGGCTTAATATACAGTATAAGGTATTATAGCGCTGAAAACTCCTATTATATTATAGACTTTAAGAACCCTAAAAACACTGTAGCGTTAGCGCCGTACAGCCTCCAGACCTCTATATAGTAACGCACTACCTTTACAGGACTTTATATACCGACAGTTATTAGAGTAGGAGATAAAGGTATCACTAAGGCTAAAGACTTAGAAAGTATTATTAAAACAGAAGACTCGGAAGGCATTAATACTAGCATTATTAAAGCGGAAGACTTAAAAGGCACTAAAGCTAAAGACTACAGTGTTAAGAAAGCAGGTAACAGTAGGGAGCACTATTAACGAATTGGTAATAGAATCAGTTCCAGTCCCTAAAAGGCCTGTAAAGAGGACTCGCAGTAGCTGAGCGGTTCGGCTAACGGAGAAGGTAATAGGCGTTATTTAATCTGGAAAAGCCCGGAAATCGCGTTTTCTGGGTCTTTAGGGCCCAGTTCTAGTATGTGTGGGTAGAGGCATTAATTCTCGGCCTTCTAAGCCTAGCCACACGCGTAAGGGGGGCCAGTTCTGGCGTTCTAAGCCTTCCACGCACAAGGTAGAGTGTTAAAAACATGTAGATTAATTCGTAGTAATAATAATTGCTGTAGATCACTGCAAAAAAAGATGTCTTGTTGATGATGGTGATGTGGAAGTCATTGGCGTCTGTGGAAGGCATTCTTAATAACCCCCATAGATAACCCTAACCCTGTTTAGGGGGGGGGGGGGGGGATGCACCCGCAGTAAAAACAGGATGCACCCCCATCAATTGCCTTTATAAAAGAGAAAAAGAGGCAGCCTCTCAGTCATCCGTTCCCCGCAACTTCAGGCTTAGAACAGCTGTCCACTTAAGCCAAACAAGCACCCCGGTTCTCATCACAAATAATCGAACTCAAGAAACCATTTTAGGGACCATTGCATTATGGAACTCGGACCCGAATTCCTTAGGCCCGCAGGTCTGACTGAGTGGGAACCGAAAGCCACGCCACGTACGAGTCAGCAAAGAAACACTTTTCCGATCTTTGATGTGACTTGAGGACCAAGACTTAAATAGGGTCGGGGAAAGGAGTGAAACAGCTGATCTCTTTAATCAAGTTGGAGGGGGTAAAGGACAAAAGTCGGGGTGTTGTGATGTCACGTAGACTTGCGTCATGAATAGATGCCAAGGTGACTAGTCAGTCGGTCTCGGAGAAGAATTTGTCTTGTTCAAAGGCAGTTCCTCGAAAACCATGCTCGTTTCTCCCTTGGCTAACCGCTGCTCACCCTACGCTCACCATTCTCTTAAGAATATAGTTTTAGGCAGCTCTCCCTTGCGGACCAAATGTTGTGGCTGCGGCATCCTAGCTAGAATCGTCGTCGTCATCGTCGTGGTCTGCATCAGGCTCCACAGGAGCAGAAGGAGGATTTCCGAACACTTCCCGCTCCAGCTCAAAAACAACATTCTCCTTCTCCTTGCTCTTGATTTGACGAATATCGACGGTGATGCCATCTGTGTTCACACTCCTGAGGGGTTCAGGGGCTGCGGTGATCTGTATTCGGCTTAGTCTGCCCTTGTCGTGAACTCCATGTTGGGCAGAGTAGAACTCACGTCAAAGCCAAAGAGCCACCGTATTTTATAATAAAACCCACTGGCAAACACTACAACCTCATCGTTTGGGTCCTGTGTAATACTTGTGTTAAGTTGCCGTCTTGCCGTTCATTGCATCAGTACGTCGGTGCTTACCTGCGGAGAGAAGTGCCTCCAGCCGCCAGCCTCTGTTGCATGGGACCATCCACCACCCGCACCCAAGTTTAGGGCTCCATGGGCATCTACTGTGAGCCCGACGGAGACGGCGCGCTTGCCTGAATCCCACACACTCAGGAGGCACTTCTTGGTGCTGTAGGTATCCCTAATGACAGCTAAGCCGTGCCTCTTGATATCCTCGCCCCTCGGGCTGGCCATGAGCGCATCAATGTTGTCGTGGACCCAGCGTGTGAATGGGGACTCATGGAGGAAGCTGCGGGACTTGATGGGTTTCAAGGTTATAAGGACAGCACCAGAGTTCTCGCTACTCTCGTATTTGTAAAATGCGGTACCCCCCGCAGCGCCTTGAGGCAATCTGTGGTAGTGTCATATCTTGGTCAGAGGTTGCACAGCCAAGTGCTTTTTTTCTGAACAGAGCCTGTGGCGGGTCGAAGAAAAGATCAGACATACTTGGCCTTCACATCGGCAGTAACATTAGACTCCGTCACTGATGAAGAATACAAGGGCGACCATCCCTCGTCGAGATTGGAGTCCTGGCGCTGCAGCTCTTCCTGCGGTGGCTTGTAGCCCTTGGTTTTGAGGTCTTCACTGTTGTCTAACTGCGCGATATGCTGCCACTTGGCGTTGCTGTCCCAGTAGCCCACGGAGCCTGGCAGCATCTCGGTCGAAGAGGGAGGCCGGTAGAGGCCGCGTCCGTAGCAGAACTTGGACATTAGTTTTGCGTACGTCTTGTCCATTGCGCCGCCTTTGATCTCCCTTGAAAAGTCGTGGAATGGAAGAGATGGGTGCGGGGTAGGTAGGTAGTGAGGGGTCTGGTGGCAAGCGTTTGGGCGCCTCCCTGAGGTTTTTATCTCCCCGCATCACGGGGCGTTGTTGCCCTCAGCTGCTCATGGCCTGACCAGGCAACCTGTGGTCGAGAAAATGCGGCCTCAATGTTAGGGCAGATGGGGTGATGTGGCTTGCGCTAACAACCACTAGCAATTTTATAGCACCACCACCACCACTTTCTAACCTCTCCTCTCCTCAGGCCTCGAAAATTAAAGCCATTCACAATGCCTCTTCGCTTTCCTACACCTACTAAATGCCGGCTCCTCGGTACTGCGGCTTATCTCGAGGACCATAAGGTTCCATTCTTCAAATCAGACTTATTTCGAGACCTCCACATCGGAAAAATCAGAGGGTGGGCAATCCTTCACAACGGCTTCGAGCGAAGGCACCCCACTATTGAGACGAGGGGTAGGAAGCCTATTATATCTCCAGCCGACTTACGAAGAATGGAAGAAATCCTTTGGAAATACGGTTTCAGAGCCAGACAGCTCAGCTGGCAATCCCTTGCCCACGAAGCCGGTATTAAGGCTTGTCCTCGAACCGTCGAAAGAGCAATGGGCACCCTTCACTACAGGAAATGTATCGCCTGTGAGAAAGGCAGTTTCACCTTCTAACGCCAAAAGAAGGATACAAGATGCTGAGCGCGCATTATCTTTCCGCCCAAACCCAGAGGATTGGCGTGATATTCGATGGCCAGACGAATGCCATTTCACTATCTGTCGCGAAGGCAGGATTGAAATCATCCGGAAGCCAGGCGAAAGGTTTTACCCTGACTGTATCTATCACCAAGAGCCAGACGATAAATCAGTTCTAGTTATGCGATATTACGTCTGGGCTGCTGTTGGATATAACTTCAAGTCCAAATTGCGTTTCTACGAGGTCCCTACGAACATAAACGGCAAGATGAGCATGCAGATTTATCGCGATGAGATCCTCGAAGGGGTGGTTCGGCCTTGGCTTGATGCAGGTCAACATTTCGTGCTTGAAGAAGATGGGGATTCAGGGCACGGAACAGGGCGATATACCACTAATATCGTAAAGGCCTAGAAGGAAGAGCATGGTTTAAAGCACTACTTCAACACCCCTGGCTCTCCAGACCTATCGCCAATTGAGAATTGCTGGAGGGCAGTAAAGCAGTACGTTCGTGCAAATGCCAGTATTACAGGCCCTGGTTTAAAGGAGCTTGTTTTGGCTGGCTGGGCACGAATATCGCAATCGAGCATCAATGCGATGGTGGATTCTATGGTAGTGCGAATGAAGGCCGTGTTAGCCGGCGAGGGTCAGATGACTGGATTTTAACAGGGTGATACATGGAGGTACCTAGACTGAATAGAGAACTGTGCCTGTTACTATGTATTTTCAGGTACCGAGTTCGCTTTTTTTTTGGCAACAGGTTGCCAGGACGCCAACATACCTCTTCAGTGATTGGTCCGATTGAGTGGTCTGATTGAGCAGATTTCCATCCCCTCCAAGCTGAATCACGTAACCAGAACCTTTACATCCGTACCAGCAATACTCTCTCCCAGGCATTGGCCAAACATCCCCTCCTTTGTGAGTTGCAATCACCCAAACACGCTCTCCATCCCGACTTCACTCCAGACACCAAAGACCAATGTCGTCTTTGGAGGAGCAAGCGCGGGGGTATTGCGCCCGCGCCGAAAGCCTGCTGCAGCAGTACATCACCAGCCGCTCCGACCAACACGAACAGCTCTCTGTTGATGCTCTCGCTGAGCTCGAAGCAGCTGCCCGTACCTCCACCAGCGCCTTTTCTGAAAGAATCACGGAAATTCGCTCGGACGTTCATCTGGAGCGCTTGCTTCGTATAGGCTTGAAGCCCGACGCGGACGCAGCAGAGTCTGGTCTCAGAACGCTTCTTGGCAATCAACCTGGTGCAACTAGCCATCTATTGAAGCTATTGACAATCCTTCACATCCGCTACGAAAGAACGGCTGATGTGAAATTCGTTATGGAGAGCCTGGACTTGGTTGGCAGCGCCATAGCAAGCACAGGTCGCGATGACGCATGCCTCCCGCGTCTCCTGGGCGCCTGCGGCATTGCACTGGTCGATCTCTCCGAGGGCACTAATTCGCTCTCGGCATTGAATATGGCCATCGACATTCTGCGCGCCGCAGGGAATATTACTACAGATGACAGAAAATCCGTTGATACAAGCGGTTGGGTGACCATACAGCAGACCTTGGCGGAAGCGTTGCGCCGGCGCTTTGAGGCAACGGGAGACGAGCGGGATATCGCCCAGGCGCAATCAATATTTGATGATGACGACGGCGATGCAGTCCTGCTCCCCCGGGAGATGTTGGCATGTTTGATGATTCGGTTGCGTGTCTTGCACTCAAGATGGAGACTCCACCCCGATGGTGCTTTGATCAAGTCTCTGATAGGGGAATATAGCGAGGCCAACCAGCTCCTTCTACTCAACGATCGGAATTTTATCCGCGCAGAGCTCTTCCAGGCCACCGGGGCCGCCTTCAACGAGATGTTCTTCGACCCGAATCACAAACGGGGAGTGGCCTTTGGCACCATTTTGGCGGGCTATCGGGCTGGAGAGGAGTTGCTGTCAACCTGGGGCGAGAAGGGCGTCGATTGCCCTGGGTTTGCTCCGTATCGGTTTGCAATGGGTAGGGCATGGGAGCTTCAGTTCCATGGATATTACTCACCGGAGGCTCTTGGAGTTGCCCACGAGATGTTTTCCAAGTGTCTCAAGCTGACCGTTCCCGGATCAAGCCATTATGCGCTAAGAGCAGCTGCAAGCGTCGCGGCGCAGCGGATGAAGCGGGACCTTGGCTTTGCTGGGGACAGTCCAGCGGACGACTTCGCGATAGCAACGTTGAAAACGGTCTTGCTTGGCAAGTTGCCACTGGAAGCAAAAGCAGCGGCCGCCGTCGCGACCGAATTAGGATATACGGCGTTGCATCAACATAATAACGTCGCTGCCCCGAAGACTCGGAGCCCCAGGTTGGACCAAGCAATCCGCCACTTTCGAAAAGCGGTATCTTTTAGTCATACAGATAGGCTTTCTGAAGCGTATACCCTCAAAACTTTGGCAGAGGCCATGACAACCAGAGCGCAAGATCAGCTTCAGCTCGGCCTCAAGGAGTTAGCCGTGACGGACTGCAATGAAGTGGTAGAAATACTCGAGCGTATCAGTATGGTCTGCCAGGACGTCAAGGTCAACTTACAGGAGCGCTACGACACCCTCGGAGACGTGAAAGAAATGCTGTTCAAAATACATGGCTATCCCAAATACGCGAAAGAGGCAATTGATGCCTGGAGAAAGCTCTACGAAAGTACGGATGGTGTCTCCATCTCAAGGCTGATGACGGCGACCAAAGCAGCGGCCCTTCAGCAACGGATTTCTGGGGATCACGATAGAGCAGCCCAGGTGTACCGAGGTGTCATTCAAACATTTCTTCAAGTCGTGTCGCTGTCTGACACCAGGTCGGAACAGATTTGGAAGGTGCGGCTCCTCAGTCGACTCAACATGCGGGCTCTCAGCGAGGCCCTCCTTGCCAGATGGCCTGCCGAAAAAGTACTCGAGGATGCGGAGCGGTGCCGCAGCTTGCTCTGGGATCTTCTGCTCTCGCGAAAAGCCAGCGTCAAAGATCTCGAGGCTAGGCACCGAGCTCTTGCCACGCGCTTCACGGAAGTTCGGGCACAACTAGCACGGAACTCAAAGGCAGCGGCAAAAGAGGCCTCTGATAATGCATCATGGGGAGGGTTGCTGGCTTCCAACCAGTTCCATATGGCCGATGAGTACAACAAGGTGCTCGCCGAGATACGAAAGCAGCCTGGTTTCGAGGACTTTCTTCTACCAACCTTCTCCGCTGAAAGGCTGATATCGATATCCTCGGAGGGACCTGTCGTTATGTTCGTCCAGAGCAACGTATCCCACGCCTTGATTATTTCACAGGCTGGAGTTTTGGTTGAAGCACTCCCGAAATTCAGTCGCAATTGCTGTGAACAGCGCTACAGGGACTTTAAGTCATCCTTAGAAGTCCACAAGAAAGATCCCACCAGGGCACAAGAGATACTGGAGGGCTTACTCCATTGGCTGTGGGATGTGGCGGCCGGGCCAGTCATCTCAGCTATGATGAACAGAGGACTGTGTCCATCAAGCCCACAGCCAGCAGACCATAATTTGCCCCGTGTTTGGTGGGTGAGTAGCGGCTGGATCAGCGTATTCCCGATTCATGTTGCGGGCGAGTTTCAATCAAAAGCGACACCAAACGGGAGACGGCACGTTTTCGACTTTTTCGTGTCGTCGTATACGCCCTCACTTGGAGCCTTGGAATATGCGCGACTGGCGGTCCGCCGAATGAGCTCTGGCGCCTCGACATCGGATCACCACCCTTCCAGCAACCTTCCCGAAGCCTTGTTGGTTAGCATGAAGTTTACGCCAGACACACAACCCGACTTGGAACACGCCCCTGACGAAGTGCGAGAAGCGGAGAAGGTTGTGCAACAAGGATACAGAGTGACGACAATGGGACATCCCAAGGAAGAATTTCAAGGCTTACCAACCCGAAAATCCGTGGTTCAGGCGCTGCGGACGTGCGAGGTGGCCCACTTCGCCTGCCACGGGGTTGCCGATCCGTTGGAGCCCCTTCGCAGCAAGCTGCTCCTCTGGGACTGGAAGCAGCACTCTCTGACGGTTGGCTTCCTGATGCGGATGGACTTTAAATCCTGCCGACTGGTTAATCTCTCGGCATGTGATATGGCAGTGAATCGTGACCTTTTGCTGCGCGAAGAGGGCCTACATATGGCCGGTGCGTTCCAGATGGCTGGTGTGCCGAATGTGCTGGCAACCATGTGGCCCATTGTAGACTCGGTGGCGCCACGGGTTTCGAGGGGTGTGTATTCAGCGCTGCTAGGTACCGATGACCGGATTCAGATTGCAAAGGTTGCTGAGTCTCTGCACAAAGTGGTCATGGGTTTGTGGAAAAGCGGTGAAAGTGTGATGGTTTGGGGTCCTTATGTGCACTTTGGTGCCTGAAAGGTATAGGAATTAAGGAGGGTTGGAGCTCAGGACGGTGAGCAAATGGGTCTTGGTGTGCTCGGATTTGTTTTCTGGAGGTAATTGGTGCCAATACACTTGCAATCTGGTTCCCATTTCCAAGCCCTTTCCCGTCAATGAACCCTTTTCCTGTCCAACCGATAAACCCATTTCCTCAAGCTCGAAGTTGATATCTAAGCCCATTGTCTGCTGAGTTGCCTGATCATTTTGTTATCCCCCGATGCTCGCTCGCTCCATGTTGAAGAGCAAAGCAGAAAAACATAACTACCTACCCTGTCTCCCCTTTGATCTAAACTCACTACCTGTGAGAGAACGGACCGACCGCAGAGGTTGAGCGCCTGAGGCATGAGCGGGATGCCACAGCTTTTCTGTTATTGTGGCCAAAATAAACACTCAGCTCTACAATGCCACCTCGCCGAAGGCTGGGGAAAACTATCCGCTGTAACAACGTCACAAGCTCGCCCAAAACGTCCAAAAGGGCAGTGCCCAAAGAAGGACCGGAGCCTTTGTAGCCACTTGGCAAATACAATTTTGAGAGAACTGCAACCCTCTTCACTCAATCCTCTTCATCTGGCGGAAAGCTCGGAAACGGAGGCGGCGTTATAGTCGTATCAAACGAGAGGGGAGGCGTCGTGGGACTCGGAATCGTATACGTCGTAGTAGCCACACACTCCATTGGCGGCTCCGTAATCTCAGCATCGTCCCCAGGCGGACCCAACGTGACTGTGCTACACAGTGCTTGGAAGCAAGCTGGTTGCGACGGGCAGCCCAAGTTGTCGGTGACAGTCGGGGCCACGGGGCACGCAGGGTTGAGGCCTGGGACCGTGAATGTCGTCGGGCGGAGGTCAATAGTGCTGGTACAGCCGATTGGCGGTGGGGTCGAAGGCCCGGTGCACGTGGGCCATGGGGCGCAGGGAGGGGGAATGTAGATTGTCGAGGTGTAGCATGTTGGGCAGGGCGTCAGCGAGTCCTGGGACGATGCGCTGGTTGAATTGTTAGTCTTGAATTTTCCAGAATTCCACAATTGGGCATGGCGTATTACGAATCTCGGAACGCACTCACCTCTTCAGGAACAAAATCACCAGGGAAAATATGGTGGGGATTATTCGGTGAGTCGCTATTGGAGATTGTGCAGAGCCCGATGCGAGGGACGTGATGGTCGAAAGTTGGGAAATGCAGAAGAACAGGCAAAGACGGGCAGTTTATAGCCCGTATTTGCCTTCCCGCCCTCTTTGAACGCCGTACAGCAAATCTAGACCTTGGCGAAGTTGCATTGCGGAGTGGCATTGCGGTGTGGTATCGGTCTTGATTCGCTGGCACGGCGAGGGGCTGAACGGCAACCGAACGGGGAATGTCACTGTCGGGTCCAAGCCAGATCGCGGTGGGCGAATTAGCTACCGAGGTTGAGGGATAATTACCCGAGATACACTTCGACCAGTCAGCTCGGAGGCAAATGTGCACAGGGTAGGGTATTGGATGCGCGGGTCTGATTTTGTGGATGGGAACCATGCCATTGTTCCCTTTGGAAGAGTCAGAGCTTTCTTCCCTCTGCGAGAGGCATTGGGGAGTAGAGTGGCATGCATGGCTTGGCCGAGGAGAGCAAAATGGAGCTCTATTTTAGGTGAGGCTGAATATTGCATCTCTCAGCGGGCTATCGAATTATCCTTCAGAGCTGTTGGACGCAGTGCTAAAAATGCTACACCTAACCACCGTCCCTCTTCTTGATGAGGTCCTCCAAAAAGACAATGTCCTCGCGGAGCGATTCACAAAAGCCCCCATCGGGATCGGCGAAGGCTTCCGAATACTTGAGCGACAGCTTGGCGTACTTCAAGGCGTTGTCGAGGTCCCGAAAGTTATAGTAAAACATGATGAGGATTTGAAAATATTCGCCAAAGCGTGTCTCAAGGCGTTCAGTGTAGATGAGCTCGAGGAATCGGCCCGTCATGTCGATCAGCTCCTGGTGGGTTATGTCTGACTTCTTCATGGCGAAGTAGACGTCGGCCAGTTTCTCTCGCCGCTGGTCCGACGCCTCTCTCACTTCGGGGGATGCCGTGCACAACGAGCACGTGCAGTTGAAGCCCCAGTTGTCGAGGTTTCTCAGGCGGTGTTTTGAGGGCATTCCGAGAGGCAGATCTGTGAGGTTGTGAGTACTGTGAAGCTCAGAGCTGACCATCAGAGGAAAAGGCTCACAGCTGATGGTTATCTCTTCTCCGGGCTCAATATCTCTCGTAGCTACCGCCGTCATGGACAAATCTCGCGACCGGTATTGGGGGAAAGCACTATTGCAAGTCAAACTTCCAGCCCGGCTGATGCACGGGGTAACTGACTTTGGATCACAGCCGTGATTGAATCTCTGCATGTAGCCATCCTGTTAGCGTAAACGCTTCCTAGAGGCCAGATGAACATACCGCAATTTCAGGATACAGCCCCTTTAACTTTCTGTCCACTATCGTCAGGCCAAACGCGTTTGTGCGGCAAACGTCTTCAACGATGTGCACTTCCTCGCCCCTGCTCGTGGCCAGACTAAGAAAACGCTTCTTGTCGTGAAGTTGATCCAGTGCGCGCTGAAATAGCCTCCAGCTCTCGACGGGCGCCTGCTCTCCCTCTGCGGGGATGAACTCGTTGTCGACTATCATGGCGGCATAGCTGACCATGATGTGCTCGAACTGAGAAATCTTTCGCGTGGCAATAACCCCCTTTCCCTTGCCAGGCATCGACACGACCTTGTAGGGAAGTGGCGCCGCCTGCTCTGCCGTGAGATCAACCCCGTGTGCTAGATGGCCCCTGTTGCACCACGCTGGAAATAGGTTGCCGGCGGCATTGGCGAGGCTGGCGGCGGCCTCAGGCGTGGTGACGATGCTGATGCCAGCATTGTTGTTGAAAACCGAAGAGCTGTAGACGCAGAACTTTTGTTTCAAACCGATGGACCGGGGATACAGACAATACGGCCTGTCGGTCCACGGACCGTAGTTTGGGCCCTTTTCACCCTTTGCCTCGGTCAAGTCGTCCATGGGGGGCAAACAGGTGCCGTGGGACTGCAGCAGCGGTGAGAGAGCCAGCTCTGCGTTGCATTGCCGCTGTATTGCCTGCACGGGGACCAGATGTGCCAGCAGCAAGCCGAGATAGTTGTACAAGGATGGAGCCATGTTGACAAACACATGCGCCTACCACCCCTTGGTGGCTCTCATGAAGGATGCTCGAGCCCATGGTGTATGTTGGCTCCACATGACAAGAGGTAACCAGAGTTAGAGTGCCGGCTCGGAGCCAATCTTCCGACGGCTATTATGAGGCTCAGCATGTCCAGACCAGATGATACGTCTTCACAAACAAAGCGAGACGTGTCCCCTCCGAGGTAGACAATCAGGCTAAGTTCAATTTTCGAATATTAGTACCAATGCCAGTGTAAATTTCCATCACCAAGATGCTGTTACGCCCAGGGAATAGGGTCATCTTTAGCAAGACTCGAAGCCGTAGCCAGTTTGGAAAGCCTGCCACTATTGTTTTGCCCTGGCAGGTGAAGATATCAAGGAAGCCATCAATTGTAACTGCAGGCAAGATCTGGGACTTCTGCCTCCTTTCTAAGACACTATGTTCCACTGGAGTCTCTCCCTTTGGTGCCCACCCTGTACGCCGTGCGCCGTCTCTTCGATCGGTACCGGATTCGTCACAGAATACGTACATTTCTGCAGTAAATTGAGATACCTAGCGTAGCCAGTCAAGGCGGAGAGGCATAGATCGTTAGGCGGCCTTATAGTGTAGCCGTTTGTTCGTCCACTTTGCCTTGTTTAGCTGTACGCTTATTACAGCCGGAGTAACAGATATACGGCATTCCTGAAGGAGAAAGTCAGCCATCTTGTCAAGGAATAGGTCTAGTTTATACCGGAGGAGGTTCAGGAGCTTCTGCAAGCGAGAGGATTAGCAACCAAGTCAACAAGGTGGTGACAGCTTCAACTTTACCTCCATAGCCCAGGGCGTGAGTTTGGTAGCGTTATAGGGGGTCATAAGCTTTGGAAACAGAATGCCAGTGTTCCTGTATAGCTCCTTCCATCGGTTGGCCGTACGGGGAGTAACTCCGACAACCTCCGCGATTTCTGCGGCACTTCGGCCGTCAACTACCATCATCAGGGCCGTTGCGCGCTGCTTGGCGTTGGTGTATTGGACCATCGCATTGGACGCCTGGTACTTCCTGGAATACAGAACGGTCAAAATAATGGGCAGAAACGCGGTGTTGGGGCCGCAATCACGTCAAAATGGTGGCATGAGGCATGGCATCGCGATTCTGGGCGCGTACCGATGTCCGGCAAAATGGGTGTGTGCTTGCCCCACTAGCGCCAATAGTGGGTCGGGGACATGGTGTTTTTATGTCACAGTACTGCTCGATAACTTTTCACCGACTGCTGGATAACCAAAGTGCCAATCACAACGGCTCCCATCGTGGTCGTCATGCCCTTCTTGATTAAGGGGAAATACCGGTGATTCTCCTCCAAATCAAGGACAGCGGGATTGTTGGCAGCGAGCTTGCGACCTTCCAGGAACAGCGATTTCGTGGTGTGGTGCATCCCAGGTCGACCAATCGCGGACGTCGATGCGGGCGAGACCCCCGAAGACCACCCGGTGAAGGTCGGGAAGACGCCAAGCGAGATTCAGGCAGGCACTGCAAACCCGGCAATCCTTGCAAACCGTGCATCGTGCGCTCAGGTGGGTTCGAGTGGGCTGGCAGGGTGGCAGGCAAGTGCGAACTGGAAACGGCCACGCCTCCGCGAGCTGAGGGGTCTGTCCTGCTGTTGCCCGTCCATTGGTATGGCCCCTCCCCAGATCTTCTTGCCTTCACTCGGTCAAGTAGTCTTCATGTCTCTGCGGAGATTGGGCGAGCGCTCACATGTGTGTCCACCATCAAGTGCAGACAGGCGCGTCATGACAAAGTGGGCAATGCAAAGGCCGCCAGCGATGCAACGCCGTGGGCAACACCCGTGGACCTGCTGGCGTGCTCCCTCATCCTCAAAGAGGGTTCCGACCATCAAGATGTAGCCTGTAGTTATGGCTCGTCTTGCCCCCGGTCTGCCTGCCGGTCGTCGTAGCCAGTTCACTGCGGCCAAGTAAAAGAGAAGTGGCTGTGATGGCTGCCGCTGCACCTAAGCGAGAGGTGCAGATGTCAAAGGCCGTACCAGATGGTCGAGTGGCTCGACGTGGCCGTGTGTTACCCAAAAAATGCGATTCGTTGTACTCGCAGATTCAGATGATAGGGCTACTGGAAAAGGCGGCTGCCTGGCTGCGCCCCGATGGGCAACATACGACGCATCCGGGTCCAACAATTATTGGTGGGCTGCAGTTCTTTTTAACTAGCTGCAACCCCTCACCAGCTGCTGGCTTTGGATGGTTCCTTGCAATCAACTGCGCACATCGAACCTGCCTTGCGACGAAGTCATGGCAGAGGCGCTAGCGTTGACGGCCAGCGTGATTGCAGTAATCCAGCTTGCCGAACGCGTCGCCAGCATCTGCAAATTCTACATTGCAAAGGTCGACGACTGCCCCAAAGATTTGCGCCACATCTATGTGGAGGTAACGACGATTAAGGCTGTTTTTGAAGGCCTGTCGTTTCTTGATCAAGACAAGCACGAGGAGGGTGCGGTGCTCAGAGCGCTCCAGGGCGAAGATGGGCCCGTCGAGGGGTGCAAGAGAGCTATGGAGGAGTTGAGAAAACTCTTTCCACCCGTCCCATCTGCATCCTCCCCGAATCGCAGGTCGAAGAAAGAGAGGCTCCGGATGGCCCTGAACGGTCTTGCCTGGCCCTTGAAATCGGGTACCGCGACAAGGTTGCTGGAGGAGATGACACGGTACAAGACTACCATCTCTATGGCGTTGCAGGGGCAAATCGTGTCAGTATCGCCACTTCTATCTACCTTATGATATCTGTATCTGACAGCATGGCCAAACGACTCAGGCACCAGCTCAAAGCCGTATCTGTCTCTTTGAAAGGTATACCTTGCTCAATCTGTTCAGACCTTTTTGGTTATTGACTCAGAGCAGGTGCGGAGAAGCGAAAGTTGGCCGACTGGATCAGGGGTCCTGGACCACAGGGCACAAGTTCCTGGCACATCCACGACACAGCGAAGAAACGTTACGAAAATGGAACTGGCGACTGGGTTTTCCAAACCCCGGAATGGGATAACTGGGTCAACTTCCGGGAGCGCGCCATTTGGCTCCACGGCATCCCTGGCGCAGGAAAGACTGTTCTGGCCTCTCACGTCATCGAGAAAATTCGGAGCATCTGCACAGGGAAGAAGCAGATATACAGCTACTATTACTGCTATCACGGTCACAATCAAGATGAATCCAGCCCGTTCCTTCGATCCATCGTCAGTACACTACTTGCCGAGCAAGACGGAGGCGAAGTCCCTGAGGCAACCCTGAACTCATTCCAAAGGAACATCCCTCTCGACCAGCAGCTATTGCTAGACTCTCTCGAGCAACTGCTGCTCCAGTACTCGGACCCATTCTACGTCGCCATTGACGCACTAGACGAAAGCCAGGACAGAGGCTATCTCTTGCATATTCTCGAAGTGCTCGCAACAGCGGAAAGGTTTTCCAAGATACAGCTTTTTGTCACAAGCCGCCAGTACCAAGACATCAGCAGCACCATGTGCCAAATCTCTCAGCCCTTATCTATGTCTAATCCTTTTGTGGAGGCAGATATCCGCAACTTCGTCGCCGTAAATGTCAGGAACGAGCCGAGGTTTCAATCTTGGCCCCAAAGCCTGCGCAGTGAGGTTGAAGAGGCACTGGCAGTCGGTGCGAAGGGCATGTTCCGCTGGGCGACTTGCCAGCTCAGCATACTTCGCCGCTTGCACCACCAATCCAAAATTAGGGAATCGCTCAAGACTCTCCCGAAGGATCTCGACGAGACATATGAGAGAATCATGTCCTACATCACCGCAGAAGAGCGCGACTTGGTCCGATACGCCCTACATCTGGTGTGCTTCCATGATTTCTTATGGCAAGGTGAACGACCTTTGTCTGCTCAGCTCATACTCGACTCATACTCTGGCTTCCGAACGAATGCAGGTGATTTTGTGTGTAGCATGGAAACACTCAAGGAATTATGCGGCTGCTTGATGACATTCTCTCGGGAAGATGGCTATCGTGGCGAGGGAGAGACGGTTACCATCGCACATTACACCGTCCGGGAGTTCTTGGAATCAAGCCGAGCGTCTAGCTGGTGGTCTGACTGGATTAAAATCACCTATGAAGAGCGCAACCGCGACCTTGTCAATGCCGCCATTCTATTTGGCCTCGAGGCCAAAACCCCTGCCATGAGGGAGGAGGATTTGTCTCAGGATGACATCTCCAACAGTCCACTCTCCATCGACAGCACATCTAGCTTACGCGAGTACTGCCTCGCTAGCTCTGTTAGGTCACTGACGGCGTGCGAGGAGCTCGTCGACCCTAGCTTGGCATTCAGGCTTGTCGATCCTTGCCAACCACATTATCAAGCCATGGAACATGCACTGGTGACCGAGTCACTGTACAGCGAGGGCAGCCGGAATAATTTTCTGTGCGCCAACTTCATAGAACTTCCGTTCTGGTCTATTTCCTGGAAAAAGGTCAGTAAAGGTTCCCCCGCCACAATCCTGACGAACCTCCTTGCCATGGGGTGCAATATTCTGGCAGAGGCTTTCATGGGTCATCTTGGTCCACACGCAAACCAAATCCTGCAAGACACCTTGAGAGGTAAAATCATGTTTGTCTATTACTGGGTCGAGGATTGCCATTGGTGTCTCAAATTCCAGGGCAACTTACTTCAGGTACTTGCACAACTTCACATTCTTACTCCCACGGCTCTCACTTTGCTGCAAGGCACGGTGAGCAACACAGACTGCTATCGCGACCTGATTCCGGTCTTTATCACTGGTTGCGACTACGACACGGAAATCAATTCCTCGCGGGACCCCAACGACGCAAAAGCTACCCTCACACGACTTCTTCAGTTGGGCGCCAGTCCTGATCCAGCTGGCTTCCAAGTTACGCCCCTTCAAATTTCTTGTTATAAACGGAGCCTCCAGTGCGTCCGAGTACTTCTAGCAGCAGGGGCAGATCCTAACAACGCCGGCGACCCAACTGGAATCACGTGGAACGATGAGCCAAAAGGAAGGCTGTGGCCCGATTGCTCACTCTTGCGCCCTTTTAGTGAGCTTCACGGCATTACACCACTGGATATTCTCGACGACATCGAACCTCACTTTGACTATGAGCCCGCGAGAGATTACGATGAGATGAGTAGTGCTAGAGGGGAAGTAACCGATGAGATCCGGAGAGTCTTGCTTTCTTACCTCGCGCTCACAGGCAGCGGTCATGACCCAGGGCACACCGAGCAGCCGTGACGCACAATGTTACTTCGACAATAGCTTCTTAGAAGTTCTATATTAGATCTCGCTAAGCTTAACTAGCGATTGAACACTTAGATCTCGCAACGCACCATAACCTTTGGCATTCTATACCGTAGGCCCCGATGTGGCTTATACAGCCCTGTTATAACCCATTTTACGCCTAGTATCAATTTGGTAAGGCCTCCCTCGATGTTCAAAATGCCTTTTCTAATGCAGTCAAGGCCTGTTCGGACGCCGTCAAAGCCTCTTGAAATGCAATTAAGTGTGTTCATAACAGAACTTAGGCCTTTCACGTCGTTGCACATGCGTTGCCCCCTGGTGAAGTTCACTCGCCCGAGTCTGAGCCAACTGTCCCTTTCAATGGTAAGTTGAGAACCTTGGGTCACATGGAAGGGAACCCGAAGTCAAAAATGCCGATTGAGAACCTTTTCCGCAAGGGCAAACTTTAAAGTTCCTCATTCCAATGGGCCCACCGATCGTCGACTATAAATTTTTTTCATTAGTTATTTGCACAACCCCCAATTGTTATTCCAGGCAGGTGCATCTCAACAGACGCCGGCCGAACCAGATCAAATATTTGAGAACTTTCATTTTGTCCATCAGCACCAAATGAATAACCTACTTGCGAAGTTTCGAAGACTCCTCACGCAAGCAAAGCGGAGGTCGTCGAAACGGAATCGAGGAGGCATAGCAACAACACCAGAAACACCAAGCTCGCCGGAGCGAGCAGGGTCGGGAAGCCATAGTAGTAGAACCGAGTTGGTCAGAGCAGAAGCAGTACACGCTACGCCCACTGCCAAGCTTGTTGATATGATTATGGAACATGTTAGAAGCTGTGAGGGGCCAAGTAAGGTGGATACCGTTACTTAGTGACTGAATCGATTATAGTTTCTATGAAGAAGAAGATTAAGAGTAGATACAGGAGCTGCGCGGAGCGCAGCTATATATGCAGAGACCCGCCTCTATAGGAGCAGTGGTCTGGGCTTCCAGCCTAGACCCACTTTGGGGCCTTAGCCCCGTGACATCACCTCCTTATTAGAGCCCCACTAAGCCCGTGCTCTCGTGCGCGTGCGCGTAGGTATGTGTAATCTACTAGTAGATAGTAATTTCTTCGCGTAACTGCCTTCGTTGTTTTTCTTCTTCTTCTCTTCTTCTTTAACTGTTACTTAATGTAAGTAATCCTGCCTGTTTTTAAGGATTCCGCATAATGTTCCTTACCGATTAAATTACTTACTGATAAGTGGAGTTATTAGTTAATTATTAAAAAGTATAGACTTTACTACTGTAACTCTAGTTACTTCTACTTATTACACTGCCGCTTCGCCTGCTAGCTCTATATGCTCCTTAAAGCGCACTTAAGGACTTACCCCCTTACCCCTCCCTCCCGTTACTATAAGTGCGGACTTATCGGCTTTAACCGTTACTTTTATAAGTAAGCGTTTTAATAAATTAGTAATTATTATATTAATTATTATAGTGTAGGAAGACGTTTTTATTAATATGTTATTTACTTTACTATTACCTCCCCTTACCTCTCTTAAAAAGGAGGTTATCCTTTTTAAAGTAAAGCTTTCCCTTCTTTTATCCCCTTTACTATATACTAACTCTTTAAAGTTAGATAATAAGTCTGTAACTGTAAAGACCCTTTATTGCTTTTATATGTTAGGTACTCTTACTTAAGTATATTTACGTTTTACTATTAAGTATCCTGTAAGTGTTATCTTTACTTTTTAAAAGATAAAGTTTAACTAACTATTATTATATAACTTCTTAATATAAACTTAATATCTTATACTTATTATACGGGATTAGACTTCCCTTATAAAGTCTATTCTAAACTTAAGAGTAACGTGTACCTTTATTATGTTACAGGTTAGCGTTTTTATAAGGGCGTTACCTTAAAAGTACTATTATATTATTACGTTGTTTAGATTACAGTTAGCTGCTTTAAAGAAGGTACCCTTTAAGTAAACTTTGTTATTATTATGGTGGTAGTAAATAAGCTTCGCTAGCTTATTAAATACTAAGCGTACCTTATCTTATAAGTCCTCTTTTATAAGAGCGGTTTCTTAAACGTAGCTAACTTTTATATATATTATAAGCTTCTTAAACTTAGTTCTCTTTAAAGAGTTACTAATAATTATACTGTTACTATTATTATCTTCCACTCTTTTAGCTTTACTTACTCCTGTAGTCCCTGCTCCCACTCTTATTAATATAAAGGCCTTCGTTACTGTTTTAATAAGGCTTAAAAGCCTTAAGGAGATTTATAACGTTTCAGTATAAGGAGGAATTTAATAATGTTTTTTGCTTTTTTATTTTATTAATAGTTTATTAACTGCTTACTTTATTAAAGGGGCTTTCCACTCCCCTGTAAGTGTATTATTGTAAGTGCCCTTTAGGGCTGAAATTAATTCGGCTGTAGTTTTACTACTTTCTAACTGTTTTTATACTTTCTTCTCCCAGCTTATAAATCGTTCCCTTAACTTATCTTTTATTATTATAAAGCTGTAAAGTTCCTTATACTCCTATAAGGTAACAGTATCTTTAACGTTAATTATAAGCTTTTATATAGGTATAGTGTAATTAATCTATTTAATAAAGGCTTTACGCTGTAAGCTTTATCTTATTTTATAAGTTCTTACGTAATGGATTTCGTTAACGTTATATATACTTAATATAACTGTTAGTAGTTAAAGGTCTATTTATATTTACTTAAGGAGGGTGTCTTCTTTAGCTTTACAGAGGAAGTTTATGTAAAAATAAGGGATTTACCCTTATAATATATCTTAGAGTTTTACTACGTAAGAACTCTTTACTGCTAAAATGGTAAACTTTACATAAAGTTAGTTAAACTTCTTCTTTAGTTTTATAAAGGTGTAGTTACATAAGTTAAGCTATATCTTATCCCTTACTGTAAACTGTTAAGTAGGTACGTGTTTTTAATTAGCGTATCGCTTTTAATTAAACGTAATAGCAGTTATAATAGCTTTAAATAGCTTTATAATATCTTTTATACGTTTAATGTAGTTTTTAGTTAGCGTTTTAGGGGCGTTAGAGCAGTACTTTTCCGTATATATGTTGTTAGCGATTAGTATTAAAGAGGCTAGTTTATAATTATATGTTATTAAGAAAGGGGATATATTAATAAAGCTATTTATCTTATAATTAATAGTTAACTAAGTAATAACGTATATATATCTTTGTTATTTTAGTTTAAAGCGATATAAGCTTTTAGGTAAGCTTAAACCTTTTAATTATTACAACCTGCACCTGACACAGGCCTCGAGAGGACTGGCGCGGGTTAAGACAGAACGTATAGCAGGACGCTAACAGGTAAGGGGCGTTCTAAAGACGGCTTATTAAGCTAGCACTCCTAAACGGGGGTTTAATGTCACTGTAGGTTGCTGTTATTATAATACATAAAGGTAAGTCTGAACAGTAGGATATAAATGAATAATTGAATACTAGCGTGAGGAATTAGAGTCCTTTACAGTAGTTATAGGCATAACTATAACTATTTATATTAACTAATTAAAAGGTACTTTATACCTTACTTATAGCGTTGCAAGTACTTATTATGTAAGCACTTTATACCGTGTAAGTGTTTTACTTATAAGGTTTCTCCTACTTACGTTGTAAACACTTAACATATTATAAGCAGTACCTTATTAGTCGTAGGGGCTTTAAGTCTTTACACCCTTAGCTTAATGCGCCCAGACGGTGTATACTGTCTTCTTACACTGTTCCTTTTACAGGGGATTCGTCGGGCTACCCCAGCCTAAGTGACAGCTTACACAGTTATCACACAATTCCCCCTTTTTAACGTTTTTTTTCTATAAAGGACTTAAAAGGTAAGCTTCTCTTTTTACCACTTTCACTATATAATAAATGTCCAGCTTCCAGGTTTTAAAACGGGAACAGAGTAAAAACACTAACTGTTATCTAAACCTTACAGCTTATACATACACGTTTAATAGCAAAATGTCCCCTTACTCTTTTTATAAGTCTACTATCCCCCTACTTATTTACCAAGTCTTAAACAGGTCTGACAGTTATAACCACTACCTAAAGAGGCACTATCTTTCCCAGTGTAACGTTTTTAACGTCAGTAAAGTGAAGTTAAAAACCCTTTTAACTGAGAAGTAAGACCTTAACTCACAAGTCAAATCTACCACCTAACAGTTATATAAGGCCACTATTAAACTTTAAAAAATATCAGTACGTTTAACACGTCTTTATAAATAATAGTCTTGACTTAAAGATCGTGCTGTAAAGGCGTTTAACTGTAAAGTAGAACTGCTAGAGTTCCAGGAAGGTAAAGAGGTTAAGCTAAACGCCCCTTTTAAAGACGTAGAGTCTTTTAACTAAGGGAACTTCCTAATTGGGTCTTTATCACACACGGTCGCCTTATAATTTAGTTTATCACTCTTTTCTTTTAATAAATGGAACGGCTCTTTAGTGTAATAGCAGCGCACTTACTTCCTTCAGTGAGAGGTTATAAGTTTAAATCCTATAAAGGTCTTCTGTCGCTTTAAATCCTCACCCCTTAGGGCTGGAGGGTCTAAGGCAACTTTTTACTTATTTCCTTTTATTGACTTCCTTTCTTAACAGCACTCGTTCTTATGTAGGGCTTACTGGGAGCCCTAAAGGCCCAGCCTCTTTATTAAGTCTAAGGTCCTTTTAACCCTAATTAAGAGTTTTAATAAATATCCTTCTATACCTACTAAGGAGTTTCCTGCCGCTTCTTAGGTTTTAAGTCCCACAGTAGTCTTACTCTTTAATATAATAGTTTAAATATTAAATCTTATCTTATTTCTAGTTCTTATTATTAGCTTTAGTTAATCTAGATTCTTTCAGTGGAACTTTATAATCAGATCTAGGCATTTAAGATTTCTAACTAATTCTCATAAGTTACCTTTAAGGCTGTAATCTAGCCACTTAATAAGATACTTAAACGTGTTTTTTTTCCTTTATAAATCCATAACTTCCTTAACGTTATATTCGTCCTTATCGGCATTAATCTCAATCTTCTTTTCTAATGGAACTCCTTTTAAGGTGGGTTTTAAAAGTAAAATGTGAAAAACCTTAATCCACACCCTTATATTAATAAGTAAATCTAATTTATAATTAAAGGTGGTAACCTTTTTCTTAACTTAAAACAGCCTATACCTTTTAAAGTTAAGTTTCTTATTAGGTTATTTTAAGTGCAGATTTTGTGAAAAAAGGTAAATATAGCCCCCCTTTTAAAAAGTCAGTCCCTTAACTTATTTACTATTATAATAAAGTCCTTTCTTAAGTATTAATTATTTAATTTAATATTTATCGGTAAACTTTTTTATTTATTTACGTGTAAACTTAAGTTCGGCTTATAAGTAGTTATATAGCTTTTATATCTAATTTACATAAATTACAGCTTAAGGGGCGTTAATGAGCAGGCCTTAACAGAGCTTAAGCTCCTTACCGTAATTAGTGAAGAATAGTGATATATCTGTTAACTTAACTAATATTATATTATAAGTTATCTATACTATTAGTAATAACTTAAGTTAATTATCTTATTTAAAGTTAATGTAAGCTTAAAGATATATTATAAATATCTAGTTAATTTACTTTATTTAACTATCTGTTTATAAGTAGAAAGCTGTTAAAAGCTTACTCTTTACACCTATTCTCTATATTAACCTTTACTAAAACTTTAATATAATTAGCTTATCTTAATCCGTAATAATGTTATTTAATTAAAAGTGTTATAAAACTACCTTTTTTTTAAAGATATAAGTAAGTTATTCTACAGTTATATCTTTTAAAGTTAGTAGAAAGTAAGCCTATTTTATTAACCTATTAACTATTATAAGGATTTAGTTATAAGTAACTCCTGTAACAGGGTCCTTAAACTTTAAAATCCCAGTAATAAAGTTAAAGGAGATAGAACTTTACGGCACCTATAGTATAAGGAGTGGTTTAAGAAGTCTATAAGGCTTATAATGTTAGTTCTACTTATAGTGGCAGATATTATAGTTATTAACCACTTTCTTAACTAACTTCTTTATTCCCAGGAAGGCGTACACTTATTAAGCTTATATAAGAGTTTTAACTTAGCCTATATATCCTTTAAGTTAAGACTTATAAACCTGTTAAATATACTCCTTTCACTTATTTAAGTTATAAATGTACAGTTTCTCTTAATACCAGAGCTTTACTTTTAATTTAAGCATGTTATTTACACCTTTTAATAACTATTCCAGCTAATAACTAGTTTTATTATAATTTAAATACTTTAAACACTCTTTTTTATAATCTTACATATACCTTAAGAAGTCTCCTAAGGGGCATTTATACTTATAAGTACTTTTTACTAACCTTTTTACTTAAAAGTCTTATTATTATTAATAGATATTATACTTTATTTATAAATTTATACAGATATTAATAGTTTATTTTAGTATTTAGTTATTTAACATTTAAGGTATATACTTTAACGTGCCGTTCTTTACCTTATTAAATATAGTAATAGGGATTAAGACTGGATTAGTATCCTTATAGTCTTATCTCCTATTAAGGGTATTAACTTATCTATTATCTTTTCCTTTAATATAGTAAATCTAAAAGTAGAATAGGGCTATTAACTTTACCTATTATACTTATTATAAGCTGAGTTCTTTTATTAAGAAGTACTAAAGGTTATTATAATCTAAAAAGACCTAAACCAGTTCTTTTATACTGTTTAAATACAGTACCTACTTTATAAAACATTAAATAATCGTTATCAGTTCTTTATTATAAATTAGGTATTATAAGGCTAAACTCTAGATCCCTTTTAATAAGAAGGTAACTAAATAGCGTTTTCTGTTATCTTAAACTTAATTAAGTTCCCCACTAATTATAAACTTTAAAAAGTCCGTTTTAACCTAAAATGGCTTTAAAAAATTAGGGAAAGCTAAGATTAATACTGTAACGAAGGTATGTTTAAGGTCTTTAAACGTTTTTTATTATTTATTAGTTTATTTAAACAGTTTACTTATCCCTATAAGCTTATATAATAGTTTTACAATCTTTATAAAATACCAGATAAAGTATTAATAAAAGTTTATAAAGTTAATAAAAGCTTATAACTCTATTTAGTTCTTTAAAGTAAGCCAGTCCCTAACTACTTTTATCTTCTCCTTTTACATTTTAAGCTTTTTAAGGGTTACTTTAAACCCTAAATAGTTTAATTCTTAAATGTAAAAGTGGCTTTTTCCAAGTTTACTGTTAGCTTTACCTTTTTAAAAGCTGTTAAAACCTATCACATGTGTTTTTAATATACTTTTAAAGTTTTAAAATAAATTAAAACGTCGTTTAAATATATAAAGATAAACTTATTAAAAAAGGGGTAGAGAACACTGTTAATAAGGCCTTAAAAAGTTACAGGGGTGTTTATTAATCCTATTAATATAATATAATACTAGTAATACCCGTTATAAGTTTAAAAAGCCATTTTATATTTATCCTCCTCTTTTACTTTAATATAGTTAAACCTTATAGGGAAATTAAGGCTAGAGAACCAGTTTACTTTAATAATCCGTTTTTACATTTCTGTAATAAGTGGTAATAAGTAACGATTCTTAATTATATCCTCGTTTAACGTTTAGTAATTAATAACTATATATAACTTACTATTTCCCTTCCTTAAGACGAACAGTATTAAGTACCCTACTAGGGACTGGGATTTTATAATAAATCCGTTCTTTAAATTTTTATTAATATACTCCCTTAAGGTTTCAGCTTATTAAGGGTTTAAGTGGTAAGGCTGGAAACTGTAGAGCTTCGCTTCCAGCTTTAGCTTGATTTTATAATCCCATAATCCATAATCTAGCAGTTACGGTATCTTTTTTCAAAATAAAGTAAACCTTTTATACTTTACAGGTACTTTAGATAAGTTAACTTTTTTACTTATCTGTAAATCGGCTTTTAACTTTTCTCCACCTTTTAAATCGTTATTTAAGCAGTATAGTAGACCTTCTAATCCTTTAACCATTTTAGTAAACTTAACCTAAACTGTACTTAATTTTAAAGGTTTAGTGTGCTTTTAAGTGCTTTATACATCTTTAAAGCAGTTTAAAGCCTTTTTAACTTTTTTTAAATAATAATTGCTATTAAGGGACTTATTAAAGGTAAGGTAGCCACTCCTTTAATTAATTACAGGGTTATACTTTTCCAGCCAGAGTAGACTTAAGATTATATTATACCTTATAACTAGTGTAATATTAAAATCCATTTATTATTTATCCCTATCCACTTTAATTAAAAGTGGTAAGTAGTAGGTGACTTTACTGTTATTATATTAATACAGGCCTCTTTCTCTATTTTAAATGGGAATAGCCTTTTTATACTTTTAATTAAAGAGTTTCCTTTAATTAACTAATAAGGGGTGTATTAGGTTAGAAACACTCCTGTTATTAATCACTACTCTTACTTTAAATAACCTCCCTCTTCCATTTATCAAGTTAATATTAACGGAATAATGCTTATGCTCCTTTAACATTTAAGTTATAGTAACTATTTATCTTTAAGGTCTTATTTAATCTAACCTTTAAGTGCCTCTTCTCCTTCTTAAGGTTTTTACTAATTAGTAGATTACTAGTTTCCAGCCCTTTTAAAGGGCCTATAGTCTTTTCCTAACTCCTTTTAGAAAAATAAGCAGCTTTAATAAACCTAACGATTAACCCTTCTTAGGTTTTCACACCTTAATATCTAGTTAACTTTAAAGGGTTTAATATTCTGGAACTTTTTAATAAGTTAATAGTATGCTTTACGGGACTGGATTATAATAATGTCTTTTTACTTTTAAATCCGTTAGTAATCCTCTTACTTCTACTATTCTCTGGCTTTTCCTTTAAGATGTAGTAAGCACGTTGTAATTAGGCAGTTATTAAATACCCCTCCTTACTAATATATAGCAGGAGCCTGGTTAATTACAGTAACCTTCCGTTTATTACCAGACTCTCTTACTAAAAAGTAAAAGACTTAGTAATAGGCCAGTTCTAACTCCATTCTTATAATAATGTAATCCCGTTTTTAAATGTTAAGGAAGTGGTTATAAAGGGCCTTAAATCCACTATACTGGTTAAAAGTACAGTTATTATATATATAGTTAATTTATAATACGTCTTTATAATTAAGGTAGTTAACGTTAACTGTAAGTGCTGTAATTATAAAGTATAAAACGGGTGAAATAGTGCCCTTCTCCTTTTCTTCTTCCACTTGCCTTTAAGTACACTACTTCTCTTAAACTTCTTCTTAAAACTTAAGTAACAGTAAACTAGCTTATTCTTCTATAAAATAGCCCTCTTTAATAAGTTAATGTTTAAGCTGGTTAGTAAAGTAAACTTTATTATGGAGTTATAACTTAATTTTTATTACTTTATCCTTAGACGTTATAGTAAGGCCTTTAACTTACAGGTCCTCCACTTTATTCACTAACTCTTAATGTTTTTCCTTTAACTCTTAAACCCTTTATTAATATACTTACTTAATGCTTTCTCAAGGGACCCTTAAGGTACTAGTCTAAAGTATATTAACTTTAGTGTAAGGCAGCTATTTAAGCTGTCCTTTTTTAGGGAGGTAAAGATGTTAATCCACTTAGCGTGTTTAAAGTATTTAAGAGTTTCTAAGGGTATAGTTAAAAAGAATTTTCGCTTCTCTAATTCGATTCTCTTAATTTATTCTTTTTCACTTTCTAGGGTTTACTTTACTACTTATATAACTTAAAGAGCTAGTTCTTTAACTTCCTTTACTATCTTAATAAAGTTTAAGTTAAGGTTCTTCTTAGACTTCCTTAATTCCTAAGCTTACAGGGTAAGGTTTTTAAGGCCTGTAATAGCTAACTAGAATATCTCTTCCTAAAATCGGTCTTTTATAACCTACACCTTTAACAGTTTTAAGTTTCCACCTTAAGTCAGTCTTTTATAACCTACACCTTTATAGCTAACTCTTCTAAGACACCCTTAAGGATTAAGTATATTATATCTTAAGGTTTCTCTTTTTCTTTATCTTTTAAATTATATTTATTTATTTAAGTGTAATTTTCTTCATTACCTGTTATCCTAACGTAAACGTCCCTTAAGTTAAACTTAACGTGTTTTCCTCCTTTTAAAACCGGTTTTTAATTAACTTACTTTAATAATAGGCACTGTTATGCTATATAACCTTTTTTACCGTAATTAAAGTATTAAACCTGTAACAGGTCTTTAGGCTGCTTTTATTACTATTATTATTAAGGCTTATTACAGTTAGGTTAAGTTTAATAGTTTACTATATTAATATCTATTAGCCTAGGGTAGTAACCTGTTACAGTTAATTAGTTCCCCTTCTTAGGCTTACTTAGCTGGTAAGGTGTCTGTTCCTTTTAAAAGTTCTTTTAATAATAATGATTATAATACCGATTATCGGCCTTAATAGCTATCTTAACTAGCTTTTAAAAACGGTCTGGTTAATCTTTTTAATAAAGGTCTCTAATAACGTGCTCCTTTAGACTACTTTAAAACAGTATTATTAAGGCTTTTTAACCAAGTTTAGTTTTTACCGCTTTTAACTTAAAGCGTGTAGAGAACTTAAAGACTAAAAATGTTTATCTTAAGGTTATAAGGTATTACTTAACCTATTTTAAGGGGTTTAATTCTTTAAACTTAATCTGGAGTTAGTTAATAAAAACGTTAAAGTCATTAAAAAGGGCCTAAGTCTCAGGGGCTTCCTTTTATACTTTATTTATAAAAAGGTTATTAATTATCTTTATATAAGGTTTATATTAATAAGCAGTTACTCCGTCTAGTAAGGCTTTAGTAAACCTAACCTTTCCCTCTTTTTTAAAGAATTATTAATTATAATAAGTAATATAACTCTAGAGCTAGGCTATTTAAGACTTTAATTACGTAGAATCTCCCTTAAAGTGTAAAGGTGGGGGGAGCTTTACTTATTTCTTCTATAAGCCCTTAAGGTTATTATTCTTTAACTTAACAGTGTTAAGTTAAGCTTAGAGTTTTTTAATAAAACTAATACAGCTCTTAATATCTCCAGGGAAGGCTTTATTAAGCTCCTTAACCAGCCTTTACTAGTTAAGGTTTAAGTCTTTAAATTATACAGCTAACTTATCGATAATAAGGGGCTAAGGTTAAGTTTAAGCCTCCTTTAGCTTCTTACCTTTTCTAAAGGTTAATATATTAATAGTAGGAGGGAGGTGGTGTCTAGGAATTTAATAAATAACGTTTAAAACTGTCACGTTAATATTATATTATAACTTACACTTAACACAGACCTTAAAAGGACTGGCGTGGGTTAAGATAAAACGTATAACAGGACGCTAACAGGTAAGGGGCGTTTTAAAGACAGCTTATTAAGCTAACACTCTTAGACAGGGGTTTAATATCACTGTAAGTCGCCGTCACTATAATATATAAAGGTAAGTTTAAATAGTAGGATATAAATAAATAATTGAATATTAACGTGAGGAACTAAAATCCCTTACAGTAGTTATAGGTATAATTATAACTATTTATATTAACTAACTAGGAGGTACTTTATACCTTACTTATAGCGTTATAAGTGCTTATTATACAAGCACTTTACACCGCATAAGCGTTCTGCTTATAAGGTTTCTCCTGCTCGCGCTACAAGCACTCGGCATGCTGCGAGCAGCACCTCATTAGTCGTAGGGGCTCCGGGTCTTTACACCCCTGGCCCAGTGCGCCCGGACGGTGTACACCGTCTTCCTGCACTGTTCCTTCTGCGGGGGATTCGTCGGGCCGCCCCGGCCCAAGTGACGGCCTGCATAGTCGTCACATTAATTTATCTGTTTTAAACCTCTATCTGTTTAAAAGTAATAAGTTATACTTAATTATTATTCGATGTTTAGCGGCTTATATAAATACACTTAGAACTTACTCGTTTAGTTTAACCTTTAATCGTTAACGATACGTTTAAGCTAATTATAGTAATGCATTTAATAGAAAAGGAAGTAAGCTGTGTACTCCTTTACGTTTATAAAAACGGTAGGTTTTAAGACGATATACTTATTAAGGTAGTCCTTAATAACTTATAAGTTCTAGTAACTGTTAGTTAAGGGGAGGTTAGTAATAAAGTCCATTTAGATATCTGTAAAAAAATACTTTAGTATTAGGAGTAGCTTTAAAAAGCCTTTTTTATATTCTTTTTAGATTTTATTACAGCTGTACACGTTATAATTACAGAGGAAATAACGTATGTAATGATAAAACAAGGGCTAGTAAAACTGCTTACTAACTGTTACTAAAGTACCTTCTCTCTTAAAGTAACTTACTACGTTAAAGTCGTAAACTACTTATATAAGTTAAGTTTTAAATGTATTTTACTTTAGTAACTGTAAAGGGAGTTTTTATTCTACTTATTTAAAGGCTACTAGTACTTTAGAGACTTAAATCTAATCTTTATAAGTTAAACGCCCTGTTTTATCGATTTTACAGTTTAAGATTTAAATTTTAAAGACTGCTCCATTATTTAAAGTGCAGTCCTTTTTCTTTACTACGTAATATATGTCTCTGTAAAGGGTATCTGTTTTTACTACTCTGTTTTAGAGTAATTATAATTCTTTATCTTTAAACACTTTAGTATAGGGAATTAGTTCTTTTACTATCTTAATTATAGAGATCTATACCTAGTTCTAAAAGGCGCTCTTAAGAATAAGCTATATATCTTATACCTCTTAGTCTTTTATAGTTATTTTATTCTAATCCCTGTAGGAGAGAGTGTTTAATATTATTACTTCTTTACTAAAGCAGTATTTTAGTTTGAAATTAAAGCGAGACAGGTATTCGGCTTAATAAGCTTACTGTTCTAAAAGATTCTTTTATATAGTAAAATATTCCAAGTTACAGTAGTCTGTAAGTATAATAAAGCCCTTATAACTGTAAAGTTCTACTAACTACTGCTTTAAATAGTAGATAATTATTAATATCTCCTTATTATAAATAAGGTAGTTCCTTTTAACTATTATTAGCTTTTAGCAGTAAAATACTATTACAGTATATTTACCTTCTTTTCCCTATGTAAGGGCGTTACTTAAAGTGTAATTACTATAATCTGTCTCTAAGAATGTAAGCTTATTAGGGTCTCATTACGTAAGGATAAAGGCTTACGTGAAAAGGGTCTTTATTAATTAGAATATATATTCTTACCTCTCCCTTTATATATAGGGGACTCCTTTCCCTGTAAGCTCTGTTAAAGGAGCAGCTATTTACAAGAAGCTAAGGATAAATATCTGTATTACGACCTGCACCCGACACAGGCCTTAAGAGGACTAGCGCGGGTTAAGACAGAACGTATAGCAGGACGCCAACAGGTAAGGGGCATTCTGAAGACGGCTTGTTAAGCTAACACTCCTAGACAGGGGGTTTAATATTACAATAAGTCGCTGTTACTATAATGCACAGAGGTAAGTCTGAACAGTAGGACATAAATGAACAATTGAATATTAGCGTAAGGAACTAGAGTCCCTCACGGTAGTTATAGGTATAATTATAACTATCTATACTAACCAGCTAGAAGTACCTTATACCTTGCTTAGTGGTCTGTTACTTAGGGAAGGACTAAGTAACCTACCACTAAGTACCTTTTGCTCGGAGGTCTCACAGATACTCAGTAGGTAAGCACTCTTACTAAGACTAAGCAACTGCTAGTTAGTTATAGGGGCTTTAAGTCTTTACACTCTTAACCTAATACGCAGTACCGTACGTACTGTCTTCTTACACTGTTCTTTATGCGGGGGATTCGTCAGGCCGCTCTAGCCTAAGTAACAGCCTACAAAATCGTCACACAATTCCCCCTCTTCAACGTTCTTTTTCCACAAAGAACCCTAGTAAGAGCGTTCCTTCTTTTTTAACGTAACTATACCTACTAACTATATATAAAAGCGCACTTCGAAAAACAGCACCTCTCGTTACTGTAACCTTACGGACTTTACTTCGACTTTTAGATCGCAAATATCACCTTATAGCCGTTATTCTTCAAAATCACTTTCTTATCTTATTACTACATAATTAGATAGTTACTTTGAATGTTTATTAGTAAGAGCTTCGTCTTTATGCGATACGTTCGGTTACAATAATATTTTCCTTTAGCAGTTTCTTTTTAAGAAACGCTATCTTAACACTAAGTACGACGCTACTGCGCGGAACTTAAAGTTAAAAACCTAAGAGCTTTACGAAGCTACTACTCGATTTAAACGGATTGAAACCTAGCGCCGTAAGATAAAGGAGTAAGCTTTTTCTGCGTTTAGTTAAGAGGTAGAGATCTTCCGCTTCTAAAAGCAGGAGGAGGCCTGTTTAGCTGCTCCTTCCGAAGCTAACGAGTCTTTCGACTGGGGAGGCTTCCTAGTAAGAACACCTGCCGGTTCTTTTTCCAAGGGGTCGCTATAGCTAACGTCCTCTTCTTAGCTTAGTTTATAGCTTCTTTCCTCCTACGGTTCTGTAGTATAGTAATAGCGCGTTTGTTTCTTTTTACTAACTTCTTCTCCTAACAGTATTTATTTTTCATATAAAGCTTTTCAGGGGCTCTGGAGGCCTAGCCTCCTTATTAGGTCTAAGGTCTTTATAACCTTAGCTAAGGGTTCTAATAAATATCTTTCCGTACTTACTAAGGAGTTTCTTACCGCTTCTCAGGCTCTAAATCCTACAGTAATCTTACTCTTCAGTATAGTAATTTAGATATTAAATCTTATCTTATTTCTAGTTCTTATCGTTAACTTTAGTTAGTCTAAATTCTTTTAATAAAACTCCGTAATTAGGTCTAAGCATTTAAGGTTCTTAACTAATTCCTATAAGTTACTCTTAGGGCTGTAATCTAACTACTTAACGAGATATTCAAACGTGTTCTTTCCCCTTTATAAATTTACAACTTCCTTAACGTTATACTTATCCTTATTAGCGTTGATCTCGATCTTCTTTTCCAGAGGAACTTCCTTTAGGGCAGGTTCCAAAAGTGAGATGTGAAAAACCTTAGTCCGCACCTTTATGCTAGTAGGTAGGTCTTTTAAAGTTAAGCTTCTTACTAAGTCGTTTCGAATGTAAGTTTTGCGAAAAAAGGTAGATATAGTCCCCCTCCTGAAAAGTCGGTCCCTTAACTTATTCGCTATCGTAGTGGAGTCCTTTCTTAAGTACTGGTTACTCAGTTTAGTATTTATCAGTAAACTTCTTCATTCGTTCGCATATAAACTTAAGTTTAGCTTGTAAGTAATTATACAGCTCTTACATTCGATTTACGCAGACTGCAGCTTAAGGGGTGCTAGTAAGTAAGCCTTAACAGAGCTTAAGCTCCTTACTGTAATTAGTGAAGAACAGTAATATACTTATTAACTTAATTAACGTTATATTATAAGCTATCTATACTATTAGTAACAGCTTAAGCTAATTATTTTATTTAAAGTTAACGTAAGCTTAAAGATACGTTATAAGTATCTAATTAACTTATTCTATTTAACTATCTGTCTATAAGTGGAATACTGTCGAAAGCTTGCTTTTCACACTTATTCTCTACATTAACCTTTATTAGAATTTCAACACGATTAGCTTATCTCAATCCATAACGATATTATCCAGCTAAAGGTATCGTGAAACTACCTCTTTCTCGAAGATATAAGTAAGTTACTTTACTATTATATCCTTTAAGGTTAGTAAAAAGTAAGCTTATTTTATCAATCTGTTAACTATTACGAGGATCTAGTTATAAGTAACTCTTATAGTAAGGTCCCTAGACTTTAGGATCCTAATAACGAAGTTAAGCGAGATTAAACTCCACAGTACCTATAATATAAAAAGTAGTTCGAGAAGTCTATAAAGTTTATAACGCTAGTTCTACTTACGGTAACAGACATCGTAATTATTAACTACTTCCTTAACTAACTTCTTTATTCCTAAGAAAACGTACACTTATTAAACCTGTATTAAAGTCTTAACTTAACTTATATATCCTCTAAGTTAAGACTTATAAACCTATTAGATATATTCCTTTTATTTATCTAAGTCGTAAATATACAGTTTCTCTTAATATTAAAACCTTACTCCTAGTTTAAGCATACCGTTTACGCCTTCTAATAGCTATTTTAACTAATAACCAGTTTCGTCGTAATTTAGATACTTTAGGCACTCCTTACTACAGTCTTACACGTGCTTTAAGAAATCTCCTAAAAGGTACCTATACTTACAAGTTCTTTCCATTAACCTTCTTACTTAAAAGTCTTATTATTACTAATAGATATTATACTTTATCTATAAGTTTATATAAACGTTAATAGTCTATTCCAGTATCTAGTTATCTAACACTTATAATGTATACTCTAATATACTATTCTTAGCTTTATTAAATATAATAATAGAGACTAAGACCAGATTAATATCCTTATAGTCCTATCTCTAACTAAAAACATCAGCTTACTTATTATCTTTTCCTTTAATATAGTGAATCTAGAAATGGAATAAAGCTATTAACTCTACCTATCGTACCTACTGTAGGCTAAGTTCCTTTATTAAAAAGTACTGGAAGTTATTATAGTCTAAAAAAACCTAGACCAGTTCTTCTATACTACTTAGGTACGGTACTTACTTAGTAAAGTACTAAATAATTACTATTAGTTCCTTATCGTAGATTAGATATCGTAGGGCTAGACTGTAGATTCTTTTCGATAAGAAGGCAACTAGGTAACGTTTCCTATCGTCCTAGACTTAGCTAAATTCTCTACCGATTACAAACTCTAAAGAGTCTGTCTTAACTTAAAAAGGTTTTAAGAAATCGGAGAGGGCTAAGACTAAAGCTGTAACAAAAGCGTATTTAAAGTCTTCAAACGCCTTCTACTATCTATCAGTCCACTTAAACAGCTTTCCTTCACCTATAAGTTCGTAAAGTAATCTTACGATTTTCATAAAGTACTTAATAAAATAGCGATAAAAGTTCGCAAAGCTAATAAAGGCTTATAACTCTTTCTAATTCTTCGGAGTAAACTAATCCCTAATTGCTTTTATCTTCTCCAGTTATATTTCGAGTTTTCTAAAGGTTACTTTAAACTTTAAATAATTTAATTCCTAAACGTAGAAATAGCTCTTCTTTAAGTTTACTATCAGTTTCGCTTTTTCAAGAGCTATCAGAACCTATCGCATATACTTTTAATATTCTTCTAAAATTTCGGAATAGATTAAGACGTTATCTAAATATATAAAGATAAACTTATTAAGGAAGAGGTAAAAGATACTGTTAATAAGGCTTTAGAAAGTCGTAAGGGCGTTTGTTAATCCTATCGGTATAACGCAGTATTAGTAATACCTATTGCAAGTCCGAAAAGCCGTTTTATACTCGTTTTCCTCCTTTACTCTAACGTAATTAAATCCTATAAGGAAATTAAGGCTAAAGAACCAATTTGCTTTAGCAATCCGTTCTCACATCTCCGCAATAAGTAATAATAAGTAACGATTCTTAATTATATCCTCATTTAACGTTCAGTAATTAATAACTATATATAGCTTACCGTCTCCCTTCCTTAAAACAAATAGTATTAAGTATCTTACTAATAACTAAGACTCTATAATAAACCCGTTCTTTAAGTTCTTATTAACGTACTCTTGTAAGGTCTCGGCTTACTAGGAGTTTAAGTAGTAAAGCTAAAAACTGCAGAGCTTTACTCCTAATTTCAGCTTAATTTCGTAATCTTATAGTTTATAGTCCAGTAATTACAGTATCTTTTTTCAAAATAAGGTAAACTTCCTATACTCCGCAGGTACTTTAAATAAGTCAACTCTTTCGCTTACCTATAGATTAGCTTCTTACTTCTTTTTACCTTCTAAATCGTTATTTAAGTAATATAGTAGACCTTTTAATCCTTTAACTGTCTTTATAAACCTAACTTAAATTATACTTAGTTCTAAGGGTTTAGTATACTTCTAAATACTTCGTGTAACTTTAGAATAATTCAGTGCCTTCTTAGCTTTCTCCGAACAGTAATTATAACTGGGGGACTTACCGAAAGCAAGGTAGCTACTCCTCTAATTAATTACAGGGTTATACTTTTCTAGCTAAAGTAGACTTAAGATTATATCGTAACTTATAACTAATATAACGTTAAAGTCCACTTATTATTTATCCCTATCCACTTTAATTAAGAGTAGCAAGTAATAGGTAACTTTATTATTATTATATTAATATAAGCTTCTTTCTCTATTCCGAATAGGAATAACCTCTTTGTACTCTTCGTTAGGGAGTTTCCTTCAGTTAATTAATAAGGGGTGTATTAGGTTAGAAGCACTCCCGTTATTAATTACTGCTTTTACCCTGAACGGCTTTCCTCTTCCGTCTATTATATCGATACTAACAGAGTAGTGCTTATACTCCTTTAACATCTAAATCATAATAATTATCTGTCTTTAAAGTCTTATACAGCCTAACCTCTAAATACCTCTCCTTCTTCTTAAGGTTTTTGCTAACTAACGAATTACTAGTTTCTGGCCCTTCTAGAAAGCCTACAGCCTTTTCCTAATTCCTTCTGGAAAAACAGGCAGCTTTAATAAACCTAACGATTAACTTTTCTTAAGTTTTCACACTTTAACGTCCAGTCGACTTTAAACAGTATAATATTCCTAAAATCTTTAATAAATTAGTAATACGCTTTATAAGCTTAGATTATAACGATATCTTTTTACTCTTAGATCTGTTAATAATCTTCCCGTTTCTACTACTCTTTAGCTTTTCCATTAAGGTGTAATAAGCATATTACAACTAAGCAGTTATTAAGCATTCCTCCTTACTAATACGTAATAAGAGCTTAATTAACTATAATAACCTTCCGTTTATTACTAGATTCTCTTATTAAGGAGTAGGAGACTTAGTAATAAGCTAGTTCTAACTTTACTCTTACAATAGCGTAGTCCCGTTTCCGTACGCTAAGGAAATAGTTATAAAGGGCTTTAAGTCTACAGTATCGGTTAAAAGTGCAGTCATCGTACGCATAGTTAATCCACAGTATATCCCTATAGTTAAGGTAGTTAATATTAACTACTAATACTGCAATTATAAAATACAGAACAGGGGACGTAATACTTTATTCTTTCTCTTCTTCTACTTACCTCTGTGTGCGTTATTTCTCCTAAACCTCTTCCTAAAACTCAGGTAATAACAATCCAGCTTATTCTTCCACAATACAGTCTTCTTTGACAAAGCGGTATTCAAGCTAATTTGTAAAGCGAACTCTGTTATAAAGTTACAGCTTAATTTCCATTACTTTATCTTTTAATATTATAGTAAGGCTTTCGACTTACAGGTCCTTTATTTTATCTACTAACTCTTAATATTTCTCCTCTAGCTCCTGGACCCTCTGTTAGTGTACTTACTTCATGCTTTCTCAGAGAACCTTTAAGGTACCAGTCCAAAATATACTAACTTTAGTATAAGGTAGCTACTTAAGCTATCCCTCTTCTAAGGAGGTAAGGGTACTAATCTACTTAACATACTTAAAGTGCTTAAGAGTCTTAAGGGGTACTGTTAAAAAGAACTTTCGTTTCTCCAGTTTAATTCTCTCAGTTTGCTCTTTTTCACCTTCTAAGGCTTACTTTACCGCTTAAGTAACCTAGAGGGCTAGTTATTTAACTCTTTTTACCATCCTGGTAAGGTCTAAACTGAAGTCCTTCCTAGACTTCCTTAGTTCCTAAACTTACAGGGTAAGTTTTTTAAGGCCTGCTACAGCTAACTAGAACATCTCTTCCTAAAGTCGGTCTTCTGTAACCTGTACCTTTAGTAATTCCAAGTTTCCACTTAAGAGTTAGTTTATAGCGACCTACACTTTTATAGTTAACTTTTCCAAAACACCCTTAAGGACTAGGTATATTATATCCTAAAGTTCTTTTTCCTTCTTTTCCTCGTCTCTTAATTCGCACTTATCTATTTAAGTGTAGTTTTCCTCATTACCTGCCATTCTGACATAGATATCTCTTAAGTTAAACCTAATATACTTTCCTCTTTCTAAAACGGGTTTCTAACTGATTTACTTTAATAATAGGTATTACTATACTATATATCCTTTCTTATTACAGTTAAAGTACTGGACCTGTAATAAGTCCTTAAGCTGCTTCTACTGTTACTATCGTTACGGCTTATTGCAGTTAAGTCAGTTCTGACAGTTTACTATACTAATATCCATTAGCCTGGGGTAATGACCTGTTACGGTCAACTAACTCTCTTTCTTTAGTTTATTTAGCTAATAAGGGGTTTATTCTTTCTAGAAGTTCTTATGATAATAGTAATTATAATACTAATTGTTAGCTTTAATAGCTATCTTAACTAACTCTTAAAGACAGTCTAGTTAGTCTTTCTAGTAAAAGTTTCTAGTAACGTGCTTCTTTAAGCTACTTTAAAACAGTATTATTAGGGCCTCTTAGCTAAGTTTAGTCTTTACTGCTTCCAGTTTAAAGCGTATAGAGAACTTAAGGACTAAAAACGTCTACCTTAAGGTTATAAAGCGCTATTTAGCTTATCTAGGGGCGTTTAGTTCTCTAAACTTAGTCCGGAGTTAGTCGATAAATATGTCGAAATCGTCGAAAAAAGCCTAAGTCTTAAGGGCCTCTTTACATGCTCTATCTATAAAAAGGTTATTAATTATCTTCACGTGGGGTTTGTATTAATAAGTAGTTACTCTGTCTAGTAAGGCTTTAGTAAACTTAACTTTTCCTTCTTCTTCGAAGAACTGCTTATCGTAATAGGTGATATAGCTTTAGAGCTAGGCTATCCAGGACTCTAGCTGCGCAGAGTCCCCCTTAAAGCGTAAGGGCGGAAGGAGCTTTACCCGTTTCTTCTATAAGCCCTTAAGGTTGTTATTCTCTAGCTTAATAACGTTAAGTCGGGCTTAAAGTTTTTCGATAAGACTAATATAGCTTTTAGTATCTCCGGGGAAAGCTTTATTAAGTTCCTTAACTAGCCTTTACTAGTTAAGGTTTAAGTTTTCGAGGTGTGCAGTTAACTTATTAATAGTAAGAAGTTAAAGCTAAACTTACACCTCCTTAATCTCCTTACTTTTTCTTAAAATTAATATGTTAGTAAGAAGAAGGTAATATCTAAGAATTTAATAAATAGCGTTTAGAACTGAGATATTAATATCGTATTATAACTTACACCCGATATAGGCCTTGAGAGGACTAGCGCAGGTTAAAACAGAACGTATAGCAGGACACTAACAGGTAAAGGGTATTCTAAAGACAGCTTATTAAGCTAGCACTCTTAGATAGGGGGTTTAATATTACAGTAAGTTACTGTTACTATAATGCATAGAGGTAAGTCTGAATAGTAGGATATAAATAAATAATTGAATACTAGCGTGAGGAACTAGAGTCCCTTACGGTAGTTATAGGCATAACTATGACTATCTATACTAATTAGCCAGAAGTACCTCGTACCTTGCTTAGTGGTCTGTTGCTTAAGGAAGGACTGAGCAACCTGCCACTAAGCACCTTTTGCTCAGAGGTCTCACGGATGCTCAGTAGGTAAGCACTCCTGCCAAGACTAAGCAACTGCTGGTTAGTCGTAAGGGCTTCGGGTCTTTACACCCCTGGCCCAGTGCGTAATACTGTGCGTACTGTCTTCCTGCACTGTTCCTTGTGCGGGGGATTCGTCGGGCCGCTCCGGCCCAAGTGACAGCCTGCAGGGTCGTTATAATCTGGTAATAGTTAGTAAAGTTAAGAAAGTTATATAGGTCTTTTACTATTATAAGAGCAGATTAATCTAAGATAGCGCTAATATTTACAGGGTCTGCTTAGATATTAATGCTGATATTAATAATAAATCTTAAGTATTTAACCATTTTAACGCTAAATTCACACTTCTTAAAATTAAGGTATAAGCCTGCCTTCTTTAAATAAGTTCAAACTTTCTACACTTATATATTATACTTTTCCCTTATTTTATTTATATAGATAAAGATATTATTAATATAAGTAGTTATAAAGTCGTTAAGGTAATTGCTAGTATAAAGTTAATATACTATTAGAATATAATTAAAGCTCCGCTTAAACTAAAAGGGTTTATTAGTTACTTAAATAAGCTATATTTAATATAGAACACTATTTTCCCTTCTTTACCTAAGGTGATTCGAATCTTATAGAACACTTAAGCTATATTGACTTTTATTACCCATTTAGTGTTAATAAGGTTATAAAAGGTCTTCTTAATTAACGGAAGGGGGTATTAGTCTGTAGTTATAATAATGTTAAATGTTTTATAGTTTCAGTAAAATTTTAGTCCTCCTTTTAACTTCTGTATAAATAAGATTAGAGCTTTAGTTAAGAAGTTATTAACTTTAATAAATCCCTTATTTAGTAAGTTTTTAAGCGTTTTCTTTAAAATTAAGAGTTCTTCTTATAATATAATGTAAAGTAAGCTAAATAGTAATAAAAGTTTGTTCTTATTAACGTCTTTCTTAATACGGATTTTATAATTAACATTAAATTTATAAGAGTTAAACGCGTTAGCTTCCCACTTTAAGAAAAGCGGGAGTAGGTTATAGAATTCTTTAAGAATCTTAACTTTCAGTTTAGTTTTAGCTAAAGGGTGTTTTTTTATAAGCGTTTATTCTATATCCTTTATAAAAAGGGCGAATATTAAGGTTCTAAGTGCCTTACCTTCCTGGAAGTAAAGTAACTTCTTTATATAGCTTTTCTAAATCACTACTATTACTTTTACTACAGAACGTAGCTTTTCTAACCGTAGCGTGTGAGTAATGTTAACTTAGTACTGCACGTATTAGTACGCGGAGCTAATCTAAAGCCTCTTTTTAACTAGGTTGGATTTCACTTTATATTACTCTATTTACAGTTTTCTTAAGATTATTAAGTTATTAAGTTTAGGAATAATATATATATAAGTTAGCTGTATTTAATTAACTATTTCGATAGAGAAGTATATAATCCCTTATGTTACTATTATAGTTATACCTTTAGCTACCTCTTTTACTAAATGTAATATTATAAGGATAACGGTAAAGTTTAATTTATTCACTACCTCTTTACTAATTATAAAGTAACAGAGGCAGCCCTTATTAATAAAAGCTTAATAGAGATTATTAAGTCTAATTATAATTAGAATAAGTGTAAATAAGCTTATTATATAACTGTTCTTTATAAAATTCTCTACTTACCTAACTGTTAGTTCTTTTAACTCCAGACCCTGTCTTTAGTTTAAAGCTACGCTTTTCCCAGAGTAAAGATAAAGTCATCCTCTAATTCCTTATCTCTAACTCCATCCTCTAGCTGTAAGGTAAAGGAGACTTTACTAACAGTTAATTCCTTCAGGTATACCGCTAATCTGTAAGGGTAAGCTGTAAGCTTATAACTTCACCCTTTACAGTAAATATAATAGTTATTAATCTTACACTCCTCTTACTCCGCTATAATTACTTATTTCGCTTAAAGAGCTGTAATTTTAAGCTTTATAAAGGTTCTTATTATAAGGTTATATCGTCTACGGTTATTAAAGCGGTTCTTACCGTTTTAAAACTTCATAAAGGACATAACAATATCCTTATCGATATCTATATAAGGTTAAGTAAGTAACGCTTTTATTTATATAGTGTTGGGTTTTTACAACCCTAACCCGGCCAGTGTGGTTAGAACAGTGTGGCTGGATCCACGCAGCCGCTCCGCGGCTGCATCCGTGGATCTGCACAGCCAAGAACGCCAGACTCCAC
>Ga0247760_1000495_pt1 | contig 42713 bp, 44 predicted proteins | sample UWRJL171409R4_FD_179936 | JGI IMG/M metagenome (GOLD analysis project Ga0247760, IMG submission 179936) | Plant litter microbial communities from Arlington Agricultural Research Station in Wisconsin, United States - UWRJ-L171-409R-4 | ecosystem: Environmental > Terrestrial > Plant litter >...
TCAAACACTAAAAAAAAAAAAAAAAAAAAAAAAGCAACGCAACCAAGCGGCGAGAAATTCTCGTCTCTGCCGCCAGACTTGGCCAACATGGCGCGGCCAATCAGGACAACGGAACCGCGCAAACGAAACAAAGAATAGCATCCAACTTCCATAATACCACCCTTGAAGCACGTCATCATCGCCACTTCATTTTCGCACCCAACCTCATTCCTGCAAAAAGCTGTTAACGCCGATAAGCCAAGCTAGCCTATCCCGCACTCGGACCTCAGCTCAGCACGCAACAACACACCTTCGGCGCCATTGACCGCCACCGACCCCGAAGCGCATCCTGCCGTGCTCCAGCGATAGTTTCGCTCGTCCCACACGCAGCTCTGGACCCGACTAGGCCATCTGCGCGTCCAGAGAACCGGGACCCCCGCATCGAGGCACATGGTTCCGCGTCCGCGCTTTGCTGGGAACGGCTGCGTCGCCCTGCATTCTCTGCATTTTGGCAGCTCCCGACCCAGACAGTGCAATCAACGTGCGTGATGGCGCCATTGATAAGGCCGCCCTGCGTTTCCCAACCCCGTCTCCCCTCGCGTGCTTTCGCAACATTCAACCAGAAAAGTCCCCATGTCGCAAGAGGCGCGTCGTCTTGCAACATGGCCGCCCCCACGTTCCCCGCATGTTATACGCCAGCCAGAGGGTCCCGACGGCTCGGTGCCACGCCCGGGACGTATATTAACCCTCCAAGTCGCTCCGCGGAGATGCAGAGTCGGTTTGTTTGGGTAGGGCAGGCCATTTCCGTGTGTCTCGCTCCCTGGGATCGTCATTCTTGTTACCTGATACATTTGTTCCCGTTCGCTACCGCGCCCTCGGTACTACGACACCACACAGTCACACAAACGCAGCACACACAACCATGGGAACCCCCGAGATCATCGCCGACAAGGGCGGTGGTGGCGCTAGCGACAAGGAGCACAAGGGCCCCAGCACCTCGTCCAACGTGTCGCAGGAGAACCTGGCTGACGGCGATGGCTATGGCTCCAGCGACGAGCATCTCTTCAAGGACCCCAATGTCGCCAATCACTGGCGGGGCGTCTACGAGAAGGCCGGCTATGAGAACCGCCACAAGTTTGATCCAGACTTCACCTGGACGGCCGAGGAGGAGAAGAAGCTGGTGAGGAAGATCGACTTCCGCATCATGACGTGGGCGTGGATCATGTTCTGTGCGCTCGACATGCATCGGAGAAATATCAACCGTGCTAGTATGTCTTGCATTTTGTGGCTATGAGGGGGCGTGGGTGTTGTCGTTGTGTCTCGGGAGCTGCCGTGCTGTGGCTCTCGCTTGACACATCGTTCCGCCCTGCGGTTCTGGACCATTGGCTGACAGCTGCGCTTAGTCTCCGACAACATGCTTCCCGAGATCGGTACGTTCTTCCCCGTCGCGGCCAAGTCTCTGGCGTTTTTGGCGTTTTTAGCATGCCATTGCGCCGCTCAGGGGTATTTCTATGACTAAACGCTTTTTCTCTCCCGGCAGGCATGGACACCAACGACTTCAACTACGGCCAGACCATTTTCCTCGCATCTTTCCTGTCGGCCGAGCTGCCCAGCGGCCTGGTTTCGAAGAAACTGGGCGCCGACCGCTGGATTCCCACCATCATGGTGGGCTGGTCGATCGTGGCCGGCTCGCAGGCTTTCATCTCTAATAGGGCTGCTTTCTACGCTATCAAGGCCCTGCTCGGCCTTTTGATGGGCGGTTTCATCCCCGACATTGTGCTCTGGCTCAGCTACTTTTACAAGTCCGGCGAGCTCCCGACGCGCCTGGCTTGGTTCTGGACCGCTCTCTCAACCGTCAACATCGTGGGCTCTCTTCTAGCTGCCGGAATTCTGCAGATGCGCGGCGTTCTGGGCTGGGCCGGTTGGAGATGGCTGTTTTTGATCGAGGGAATCCTCACGCTTATCATCGGTATTTTCTCGTGGGGCCTCATGCCTCCTGGACCGACTCAGACCCGCAACTGGTTCCGCGGCAAGGACGGCTGGTTCAGCGAGCGCGAGGAATCCATCATGGTCAACCGGTTGCTGCGCGACGACCCCTCAAAGGGCGACATGAACAACCGCCAAGCCGTCGGGCCTGGCAAACTCTGGAAGGCCATCAAGGACTGGGAGATGTGGCCGCTATATCTCATCGGTCTAACGGCGTACATCCCCCCCTCGCCCATTACGACCTACCTCTCCCTGATCCTGCGCAATCTCGGTTTTAACGTCTTCGATTCCAACCTGCTAGTCATCCCCGGCCAGTTCATGTTCGCCGTGCAGCTACTAATCCTCACGTGGATCTCCAAGAAGTTCAACGAGCGCTCCATCGTCTCCTCCTTCTCTAACATCTGGATGTTCCCCTGGTTCGTCGCCCTGGTCGCCCTCGGCGCAAAGGCCTCTCCGTGGGTTCGCTACGCCCTCCTCACCGGAATCCAATCCTACCCCTACTGCCACGCCATTCTCGTCGGATGGAACGCCCGCAACTCTAACGCCGTGCGGACCCGCGCCGTGTCTGCCGCCCTCTACAACATGTTCGTCCAGTCGGGCAATATCATTGCCTCGAATATCTACCGCGACGAGGACAAGCCTCTGTACATTAGGGGTAATAGGATCTTGCTGGGGATTGTGAGCTTCAATATCGTGCTGTTTTATCTTGTTAAGCTGTTCTACATCTGGAGGAATAATGTCAGGGAGAAGATTTGGAATGCGCTCACGCCGGCGGAGCAGGAGGACTATACGCTGCACAGCAAGGATGAGGGGCTCAAGAGGTTGGATTTCAGGTTTGCGCACTGAGGGGGGGGGGAAGTGGGAAGTTGGGATTTTAATTCTTTAGTTAATAGCCTACTATGAGTATTACGTTCATTAACACAAACTATGTTGTTGAAAAAGAGTATTGGAAATAGCAGTATGTAGGAGTGGAAAGTGGAAGCATAACTGCATGTAAAGAAATGAGGTGAAGACACACAAGGTGGTGCCCCAAACGTGATGCACGAGAAGCACACCTCGGGATGCTCTCCGGAACACATCAGATACAGCAGGGAAGCTACCGCTCCACCCGCCGTTTCCCGTTGGCTTTGAACGATGTAAGAGCGAATTTGGTCCGACACTTCCTTGAAGAGGGCCTCGGCGCTGTGGAGGGATCCGGAATGTGGGGATAGGTTGCTGTTTTTCAAGTTGCCGAGCCGCGAGTTGGCGTTGACGACGTGGTCAATTTTGGAAGCGCCGCCGCGGATGGCGATGGCGAGGAAGGGCTCGTTTTTTCAGAGGTTCTCAAGACCGAAAACCCGCATGCTTTGATCCTCTGCTCAATTCCTCCTCTTCCTCAACCGAACCATGACATCCCGATCTGGCGACCTGGCAATGAACCCAGCAAACCTTCGATCATCCTGCGGCGGCCTATCCGACTTACTCCCATCAGGCATAGTCCACTCCATAAACTCAATGTCAAACTTCGTAACAAAAACGGCAATGGCGAGCATGATCTCCTGCTTTGCAAAGTGCCGGCCGGGACACATGACGTAGCCACCCCCTTTTGCAGAGTCAACATTAAACATTCTCAAACCACACAAATGGAACGGGGGCTTACTGTATGGAAAAAACGAACTCGGCCGCCCTTTCATCGCAAACTACGCCTTCCCGTCGTCGTAGGCACTCATCGTCTCCTCCCGGACCGCGTGTAGCAATTCGCTGTCCCGAATTAGCTCGATCATAGCCCACGCCGTGACAGGTACCGTGTTTCCGTTCAGCCTGAACAGTGAAGCGAGGGTATGGCCCGCTGCGGCGTGGTTGGGAAATCCGCCCTGGCGAAGCCACCTCGCTGTCTCGCGGGACAGGCGGGAGCCAAAGTGAGGCTCTCACTCGGTTTCTTCGGCATCCGGGCTGTCCCATCGGAAATGCTCCCACGCCGAATCAATGTGCCGCCGCGTCATGGCTTGCAGCTTGTCCTTGATGGCGAACGCTGCGGCGCTGCAGGATCTTGGGCAGGCACCACACTAGCGTGCCGGCGATGTCGTCGAACTCTCGGTGCGTGTTGACGAAGCCGGGGTTGAGATCAAGGATTTGGGGTCCGAAGAGGGAGACAATCGCGGCTTCGGCCATGGCGGTTCTGAGGAGGGTGAAGAGGTGGGTGGTGGAACATTCCCCGTTTGGCTTCATGCTGGCGTCTAAGCGCCCGCAGAATAGTTGGTAACACGAGGTTGCAAGCGCGTCGGAGTACCGCCGGGTGCTGAGATACTCGGCGTAGAGCCGATCGTAGCCGAGCCAGTACCTCTCTTGTTTGGACCGGTCGGGGATCCCAGTGGGAGGCGCCTTGCCGCGGCTGGTGTGGTCGCCGGCGAACTTGGCGAGTTCGGAGGGAGAGAGTCCCCAGTGCGTATCCATGAGCAGGAGCTGCAGGAAGTTGCTGTCCAGCAATGCCGACGAACTGAGGAGTTTTTGGACATTTTTTATGCCCGTGAAAATGTATGCTGGTGTGAGGCCTACGTGGAATCGGATGATATTGCTTTGTGTTGTGGATAGTTTGTCTCTACCGGGTTCAGATAAGTGTTGGTGTGAGCTGTTGGCTCAAGTTTTCGGGTGGCAACTGAACCCGTGTTTGGCGTTACATGTTTCGGTTGACTGACTTTGCACGGTCTATAAAAGCACCCGCGTTGGTAAGATATTGGATTATGTTGGTGACATAGGGAATTTTGTCGCTGGGAGCTGGTGGTCGGCACATATCGAAGGCATCCACCCATTTATCACAAGTAGCTGAAATACCACGCTTTCACAAGGAGTAAAGTAAATGTAGTCAATATGAAAGGAGGCTAAAGTTTCAAAACTGTTAAACGAGACTGTGGGCACCAAGCTACATACAAGAAGAAGAGTAATAAAAGAAATGGGTGGGGGGACAAATGAACCGAATAAAATCAATAATGAAATCCTCAAGATCATCATCCCCTCTCAACAACAGGATCCTGCTCGGGCGGGCAATTAAGCTTCCCATCTTGGCCTTGCGTGCAGCAAGGCCTCTTCCAGTCGTCAAACCCTCCGCCCATCGGCACGGTCCTGAAACTGCAGGAGTCAAAGATAGACTGGCCGACCGAGTGGTAGTCATAGCCATTCTGCCAGGCGTAAGGATGCACGACGAGCACGCCCGCCATGCCGCTCATGGCGTGGAAGTCGTTGTGGCAGTGGTAGAACCAGCTGATTGCCGCCCGCGTCAGCGCATTGGTACCCTATCACTAGGGGGGCCGGTGGGGTGTTCGAGGAGGGATGAGGAGGAAGGGGAAAACTCACGCGCCGGGGTTATTGGCTTGAAAGGCGATAATGGCGGTCGCCTTGGAAGCGAGGTGAAGGGTGTCGCGACGTGCCGGGTTGACCACTCTGGCCCTTTCATTTAGAAACCAGTGCAGGTCGGGCATTGTGGGACGGGGCCTCGTGCGGTCGTATTCCTTCGCGTACCAGAGGACTGGATGGGCTGTCAGTCGAGGTGGACTCGGGATGGTGGTAGGAAGTCAACTCACCTTGAAAGTCTTGGCCGTGCAGGTGGACTAGACACGAGGAGACTCTATCAACGGCTTGCCGGAGCAGGGGAGGGTAGCTAGGTGGGGGATGGAATGGTGGAGGAAACCTACATGGATGTGCTCCAACAGTCGAGTTAATGACCATAAAGACGGTGGTTCCCTGCCAGACGCGCTGGACGTTGTTGACGCCGTAATAGCTACTTGAAGAGCGGCCGCCATTTTCCTCACCCGGGTCGATAAACCCCGATGCGTCGCAGTCGTTACCCATGCTCTCACGTAGCAGGACGGGAACGTTAGGGGTGGTGAACTTTGTGTTGTTAAGGTTGGCAAAGCCGTTTAAATCGGCAGTCAGGGAGATGTGGATGATGGTAGAGCTCGCTGGATCGTAGACGACTTGAGGCATGGGGTTCTTGGGGGTGAAGGCGTTGTACCAATCGTCGTTGACCGGGGAACTACCAACCCACTCGGGCAAGTTCACGATCTTGTACTTCTGGTTCTTCTCCTCGATGAAGCAGATTTTCTTGCCGTCCGCGTTGCAGTATCTGCCCGTCATGGGGAACTGGGGCTCCGGAATCGGGTTGTCGGCGACGTGGAAGTTTGCCGTTGCCATCAGAGCAGTGCCATAGCGTCCGGTGCCTTCTACTGGCCCGGCTCCCGGGGGCTCTCTCCGGAGTGAGCTAGCCGCACATTTGTTTGTCGAGTAGTGATAAGGGTCAATGACCGAGTAGAGCGAGAAGCTATCCGTAGGCTTAAACCGCACTGAGTAGCGCTGGCCGGCGTGGATCTCGATCCATTTGTGGTGGAGCAGATTGATATCGCCACGCTCGAGAGCGACGCCGTCAATCTCGATGACTTCAAACTCCATTTCCGGGTCGCTCGAGAATATGTAAAACGACGAGAAGGAAGACATGTTGATGATGCGAAGCCGAATGGCCTTTTCGACCCCAGAAGCATTGTAGTCCTCCGTACCGCCGATGGAATCGTTTACGATGGCGCGGTTGGGGGGGATCTCAAGGCCGCAGTTGTTCGAGCTGGGCTGGACGTCGAGGCAGCAAGACCCCACTGAATATCTGTAGTCAATCTCTGATTGATCGGCATCCCACTATTTATCACGTACGATGTCAGAGACCGCGTCTCAGGTTCGTGCAGAGAAAGAAACCTCTTACAAAATCGCTAATGGGCATAATGATATCTTTGTCGTAATCATAGTAGGTCTCGTCGGCATCGTCTCTGACAATAAGAGGTGCACGGAGACCATGAGGATACTGTCTGCAAGTTCTCTTCTGTAAGCCCAGGTGCCTAGAGAAGCTGGGACATAGAGGCAGCAGGGGGAAACGACGTACCCGACCTTGTGACTGTGGATCCAGAAGGTCCCGGCCACCGCGGCATGCCAGGTGTACGTGTAACTACCACCACTAGGAATGTCGCTATGTCTATCAGTTTCTAGTGCAGCCCAAAGTTGACGGGTAACTCGACGTACCATTGTGTGATGCCCATCGGTCCGTCCTGGTGATTGTTGTTGAACTGATGAAATCCATGGGCATGGAGGGTCACGCCCTCATCGATGTCGATATTGTTGACGGTGAGGATGATAGTGTCGCCTACGTTGACCTCGATCTTGGGTGGCGGCCACTGGCCACCGATCAGGATTCCTGTCTTATCTAGGGTTCCTGAAGGGAAAACGCCGGGAATGGGCCCCCACCCGACGTCCCACGTCTTCTCAACCGTAGCAGCTAGGCTGCTAGGCAGAATATTCCCAAGTGCGGTAAGGAGGAAAAGACAAGAAAGACGAGCCATGGTGGCGAGAAGTCGTGTTGCGCAAGATCGTTGCGCTCTTGCTACTCTCTCGAACAAGCAGGCCAGCTGCTATGTCCATATTTATACACGCGCTCGCGCCCCCTGCCTGTCATGGAAAGGGAAGCCCACAACTTGGCTGATGAGAGCGAGCGAACTTCCCATGTCACTTTTTGCGACCAGTGTGCAAGCATGCGTCCGTTGCTGTCCAGTTTCAGCGCCGACTGCAACCCAAGTCTGGACAGTATTGAGCTGAAGCGGTCGCCTCGCAGTATGGCCCTTTTCTGGCATCCAGGGGATGTCATCTCCGCGAGCAGTTCTCTGGTGATATGGGGGTTGATTCGACCAACTTGCGGCTCCAGCTGAGGCCCTGACGCCGTTGTATTTGCTTGGCAGCGCAAAAGCGCCGAGACTGGTCGCCCCCGCAAACAGCCAATAGGCGACGTTGCTTGTCCCGTTGACCGGTCTCAGCTGCGGGTGCACGTTCTTGGCTACCCCAGACAGCATGTCAGGTACAACGCTGCGCGACCCCTATCTCCCTCGCGATCTGGAATGGGAAATACAGCTTTACATAGCGTCGCATCGGGCCAATGAGTCGCTGCATTCTTCGATTGCCTGCGTGTGGCCCCATGACTGCGATTTTCATCAGGACGCCACAGCCCTACGGAGAAAGGAACCAAACGGTAGATAGGATGATGCTTACGGTTTCCGCTAGGGTAGGGGCTGGGAATGCTACCTCGCGCTGCCTGCCCAATCTCTTTCGAGTCGCGAGAAGCACAAAACCAATTCAAGCCGGCACAGAGCTGGTAAAGATGTTTTGGTGTGGTAACCCTCTGTCATGTGCAGTGGTGGGATGAGATGGTCGTGCCAATGTCGGAGCTTCAATTTGCTCACAGCTGTCAACACAAGTCGTCCAAGACGAAGTATTTCGCCGAAATAGCGAAATCCGCAGCCTACCTCTTCCTCCTTAACGTGTACCCATTGTTCTGCTAGAACATCTTTTGATGTCCGCCGTGTTTCGTCAGCGCTGCAAACGGGTCGAACAAGGTCTCGAATAACGAGCGCGTATCCTTCCACCCCGGCCCTTTGATTCGCGTCATCCCGTCCTGCGCCAGGTAAACTACATCGTTCTTCAGTAGGAAATGTCTTAGTGAAATATGTTCCACATGATCGAGTTAACAAGAATTTGAGCAGCGTTAAACACGTAAAAGAACCTCTTATTACGGACCACCAGGTCGAGACTTGCGAAGATTCACTCACTGGTCCGTCACGGGGTGATGGAAAGCTTAACCATGTGGAAAATAGATCTTACAAGGATGAGCACCATACTAGTGTATAACGCTAGTAAAGGGCGGACGACAGAAGGCAAGTTGATTCTGTCCAAGCGGTAACAATTATAGAAGATTCCGACTAATAAAAATAAGACGGAGATTATTATAATTTGTACGGCAAGGGATGCCTTGGTTAAGGAGTCGCCCATGTTGATAAACTAATGGCGGACGGAGCTGTTAACGAGATACGCGATACTAACAACCGTTGAGAGTTTGTTGACAACTGTTAGCAACAGAAACGTCACCAGCACGCGCGTGGGGTGCATAATATGCCTCGTTCTTTCTGCCCAAATCTGCCTTGATCTTGTTGGGCATTGATTATGTTGAGCGCAGAACCAGAGAAGCCAGATGGGCACTAACTGCCCTCGGCGTTGTAACCCATGCGACAAAGTGGTGCATAAGACAAGACCCCCATATTTCGCACACCCCTGCGAATAGCTTCAAGACAATACTCGAGGTGGTGAACAGTGCCAAATCCGATATTGAACACCTATGTGGAGTATTTGACACGCTATGCCTGGCAAAGTTCTCAAGAGTACGAATGGAGGGCAACCCCGCAACAACTGCAAAAATGGGCTCCACATACAACCACAGTAGCTGCAGTCATCTGTAGGAAAAGTCCCGCCTCTCAGTTACACCTACCAGCATTACTGTCCCTCCCCCTTCCCCTCCCCCTATAGCAGGGTCACAAAATTCCATTCCACGAACATCGCTTTTTTGATACCCCAAGTACAGGTTTCACTCGATATTACGCATTTTGTCTCATCTTTCATCACTCTGGTATCGCGAAACAACCACTTTCATCATCAACAACACTTTCTCAGCAGCCTAATATGCCCTCGCCATCAAAAGCGGCAAGGGAAATACTAACCCTCCAGGCTCATCAAAAAGATCAAAATCTTAGTATACGGGCCGTTGCTAGTATCTATAAAATTCCCCGCAAAACCCTCAGTCGCCGACGTGATGGCCGGCCTGCACGACGCGATATTCCAGCCAATTCACCAAAGCTTTACGGATTTGGAAGGGAACATAATTGTTCAGTATATAACTAAGCTATGTGCAATTTTGGCACAACAAATCAGCCCTTCTCCCCAAAACTCGCTACCTTATGTCGAAGCTCACTGCAAATTAGACACTACGTGCGAAGTACATCTAGGCGAGGCAGTAGTACCTTACAGACCAGAACAGGGCCCTCCCCCTTCCCAACCACCCCCTCCCCATCGCCGTCCCTTTCTACCAGTCCTCACATGTCCCGTGCCACACATAGCTACTCTAAATGTAAAACATCGTATCCTTCAACCTCCCATGGATCAACACATCCTCACTCCTCACCACCGCCGGTTCCGCCGTCGTACTGCCCGCCATACTCGCCTGGGGCGTCGCATCAAACGCGCCACTCAAATAACACCTCGCCCGCTCACACAACACATCGGCATAGTACGCCGGCGTGCACAGGCTGACCGCCTTGGTGGCGCGGCCGTACGTATAGCACAGGCTCTGCGTCAGCTGCTCGAGGACATCCGCGACGTTCGTCGCGGGGGGCGGCACGCCCTTTGCGTAGCGGGCGCGGAAGATCTCATCCAGCAGCACAAAGTAATGCGCCGGGCGGGCGGTGCCCTGGATGGCGGCGTGCGACTGCAGGTAGAAATCCCAGTTGCGGGCCTCGGTGACGGCGCGGTCGACGACAGTGCCGGGTTTCGGGTTGCCCGAGCGGTCGCCGTCGCTGTCGCGCGTGACGTAGAAGCGCGTGTGGTGGCGCTTGCCGACGATGACGACGGTCAGGCGCGGCAGGCCGCGCTTCTGGTCGGCGGGCGGGTAGGTCTCGGCGCAGGCGCGGCGGAGGAGGGGGACTTCGACGTTGAGGACGGTTTGGTACTGGCCTTCGGAGACGCCGTCGCGATACACCAGAATGTTTTCCGGGAAGGCGGTGTGCTTGCCGCGGTCCTTCCAGAGGCGGAGCCGGGACTTGAGCATGTCGCTGAGGTCCGAGACCATTTCCTGGCGGGCGGTGGATTGGATGCGGAGCACGGCGGGCCACTGGCCGAGGAAGCGGTCGGTGCTGGCGACCATGCCGGCGACGCTGGGGGCGTTGGAGGCAGAGCCCGGGGAGGGGTGGGTGACGTCGATGCCGACGACCATGGTTTTGTCCTCGTCGAGGATGCCGCGGCGCTGGGAGTCGAGGATCTGGTTGCTGCCGCCGAACTTGAGGTTGAACTTGAGGGCGACGTTGGCAAAGTACTGGTCGCTGCACTTGGCGAGCTTGCTGCCGATGCTGCAGACGGTGTGGACGCCGAACTTGACATCACCGCAGTGCTTGATGCGGTTGTAAAGGCCCGGGATGTTGTCGGGCAGGATGACCAACAGGAGCTCGAGGCCGTTTGTGGCAGCACGCTCCAGCATCTGGTCGAGGCGGGCGTCCTCGGGGCTTTCGATCTGCAGGCTCAGTCCTGTCATGGGAGGTGCAGCATTGACGCCGGTCTTGCCGAGCGTGTCGGAAAACTGCTTGACTACCGGGGCGAGACTGGCCAGGTTGAAAGCGTCTCGGTAGCCGCCCATCGAAACCAACAGGTACGACCATTTGCGGAGGGTTCCGACAAAGTTGAACTTGACGTCAACCATGTTCCAGCTGCCGAACCTAACCGACGCTGCTTTGTTGCCCCTGTAGAAGACCCTGGGTTCGTCGAGGACCCGTCCCGGAACGGTGATCAGGCCCGGGCCGATTTGAACGCCGAAGCGGCTCTGGCAGACAAATTAGCGTTTGAGTTGGTCTCCAAATCGACAGGGATATTACCAAGAGGACGTTGTTCCCCTTGAGGCCAGCAATAGCTAGCCCTTCGTTGACAATCGATTCTGCATTGGCGCCTGGCTTGCGGACGGCAAACCGGATCATCTGCTGAGTCTGACCCGGGTCGAGTTTGGCATCGGCGCTCTGGCCCGGCAAGACCAAGCAAACCTCAGGAGGGAGATATGTCGGATTCTCCCGCGTTCCGACGTTGACGACGGGGAGATGGGGCTTTGCCAGAGCTTTGCCATATGCTATGGGTATGTCAGTAAGAGATCCCCCAACCTGGCGTCATACGAAACAGAAAAGACTCACTGTTCAAGAAAAAGTCATAGACACTAATGTACCTCCCTCCCGATGACGACGCAGCAGGAGCAGCACCGCCACGCCCTCCCTTACCGCCCTTCTTTTTGGGCTGACTGGGGCCGGCATCGGCGCCAGGGACAGCACCGGATTTGGTCGCGGCCGACTCGAGCCAAAACTCGACCCCCTTCGGGCCAGCACCGAATCCCGACACTCTCGGCGGATGTGCAAGGCCGTTGCCATCGTTGAGCGTCGCAAGTCCGGTGATGCTCTTGATCCGGTGGATGACCTCGCCGGCCCTGCTTTTCTTTTCCTTCAAGTGGGTTGTCCGGATGCGGACTCGTTTCAGGAAGGACGCCAGTTTAGTCTTGTTCTGACCGCCCCGTCCCTGGGCTTCATACACCTGCATTAGCTGGTCGAGGGGTCCCGAGTTGTAAAAGGCAGCGTTGCTGACGTTGACATTGACCAGGATGCGACAGGTTGCCGCGCGGACGCTGGCGAAGAAGCCTCTGATGGCTGTGAGGCCGCCGCCGAGGTCAAGTTGGGGTGCGTTGGGGTGCAGCGAGAAAGACCTGGCCGAGCCGATGGTGCCAATGCCATCGGTCGTCTTCGCGTGGTGGTTGAGGAAAATATTGAAAGCTTGAATGAGCGACTGCTTGTTGTCACAGCTTGACGCCATGTCGGTCGACGTCAGGTAGTTGACGAGCTCGCCAACGCTTAGTGTGTTTGTGTACTGGATGCGCACCTGGTATGTGGGTGCACCCGCTCGTGGCTCGTCTTCGCCCTCTGAGCGGTAGACGATGGGGATAGTCATGTCATCCTTAGGGAGTATCCGGCGCGAGACGCAGGTCGACTTGAAGTCCGAAACCATGTCCTGCTGGAACTGGGCCAGCTCTGGCGACTGCAGTAGCAGGCGCATGATATGGGCCAGCTTCCGGCCGGTGGCAGAGGGTGTAAGCGACAGAGCATATCGGTACAGAGTAAGTGTCGGGGTGGCGACCAACTGGACGTAGTTGGCCCAGAGCGTGACAGATGCACCCCTCGTGCCAAAACCGGGCCGCAGCGGCGTCAATGTCTTGAGGCTGAGACGCTCCAGACCCGGCTTTCCGCAGCCGATGGCGTTTTCAACCTTGGTAACCGTGGCATCCGGGGAAGGGATGCTTCCATCTGCGGGCCTGCAGCATAATTGAGTTAGACAACAACGCGAGAAGGCGATATGAACGGTTTAACAGTACCGATAGACGGCAGGTTGGGGCGGTCCAGACGTGAAGCCTCCCCCACCACGTCCTCCCCCACCGCGATATCCTCCTCCACCTCCACCTCCACCTCCACGCCCCCCACCACCACCTCGGGGTTCATAACCTCCATCACCTTGACCCCTTCCTCCTCCTCCACCCCGACCTCCGCGGAATCCACCCCGATTGTCAAACGGTGGACCACCTCCCCGGCCCTCACCTCCTTGACCGCCACGGCCGCCACCGCGACCTCCACGAGGCCCGCGGGGGCCTCCTCCATGGCCTCGGCCACCCAGGTTCGACATGTCAAAAATTTCAAGAAAAAAGGGCTGTCGAAACCCCCGAAAATCTATCTCCGCTGTTGGCTGTGCTGAGTCAGTGCGGAGAAAAAGCGGGAGCAACTGCCGGGACTGTGGCCAACCTTTAAGAGAAACCAAAGGGCCACCCTTGCTCGTCCGTCCGACGGCGGTGAGCCATTAGCGCGTCAGTGGCCAATTCGAGGGGGCAGCGTTCCGTCCCGTTGGTGCCCAAGCTAACCCGTCCGGTGCAACCTCCAGGTGCTGTAGGCCTCATCGCATGTGTCCATCCGGCTGTTGGGGGATTTGATTCGTTCAACATCAGCAAACGGACGTCAGTTCTGTTTGAAGAGGTTGCAGCAGCTGTTGCACCTGGCAAATAAAGACCTTAGCAACAACGGTCCACTGCACGTCTGCAGAAGCCAATCTTAAAATCAAGGCAAACGCAAATAGGCGCGGCTGCAATGGCGTCACATGGAAACTGAGGCACATCAGCCCAAATGAGTCCCGACGAATCCCAGGCTCCCGCAGGTAGGTAGGCTTTCCCCTCTCTGCCGCTAGAATCATCGCTGCAGATTCGCAGAGCTCGCATGATTTACGGGTGGCGTCCAGATCGCCGATATTCAGCCAGGTCCCTGGTGGATTGTGGTACCGACTGACTGGTTGTCGGGGGTGATACGCCGTACCAGACCCCCGGGTGGGTTTAATCTGGCTGCTCGCAGATCTAGGTCCTGGCGGATGCCACATGATGTCTGCGGACGATTCATAGGGCCTTAAGGTTCTTAGGGACCAAGATTTAGCAACAAGAGAACTAGGCTTTAAAGCGAGCTGGGCGCTAACCTCAATTCCTGCAGTTTCTCAGGCTCACTGGCGTCATGGCAGTGCCTTGTGAGATGACTAAATGAGTAGTGAATTGCTTGCTTGTAGAAGGATAGATACAGGAGAGGAGAGCGCCTTATGTCAGAAGCGCTGGCACTCTTGGAAACGGTGGAATTGATGGGGTTGCAATTGATGTGATTGTATTACTTGTATCTGTGGCTCTCTGGCTTCGCCAGAGAGCCTCTATTATAGTTGTGAATGGTGGCAAAGTGTGTGTCAAATGGTGGTCCACACTAGCTGACATTCAGCTCAGTTATCCGCAACTCCATGGGTTCTGACCTCTGGCCAGAACCCCTCTTTTATCTGACAGTATCCATACAGTCATTGAAGAAGTACCCTTGTACCTTGCTCAGTGCGTCTTTGCTCAGTAACCTCTGAGCAAACTACCACTGAGCACTTCCTGACTGGTTGCAGGGGCTTCAGCTTTTTACACCCCCGGACCAGTGTACAGCACAGTGTACACTGTTTCCCACGCGGGAACATCGTCGGGCCGCGCCGGCCTCAGTGTTGACCTGCAGGGTCGTCACAGTCTGGTATGAAGATTCAGTGTTGTGGTGTGTGCGGCAAGCCTGGTTATAATACACTTAGGTGTAAGGAGGCTGCAGAGTCTTTTAGTTCATCTATTTCCGATTTATTTATTGTTATTTCTTAATGTTGTAGTTGTGTAGCTGAGGATAACTGTAATAGGGTAGTCGAAAGCGCGCGGCTCGCTTATCATGTACGTTAGTCTAGGTCATCACTAAGACCCCCGACACTGTGTCGCGCCTCAAAGAAAGGCTTCGAAGGGCGAGTCTATCCAAGACTATTTCATGGTCCTGAACTAAGACTTTCTGGATGATTTTACCGTGTCTCCGGGCCAGATTCGTCAGTTCGTTGCTGTGCCGGTGGGATCGGGCCATTCCGTTGAGGCTCAAATCGTCCCACAAGAGGTCACTGGCGGTCTTCGCTTTGAGATCACACCAATGAAAAAGATCAAGCAGGGCCAGCCCCACTCTGGGTGAAGATAAAGCTACCAGATGGGGACAGCTTCTCAGTGCCAGCATCCTTGAACTGGACTCCTTGGAACGTCAAGGATCAGGTGCACAAGATGATGCCAGAGTTCCACGCCCATAATCGCATCCTCCGTTTGTTCTCCGCATGGAGTCCGACTGCAAGTTACTACTTCCTGCCTCTCTTCCCGGCAATCAACGAACTCCCTTCGTTGGCTTTCTGCTAACTTGGGTGCACACAGCAAGCGCCATCCTGCAAGAACAAAGAGTGCAGAATGTAGGTGTCGCTTCGATGATTTCCAACCTAAGGCATACTGACCTTTATCTAGGGTTCTGAGCTAGTGCTCTCTTCCCGTCGACAGGGCGATGATGATCTTTGCAACGTCGCTATCAAAACCTTGACTGGCAAGCAAATTCCCCTCGTGGTTGCGCCCTCGGATACGGTGTTGTCCGTCAGGGAGCAATTTCAACAGAAAGAGGGAATTCACCCGGATCAAACGCTCTTGATTTTCAATCGCATGGCAATGCAGGAGTCTCAATCCCTTTCCTTCTACGGAGTCACTGAGGTATCGGTTATCCCAAACCAGATATGATTCAGCGTACTGAAATGTAACTAGACTAGGAATCCATCATTTATCTCCGCATCACCATAAGCTGTACAACCTGCGGCGGTCCCGACAAGATGAACTTGGCCACCGGTGGGCGCATCAATCAGATCATCATAGCCGACGACGGTCCGGGTCTATGGGACACGGACGCCACCATGGGCTTCAATATTCAGATTCTCGACACTGCCTCGTTTGAGAGAATCACTGACGATCGAGCATCCGACACTCCCATCGACGCTGAGGAATACGCCTCGAGAGGCCTCGAGTTTTTCTCCGTGAACGAGCCTTCCACCGACGTCGCTGGAAACCTCAATGGGGACAAATCTGTGATCCAAACTGGCCGGGTCAATGAAGCTGATGTCCCCCAAAAGGTTCGTGTCCTTGGCGAAGGCGACGACCTAGAAGATGACATCTTGAGCCCCTGCAAGCCATTGGGAGGACGCTTTCGCTCCGTTGACGATTGGGAGTGTCTTCTCGAGCGGATGGGCAACGTTTCCCTCAACTAACAGAAGGAAGTGACTGGGAAGGAACATCTTAGCTTCTTCTTCAATGTGCCCAAGTCTGGCTGGGAAAGGTGGAGAAAGATGGGGCAGGACATAGTTAGGTGTCTGGACGAGACTTGAGCCAATTGAGTGGCTCTGGTATGCAAAACTTTGCACGTCCACATCATGTGCTGCAGAATGAAGTATTCACCCATGAGACCCTGATCGAATGGTCTTGATATCCGAATTACGATAACCAAGTGCATGCAACATATCCCAACAGATGAGTCTCAGGAGACGGTGGGCAGAAAGTGCATACAATGGGTAAGCACCGATGTTTTTCACCACGTTCTGTGTGTGCTCTCATCCTCGGTACCCGTCCCAGGGGTCACCTCTCTGCCGTCACCTGTCTCACGAGTTTCCAAATGTAGCAGCGGGTAGGTGGCAGCGTGCGACAGCCTCCCATTCTCCACCGATGTTGCGGGCTTTTCCGGGTCGTCGTCCCTTGTGATGGTGTAGTTGGCTGCTATCCGCTCTTCAAACCCGCCCTCAATGCCAACTGCGAAACAGGAACCGAACACATCAATCAGCACTCTGGTTGCCAAACCCAAGCAGAGTGGAAGGAGGGAGACTCACAGATGTTGTAATAGATGTGCTTCACAATCGTCGGGATCCAAACTGCCAACGCGATGAACTGCCCAAAGCTCCAGCCCGACTTGTTGCTAATGTTCACTCTCGCCACCACCGGCCGCAAAGTCGTGATGTACCCACACACCATCCAAAACACCGCCAAGCTGGCCAACACACTATACACCCTTGAAACCGCCCTCCCCATCCTACTCTTTCTCCACCTCCTCACCTTCTCAAAAGCCCTCCATCCCCTCCCCTCCTTCAGCCCTTTTACCCTTCGCATCAAACCCCCCCTCACTACCCTTCCCATTACCCCCTCCCCCTTCCACTCCGTCCCCCAAATCTGATCAACCATCAATCCCACCCACACCACCGACCCCGCAAAGCAAACCGCATACACACTCCCCGCATCCCTCAGAAACCTCACGGTCCACGGCGGCCGACACGTCACCATCGGACTCGCCTCCCCCGCGCACGCCGTCAGCTGCGACTCATCTCTAAACCGCCCCTCCAGCCCCTCCACACTCGGCATTAGCTCTGCCTGCGTCGCAAATATCCCCAGTGCTAGGCCGTGTGTCACCGTGGAAATGACAAAGGGATACCACCAGTGCATTCCCACGCGCTGCAGCGACCTCTGCACTAGCAAAATACAAGACACAGAGGTGACGCCCAGGGAGGTTGTTGCTAGGGAGTTCAGTAGGGCGCCCCCGTAGGAGGGGCTGTTGAGGCTCGAGGTGGTGGGGTTGGAGGGGGAGAAGGTGATGAGCGTGGCGATCTGGATGGAGGCGACGAAGTAGATTTGGACTTCGTGGAATTCGACGAGGGTTGAGATGAGCGCGGCGGCGAAGCGGGAGGTGGTGAGGGCTTGCTGGAGGGAGGTGCCTAGGGTGCGGGTGCGGGATTTGAGATCCCCGGGGGTGAAATGGGGGAGAAGACGGGAGAGGAGAGTGAAGATGCCGCGGGTCCAGGTGGTGGTGAATTTTAGGGAGAGGTGGAGGAGGATGGCGAGGGTGATTTGGAGGACGTAGGCGAGGATGAGCTGTGCGGGTTAGAAGTTTGGTGGTTGGTCATTTGTGGGAAAAGGGATGGAGGGACTTACGCCTGGCCCGGCGATGTCGGGGTTGATTTTGTGCTCCGCCATGGCACAATAGCTGCTTAGTCGGGTCGCGATGACGTTGAGGGTGCTGGGCGCGATTTTGACCTTGATCAAGTCTCGCACGGATGTGGCGCAGTCCCCCAGCTCAGAACTGGTGCAGGACTGTGTGATGCACGCGGTGACGTTGTTTAGAACCCAGAGAGCGTTGAAGTCGGTGAGATTGGGCACCAGGAACGTCTCGGCCGTCTCGACTGTCGGTGGGTGCGACATGTCCACGGAATACGTCCCGTTCTGCACCAGGAGTGCCGCGCTTGCCATGAGAATGCATGTCTTGAGGTTTCGTAGTCGGAACAGTGATCTTGGGTTCAAGCATGCTTCTGCGCAGTTTCTGGTGCCCGAGAGAGTCTGGCAGTCGCTAGGTGCGAAGCTGAGGTCGAGAGTGTCTCGGTGGGACGAGTCGCGCACTACGTCCTGGAGCTGCACGGGTATTGCTTGGAAGTATGGAATTGCTCGGAAGCTGGGAGGGTCGGTTGGCCAGTCGTAGTACGGATCCGAGCCGCTCGCTGACATTCGGAGAGAAAATCGATGTTGGGGGTTGTTGGCCATGTTGTTGAACAGAGCTGACGCATCGTGAGAAAGTCCGCAAATTTGATACAATACCCCGGATGCGGAACCGCTCGGATTGAAATAACTTGAGAAGGCCTCTATGGATCAGCGTCTTGCATTGAAGGATGATGCCGAGCCACAGAAGGATCGGCGGTGTTGCCGAATCAGCGACTCCCGGCTTCCAAGCGAAAACTGCCGGGGCTCGTGTGGGACTGATCACCGCTGTTCAATTGGAACATGACAGCCAATAAGATTTCATATTGCGGGTTTACACATGATCTGCGCAATTTTGGAAGTAATGTTCAGCCGTCTTACACCCTGTGACAAAGCCACCTAAGCACCTGTCGTGTTCAAGTCGACCTCTCTCAAGGCCTTGGGCTGGAATGATTGCACCACTTACACCATACCAAACTACAAACACCAGTGAAAAATCTACAAGCCTTCAGCGTTTCGACAGCTATCTAAAAATATCTTAAATAATCGTGATAACTTCCCTTGCCACAGGGTCAGCCCATACATAAGCATGTATTCTTCTAATAACTTTAAAATCCCAATCCGTCGATAAACCTCTACGCCCTTGACACTGAACTGCTCCTTACTCAGAACAAGACTGATATCCTCAAAGAGGGTGAGGAGGAGGACGCTGCCGTTTGCCGGAATCTTGTCGGGGCCCTCGCCAGTTAAGTCGTAGTCGGTGAAGAACGGCAGGGCCAGTGAAGATACTTTTGACGGTAGTTCCGACTCGCCCTGATCAATGTCAATTTCGATACTATGGCGGGGGGGCAGTGCTTCGTCTTTTATTAGCAGAACAGCTGAGTCATCCGAGAACCTGGCCGGCCGCGTCAATCCCGCGACTGTGAGGACAGCAGATAAAACTTCTCCATAGGGGTTCCTACCCGCCTTAGTTATTTTGCAGGATATCACAGAAAGAGTTTGGGGCGACTTTGTGGGTAGTTTTGGTTCTCGTGCCGGATGGTCGTAGTACTCGTACGGTTGATGGGCCTTGGTGGCCTACACCCGCAGAAGGCCCTGACCAAATCCGGGCCGTCCCACAAAGATTGCGGCCACCTAGATACACCCTCTTGCTCTTCATCTTGTTCCTCCAACTCTGAGGCGTCCCGTGATTTCAGGTCACGGATATCAGCGTAAAACTTGTCCGGAAGGTCTTCGCGCAGCCGGGCAAAAATGGATGAGGTACTCATTTCTGCTTTGGTCCAAAATGCAACTTTAGCGTCAACAGATACCCAAGACCACGAAGGCCCCCTGTACCCCCTGTACCCCCTGTACCCCCTGAAGCGCCGTGAGCCGGGTGAGAGGTGTTCGACTTGCCAGGCCATGTCAAACACAAGCGATGGGCCCCATAGACCAGCGACATACTCCCCAAGTGATGGCTCCAATCTCTCCGCCAGGCCGGAGAGGGCTGGCAAGCGATCCGTGGGTTTGTGAGTTTCAGTGACGAGAACCGGGTTACGATCGCGTGCCAAAGGTCGATAGTCTCGTCTTCTTCTGTCCCCGGTATCTAGGTCACAAGTCTCCGGAGGCGCTGCGAGTAATTACTTTGGGCGCTTCGAAGATGCACTTCAGCTTCCTCAACAGTCATGGGGGGGTGTCCAGCCCAGCTGGGTCCCACCCAACCTCAAGTTCGAAATCAACAATATCAAAAACCCCTGGCTGCACGATCGCCCTTTTAACTTTATCTTTTACCATTACATATACACGTGTATTACCGACTGGACAAAGCTTATTTAAAGCATTTACGCGATGTTGCAGTGGTTTTTGCAGCCGCAGAGGGCAGATCCCCGCCAAAGCCCGGGCTCCTCTGTCCGCAGAGACTGATGGACATCACAGCTCGAATGCGCCAGCACGCCAGAGCGCGCGACGCATATTACTGACGGCGATTTGAAACAACGTTTTCACCGCCCTAAAATCGACAGCGTGAATTTCCTTATCCTTCTTCGGAACTGAGCGGTTGCCGCCTTAGGCCGAGCCGGAATGAGCCGGAATGAGCGAGGGGTCGCTGTTCCGGGGCTGCATCGGCTATAGTTACCACGGTCTAAAGTGGCCGCTGTGTTGCGAGGACCCAGTTTGGGGACCTCACACCACACCACCACCACGTCCACCACCACCTAGCTGCGTTTTCCGACGCCCGCAACATGCGCTGAGCAACGCGTGCCTTGCAAAGGTCTTTGCACCAGTCACCCAGAAACTGTATTAGGATAAAGGTTTACCGGCAAATTAGGTCTGCCAGCGAGCCTCTATCACCATACCCACGCCTATATGCTATGCTAAAACACCAAATTTCGGGGCACAAGAAGCTCTTGGAGCATCCATCCTCGACTGAACTAACAGCATTCCTGGAAGGCGGAGTAAAATTTGTGCCCCGCAGCCGCGATTTTCTCGGACGAGTCTTAGGTGAACGTGTTAGAATCTAGCACTTGGAGCCAATTGTCACAATAGTTGTTGATTGCGTTGTTCTGCAAAACGGTGAAATCTCTGGCCCCCGTGGAAGACCTAGTGCCAACCCGGAAACCTCCGCAGATTGGCCTCCACCACCCCATATAAGTTGACAGAACGTAGTAGATCTCGGATTCTTCATACCACTGAAACATAGAGTTGATAGCCTCGGAGAGTTCTCTGCTGCTGGACTTGTCAATTTAGACTCTGTCACTTGTACGGAGTTGCCCAAAGCTATTTGCCTACTGTAATTCCCAAGGACGGCAGAACTTAATCCACAACCATTGCTTTCCCAACATGCAGACTCCAGACTCTAATGACATCTTCCGTCTTTAGATTCCAAATTCCAGACTCCAGACCTCATAGTCTAGAGCCCTGGTTGAGTCTGAGTCTAGAACTCAGACGAGCTTCAGTCTCCCACACCGATACAATTCTGTGACCGCTGAATAAAGGATTGGATCATCCACTTGCACAGCCTTGCCGATGGTAGATGCAACAAAGCGCTTAAGGACTGCCTTTTAGCAGATTGTCGGGTCCACCGATGTGATTTCTCGTGAACAAGTTTGTTGTTTCGCCCCGGTTGAGTTATGTTTATGGACTTCAAGAGAGAATTAAGGCGTTTCTTCCGATGGATTTCAGTACTGCCGTTGATGCGACTGCGGATTCTATTGGGTGCTTTTGGAAACTTGTTAAAGACTCAACTACGTTTGGCTTGTCGCTGTGAGGCAGGAGCATATCTCGCGATGCGTTCTTTGAATACGGTTAGAGGCAATGTCGACTTTGGAAAGTGTTAGATTAGATTAATAAGTAGCTGGGTTAGTAATGGTATATATTGCTAACCCTGCTGAGTGAGGAAACTCCACTTGTACTTATTCATGTAGTTGTGCCCACGCTGCAGCTGGGTGAGTCCGCAATAGCGATGTTGAGCGCACAACCTTCATAAATAGATGTCATTTCGGCGGCTTGGTGAGCCCATTCGAGTGCATCGATCCACAGGTAGCGAAAACCCAGATCCCCAACGAAGGGAATAGCCTCTCTTAGTGTCTCGGGAAATGCTGACAGGGGGGTGCCTTCAGTCAGATGTGAGGCGAGATTGCCAGTTGCTGTGGTGAGCGGAACACCATTCTTTCCCCAGCAATAACTTAGTGTTGCATATGGAGCTGTGTGATCACTACTTGGTTGGAACAGCATGACGGTGCGAAGATCCGAGATGTCCAAAACTCGCCGAGGAAGAGGCCTATTCTTACGTGTTCGGACGCACGAAGAATGCCTGTGGCATCTAGCCATCCACAACTTCGCCGTGGCGATAGTCGAGCTCTTGTAGGATCAGCCGACATACACGGCAACGTTCAGCCGAGACAGCCAGCGCCTGCTTGGTAACGTGGTGATGCCGCTGCGCCTCTGTTGCATTCATTTTGACGTCGTCTAGCACTTCGATGACCAGATTGCGACAAGGGCCACAAAGTCGCGCATCTTCGTTTCACTTCGCGTCCGGGGACGGGATGAATTCCTTATATGCTATTCTCCCTCTTGAGGCGGCAGAGGACATTGATGTCGGATTCGATCTGATATGACTACTATTCGGAAAGATGATTGTTTGCCGTAGACGGTGGGGAGAGTCGAAAGCTGAGTATGTATCTTGGGATTTGACAAATAACTAACGTTATGGGATCATCTTTACTCTTACCAGGTCTGCTGCATGCGGGGTGAGGCTACACTTTTGGAGCTAGTCCCAGCACGGAAGGATTTAAATCCCGTCCACTTGGCATCGGCTTGAATAATTGCAATTCCCCACTTCCTTAAGAACCCCGCCATCTGCCTGGACGACACCCCGTGCCGAACTGACCTTATTCGAGGACACAGGTGTTAGCGACCGAGATTATATAAACGGTGACTGTAGAGATGGTAAAATAATCTTCAAGAATTTGAATCAAGACTTCAATTGATTGAATTATCGTCTTCGGTCCACCGAAATAACTTCGTGAGCGGCCCCATCAAAGATACTATGATAAGCGGGCCTTCTTTAGTTAATCACTGAGATAGGTTGTGCCTCTAGGTGACAAATAGGTTCGAAAAGGTGAATGTTGGTATTCCTCCGAGCTTACTCACCCCCAACCCGCATAACTCTCGCTTGCAGGATCGTACAGCACTACCTAATGACTCATCCGGTGGGAATAGGATGGCCCACGAAAGTGCTTTAGGCAATTGCTGTCATGTCGTCTCTCTTCTCACTCCCATCTTGGTCCAGATGAGAGACCACCCAGGAGACAGGGACCAAGACGGCCTGTTTGTCGAATATTGAAAGCATAGAGCTGTGCGAGCTTGACCTTTCCCTCAGCAACTCTAGCTGGGACTCCGCTGCGTATGCCGAACGTCTCTCTAACGACCACTTCGAGTTCAGTGCAATGAATTCCGATCTCCCATCTCCGCCCTTTATGGAGATAGATGGCCTCTGCAACTTTCGCGACTGCGGAGGATACCCCATCGCAGGCCAGCCCAGCAAGATTGTCCGACTGGGCGTTATATACCGATCAGCAGACCCATCGACGCTTACTAGCAAGGGCGTCTCCCAACTGCGTGAGCTAAACATCACCAGGACATTCGACCTGCGCTCTGATCGCGAAATTCAAGAAAGCTCTGCCCACGGGTGGGGACAAATTATGATATGGGATCCGGCCGTAAGGATTTCTGCGACGATTTTCGCGGACAATGATTATGAGGATGCGCATCGCACTCAGCGAGACCATAACTTGAAGAATGAGGGCGATCAGGTAGTGCAGCGATCAGACTATTGCAAAACTCCTCTAACGTCTTCCGCCCCTCTGCGGACTCTAGGGCTTTATCGGCTACTTCCGGGATATTCTCGTAGCCGGTACCGCACCCTCCAACACCTTCCAGCCGTTCAAAATCATCCTTAGCCACCTTGCTACAACCCCCCCGCCCGCAATCGAGCCCATTCTCATCCACTGCTCGCTCGGCAAAGACCGGACGGGGGTGGTATGCGCCATGATACTCAGTATCTGTGGCGTACCGGACCACGTTGTTGCACACGAATATGCATTGTCGGCGGTTGGGCTTGCCGATAAGGTGGCTAGTATTATCAATACGATGAGACCTAACGGTCCTGGTATCTCGGAAAAGGAGGAGCGGTTTTTTGGGGCTAGGTAAGCGGCTGCTGCCTCGAAGTACGGCTTTCGCTGACAAGTTCTGCTACACGCTATTAGAAAGGAGGCAATGCGAGAGTTCCTGGAGTGGCTTGGAGGGCGGGACGGGGTGGAGAGATATGCGACCGAGTCTGGAATTATGACGCTGGATCAGATCAAGCAGCTGCGGAAGAATTTGGTTGTCGACGTGGCAGTCGGTGATGCGCCGCTAGAATAGCAAGAAAATTGAAATGTAGGGATGAAGACACATTACTTTGTCCTTCACTCGCTCGTGTTGACCTGGGAATTCGGAGCTCTCTGGTTGATGAATCCAACCGTCCGCGGTCGCTATCTTTAAAGCTCCGCAATGGCCTCCAGTACGAGCTGCTCACCGCTCCTCATCTTCAATCGCAATCCGCCAACGAAACACCAATTCTATCAACCCGAAGCCCGAAGCCAGGACAGCCGACTCTCGACCTTTTGACGCTTTAAGAAGTTTTGTTTACTTCAGCTTCTGACAATGTAGGGAAGCCCCCCCCAATCCACCCGTTCTATAGGCCTCTGGCAGGCAGTGGAACGGCCAGGACTGGAACGTCGTAGTCTCGTGCGGTAACTGCGATCACGACAAGGACGCGGATTTTCTCGGGATGGGCCTGAAGGGTGTTCTACCAACCTGGCAGATGGGTCAGACCCGGAGTTCAAGGGAATACTGGGGAGGCTCCAAAGGGTAACCAAAGTTTGCGGGGAAGTTACCTTACAACTTCAGGGCTACTTATAATGTTTCTCTTCCTAAATATCCTTGGTTACTGGACATCGTTTTGTCAAATTACGTAATCGCGCCTTGGCGCCACGGAACCGCAGCGCGGCCGAGCACCAGAGCTTCGCTTGGCTGAGAGGACGGCTCCCGGAATACAACAAGACTTGATGGCGGTAATTACTGTGTTCTTGGTTGACTGCGTTGAATTCAACACGTTTACGCCAAAATTCCAGTTTCTTCGATGGGTAAGAAATAAAAAATGTTTGTAAGAGTCTTCAGGAGATTTGGTCGGTGAGCTGGACCGAGTAACCAAGTTGGATTTTACTGCCGCCGCGTGCTTGAGGGGCGCGAAGTCGGCCATATGTCCCCATTAAGTAGCGGTAAATAGCAAATAAACTCGATCTTAAGGGAGCGTGATTTGCTTTGATTCAAAGTCACTATCAATGTCCTCAGGCTAACCGGGAAGTAATAAGTCCAGATAATTGAGGGTTACCTTTTACCTTCCACAGTAACTCCACGTATATAAACTTCTTAGAAAACCAAGCCCTAGGGAATTATAAAGCTGTTAGCTAATGGCCGTGGGACGATTCAGAACCCCCAGCCTCTATAAGGTGGTTGGTAGGATAAAAGGGGCGATCTAAAGAACGAGTTTGGGCTGGTATTTACAGATGGGGAAATGGGGAGCATCCGACACCTAATCGACGGTCAGACCCAGTTCACGACTCTGCGCGAGTTCGTGTCTCGCTGCGGCACCTAGCTGCCAGGTCGGAAGCGTTCTACTGCGGGAAGATTAGCAGGAGTAAAGTCAGGCGTATGGCAAAAGGCATGACGTCGCCTGTTGTGCTGATGGAGCGGCGCACCTAGTAATTCGTGACCTCTGTGTGTGGAACCTGTAAATCGACTCCTGGTAGACAATAGCATCCCTTTGGGCGGCCATACTTAACTTTTTATCGCTCCTGTATGTCGCGTGGATGGTTGCATCTTAACGCTAAGCCGCCTGGGCGGGCTTAGGGTTGTATAAGTGGTGCGCTAGCCGTTCATCTGGTCGTTGTATGGGTTGGTCTTATTGTTGGCGAGTTTGAGATCGTCAAATGCGTGTTGTGCCATGTCCTCTAGTAGTCGTGTTACCCTGGCAACTTGAACAGTCTCCGTTTCTAGGGATTGCTCGGGGGGTGGTCGAGGGGAAGATGGCAGGATCTTGAAGTGGCTGGGGTCGAGGAAAGGTCGGAGGGAAAAACCCCCAAGAGTGGCGGGGTAAGAGAGGTTTACAAATTACAGACCAACCTCGTTCACCGCCCTCAACAACTGGAAGCGTTTTTGGGGCGGTTGACGCTGACGCAGTCGGAAGTGATGAGACGAGCCACCACCTTAATAGGGTGGATGGGTGGAAAGAAATCTTGGCACTGTCCAAAGACGGCCAATCAACCACAGCTCCAGTCCATGGCACCAAGACAAGTCATGCGCGTCCCAGCTTCCATTGCCACGACACAACCGTTGATGTTACCGCAAAGTATCTTATCTTTTTTACTCTTTGCAAACTCGATCCGCTTGTTCGCTTGGAAGGTGTGGCTACTGGAGTTGCCTTCCGCCAAGTCGACCGGACACGAAATGGAGAGGATGTCGGGACCAACGAAGTGCACCAAGTGCGGCAAATTGTGCGCCGACAAAACTGCTGTGAGGCAAGTACCTAATCGACAAGGCATTTTTTCGCTCTTTTTTATCTCCTGGGAGACGATTGAAAGACAGGAGAAGCAACGAGAGACCAAACTGACTCAGACATTGGTGTTGAGCAGTCAGCACCGACGCTGCCACAATAAGAAATACGCCTGCGAGGACCCAAAGTGTCGCCGGAACAAACCTGCTATATGCTTCAGCACGACGAGAGACTTGAAGCGGCATCAACGGACACATAGAGGTACCCACTCAGAGGCAAAAAAGCTCTGCCCCTACTGCAAAGCGGAACTTGATGGGCGGCCCGACAACTACAAGAGACACCTCGATAGGCTGCATAAGGGAGGGATAGCCAAGGCTGCTTGGGACGGGGACAATGAGACAGTCGTGAATCTCCTTTCCATAAATGCCGACCTGGCTAACGAGAAAGACCGACAGAACAGGTCACCACTGCATCTCGCAATGAGGAAGCGTCACTTCAGAACTAAGAAAGATTCTGCTGGAAAATGGGGCAGACGCCGAGCCCAGGGACTGGGATACCCCCGCCGGCTGGCAATCACCGCTCTGGGAGGCCGTCGAATGTTGCGATTATGATGTTGCGAAGTTGCTGGTTCGCGGAGGCGCCGATATTGAGGCACGTCACAGAGTTGATGGCACAACCCCATTCATCTACTTCCTCAGAAAAGGCGACGAGTATGGGGCAAGGCTTTTGATCGACGGAGGGGCGGATACAAACGCCACATGCAGATACCGACCCGATTATGACATGGGGCCGATAGCTTTTGCATATTCACAAAAAATGTGGTCCTTGCTCGGGCCACTAGTGGAGAGAAGCACCGACGCGTTCGCTGGAGTCTTGGAGGCTTGTCATCTCGCTGCCAGCACAGGGGACAAGGACACCATCATGACTCTCCTATCGATGCCGCAGATCACCGCCGACGAAGAACTTCACACCACAACCGCTACATGCTCTAAATACGGCTGGGGGGAAAGTGTTGACCGAGTGTGGCTTGAAGGCCTCCTTGCGCGCGGGGCAAACATCAATCACAGTATCGAAGGCAAGACGAGTCTGATGTGCGCAGCTAGACACAGTGCCGTGCAACTCGTACCACTTCTTATCGAACTGGGTGCTGACGTCAACGCCAAGGGGAGACACGGTTGGACTGCACTACATATAGCTGCAACAAATAAGTTCATACACCCGGAAACGGAACACTACCTGAAGTGGAACAATAGCGCTACACAAAACCCACAAATTCCTACCCCCACAACACAACCATTACTTAGTCAATTAAGTTTAAACTTCAAACATCGGTTTTTATATAGAAGGGTAATATAAAAACAAAGTTTTGGAATTTTAGAATTTTTTTCCATCACGAAATATCAGTTTTTAAGTCTTTAAAGTTAACATCTGTTAAGACTTGCATTATATATATTACGTAAGTAAAGTAAAGTCTTTTTACAAAAATAAGTATTTAAATACTTTAAAAATAGTATGTTGCTTTTCTTATTTTTATAATTAAATTGTATAATTTATTATATAATTTTAAATATGTAAGAGATTATTAACTTTATAGTAATAATATTATTAAAGTAAATAATATTAAGAAGAATGATAAATTTATAGTTAAATTAATGTATTTAGAAGTAAGAAATATATAAGTGAGAAATATTTATAACCTAGTTATTTTATTATTAATATAATTAGTTCTTTAATATAGGTATAAATATAAAACAATTAATAAAAACATTACTATAATTGCTATATGTTTAGAAACTTATATATAGTAATATATTTACTACAAAACCTTAAAAACATTTTCTATTTTATTTTTACTACTTAGTTTAATAATATTACTATTTTTAACTTATTTTTGTCTCTATATTTAAAATTATATAATATATTATACAATTTAATTATAAATAAAGGAAAAGTAAAATGTTATTTTAAAAGTATTAAAGTATTAATATATATAAGAAGAATTCATCTTACTTACATAATACATATAATGCAAGTCTTAACAGATGTTGACTTTCAAGACTTCAAAATTGATATTTCGTCATGGAAAAAAATTCTAAAATTCCAAAACTTTGTTTTTATATTACCCTTCTATATAAAAACCGATGTTTGAAGTTTGAACTTAATTAACTAAGTAATGGTTGTGTTGTGGGGGTAGGAATTTGTGGGTTTTGTGTAGCGCTATTGTTCCGCTTCAGGTAGTGTTCCGTTTCCGGGTGTATGAACTTACTCGAAATTGGTGGTCGGGGGGTTCGGGACCAGGGCCTCTGGAGGTGATTCGGTGTCTTCTAGATCATGGCGCTGATATTCTAGCATTGATGGAAAATGGAAGCACGCCGCTTGATATTTTCACAAATGGATACGCGAAGAAGATGGTTGACTTTCGTCCTCGCTGCGACATAGACCAGTTACTTTGGAGTGGCTCGAAGTCGGGATAAACCATTGGTCCAGTTCGAGCGACCATTATGGAGTTTTAAACGGTACTATCAGAAGGTTAGATTACTGGGGAGGGAAGGAACAGGGAGACATTCCTGTGGACCAACAAAGACACTTCCAGGCCAAAGGTCGGCGATCACACACAAGCTTGTCATAGAGAAGCGCAGAATGTCAACCTCCCGCCGCGTGAAAGTATGACCAACTGACCCTGTTTTTTCTCTGCGCAGTGTCAAAACTTTCCTCGAAGGCCTTGTCGAAAGCGCCTATGCGGTTGGTAGTGGGGAAGTGAATCCCCTTGTAGTATTCGAGGACTCGAAGGAACACTACGATGTGTTTTGTAAGCAGTCATGGTTGGAAGAACAACTAGAGAGGTCTAACCTGAGACGGGATCGCTGCGTTTAAGGTCATCGTTCCGGCGCTCCTGAAGAAACACATTGGGAAGAGCACAATAGGTAGGTTGCCAAGATTTAGTGTACCTGTATCCTGATTGGCTGTGATAACCTCCACCTCCCTACCCCGGTCCACAACATCATGTGTGCACCGTTACCTATCTCTGTGGGGAATTACCGGGCTGCGACGGCTTAGGTAGGCAAGTGACGGCCTGTGGGATCGCAACAAAAAGACAAGGTGGTGGCGGGCTCGGGCTGGGCACCTATGTGGTGGAACAAGACGTTGGGCTGAGCGGAGCGGGGTAAGTTGAAGAGGTCTGACAATGACTGGGAGGTTCTTCTCGCCCCCTCACTCAGAGTCCGCAGATCTTCATCCATCATCATTTCGCTAACGGCCATCGATTCGTACCAAACCCCTCTCCTGCCGCCCACCGATCCCACCGATCCCACCATGGCTGCAAAGCGGGCGCTGCTCATCGGCAGCTCCTACGACGGTCTGCCTGGAACGGATAATGACGTCGAGACCATGGCCAATACCCTCAGAATCCATGGCTTTGATGTTGATAACAGCAGCTATGTAACCAAGCTCTGCAAAGACCACGTGCATGCAACTCGCCAGAACATACTTGATGCTTGGGAGAAGCTCATCGCCGACAGCGTGCAAGGCGACGCCGTCGTCATTTTCTACTCTGGACACGGCGGATTGGCAGTTTCCGACAAAGCGCGAGAAAGATCCGAGTCCCAGCAACCAGATCTGCCTGACCAGTTCCAGTTCCTGGTTCCCGACGACTTCGACCGTGATATTGTCCACTGGCGCGGTATCCTGGACACGGAAATATCTCAGCTGCTGTTGCGAACGACGGAAAAGACAGAGAACGTGACGTACATCTTGGACTGCTGCCACTCCGCGCGGCTGGGCCGGAAGCCAAACAGCACGTCTGCTCTGGCCAAGGTTTGGACGTCGGACCATTCCAAGATCGCCAAACACATGGTGCAGCTCCGAGAAGAGGGAAGACTCAAGGAGGGTGAGAATTGGGCTAATCCCAACGTTGTGCGCATCGCGGCTGCCGCCACGGAGCAGTCCGCCTGGCAGCATGAATCGGGCGGGAAGTGGGTCGGCATCTTGACCGAGTGTCTCGCACCTGCCATCCGCGACCCCAACACCACGTCATCCTGGCGTAGCATCATGCTCGGAATCCGCGCGCTCGTGGAGGAGAAGTTCGACAAGGGCGAGAGGGCACAGCAGCCTCGATCATCAGGTATTGATTCCCGTGTGCCCTTCAAGACCGAACGGAGCACCTCCAGCGTCTTCCTCGCCGAAATGGGGACCAAAAGCACCACCATTCGTGGCGGCCGGATGCATGGCTTGCAGAAGGGCGATGCATACACCCTTGTCCCTCTGGGAACAACCGATACAGCAACCGTGAAAGTGACAAAAGTCAACGGATTTTCAGCCCGGGCCTCTCCGGTCCCCACCCTCCTCCGTTCAGGCGGTTCCTCGAACCTAGCACTTGCACTCGCTTCAACGCGTATCCATCGCTGGCCCGTTTCCGCGCCGGGCTCCCCGCCTTTCAAAGACTGGGTTGAGTCGTCAACACTCTTCAAACTGACGAATGATAAACCACTAGTCGAGTTTCAACAACACGGTGACGAGGTTATTCTCCGCGCTGGAAACCTAGAGCTTAGCCGGGGCCGTCTCGACGACGAATCGAGTATCGATGGGCTTTTTTCTGCGGCGGAGACGTTTGCTCGGGCGCAAGATCTCATCAGGGTTGGAGACGGCCAAGATGAGGAGCTGTTTCGGCCAAAGGTAAAAATTACGGTTGGACTGCTCGAAGATGGGGACAAGGAGGAACTGGTGGAATATGATACCGGGTGAGTACCTACCAATCTGCCCAGCTCTGTATCGCTCTTGGTATTTTCTGACTTCAATCATAGATCAACGGATCCCCCGGAGCTTGAGCTCACAGAGGGCGATAAAATCTACATCCGGCTTGGGAACAAGAGCGAGAACAAGACAAGTGTCGTGTATGTCTCGGTGCTAAGCATCGACGCCGCCGGTCGCACCGCACTCGTGACATCAGCATGGGACGGAGGCCTTCCGCTGTCATTCGAGGTTCCACACCGATCGCTCGAGGGCCGAAACGGCGAGGGTCTTCCCATCGAGTGGCCCGAGTCCGTCCCTGCCCAGGAATCTGTCAACGAGACCCTTCTGTTTGTCATGACTAACGAGGAGATTCTCGACACCTGGTTTCCGGATCACGGTCGTGAAGCTCGGGGCCTGAAAGGGGCGGCGTCGTTTCGTCCTACAACGCCTTTTTGTGTGGCACGGATACCATATCGTCTCCAGCCGAAGAAAGTGCCTGCTTCCGAGCTCCCGCTGTCAGATGCTGGGGAGATAGTCCTTCCTGCTCAGTCGGATACTCCGTTGTCAAAGGTATGTTGTATTCCATCCTCTCATATTCTTATTCAATCGTATACAAGTTTTAATCTTTTCAGGGAGCTTTCGGTGCGATGATCCGAACGATGAAAGGGATTCCGTCCTGCGTGTGGGTCATCAACGAACACAGCGAGGAGATCACCGTCGTGGTCTCAAAATACCGACCAAACCGCCTCCTGTCAGGCGGGGGCATTGGCGCATCCGCAACAGGTCTTGACCTTAGCCTAAGCACTACGGTATGGCTTCCTACAACTAGATTGCAATTTCTAACACTGCAGTAGACCTTCCTTGGGCCTGCGACGAAGAAAACCCTTGCCCCTGCGTTGAAGGCCACTTTCCCTCTCTGGACACGAATGGACGGCTTCGGTGTCATCAGTGTTTATATCGGCCCTGGAAAGGTGTTGTTCATTGAAAACGACCGGATTGTGGCTGGGTCCTCGGCGTATTTTGCTAACCAACCGGACTTGCGCATTGTGGGATATGGTAAACAAGGCGGTGAAGCACAGTGAGACGGTAGAGTATTCTGGAGAAGCTGTCGAGTCAGAGATACATTTGCATGGGAATGTCGTTCTTCCGGGTGTTTCTTCCTTACCTATGGCCCAACGTGGATATATGCAGCCCAGACAGACGGATCGCCTTCCTCCCGTGTTGCAACGCCCCCGAGCCCTCTTCGTCCCGTCATTCTCCCAGTCTTACGGTGCAAATGATTCGCAGCGTCGTGAACACCCTGCGCAACAGCGCTGCCATTCCAGCCATGGCGTTGTATGGCTTCGTACACACTCCTAGCCGCATCGAGAGAGCACTCGTCATCCACGTCCCACAGCGTTCCAACCACGTGGCAAAATCCGGCAAGTTGACACGCATTGATCAGATGAATCGTCTCATCGGCCAGGTCTTCATCCTTGTTGGCGCCAGTCGAACACGCAGAGAGATAAGCCATAAAAGGCGTATTCTCTTGCAACCATTGTTCACGCAAATCAGCCACCGTCAATGGGTCCGTCTTCCAGTCGTCAAGAAGAAGGCAGCTCTTCAAAGGCTCTGATGGATGCGACACTCCATGGCCGGCAAAATGGAAGATCTTGCACGACCGCAAGCTCTCCAGGACCTCCCTGTGGCATAACCGCGGCTTCACGGGGCTGAGCTGCAGCGAGGGACACAGCCTCTCCAACATATCCGTCTCGCCCTTCGCAAAGCTGAGCACCGAGTTTCCGGGCGTTTCGTGCATACCCACGAGCAGAGCGTCACCCCGTTCCCTGTGCGTTGCGAGGGCGCTCTGTCGGCGTCCGTGAAGTAGCGCTCTGATAGACGAGCTGTACGACGAGACGACTCTGTCGAGCGCTGTCTCTCGCGAGCCCTCCACGTACCGACCCGCCGCATGAAGCGGGAAACCGCTGAGCGCGCCAGTGGGCACCCACCATATGCGAGGCCAGCTCCCGGAAGGAGACCGCGTAAAGCCCAGGGCGTCCAAGCACGGACCCACGATGACACGCCACAGCCATGCCAGCACCGATGTTATGTCCGAGCCAAGCATCTTGGCCCGCATCCTGACGTCCTCCAAGGCTAACTCCGGCAACGGCAGCACATCGACCCCCTCGCGCGTCACCATAAACGCATCGCAGCGAAAGGCACTCAGATTTACCACCACAATCGGCCCCGGCTCCGCAGCACCCATCAGCGCCTCCACGGTAGGCAACTGAAGAAAGTGCTCGAACCCAGGCTGCGCGCGGATCCTCTCGACAAGTTCACCAAATATCCGATTCGCCTCCCTCCGGCGTTCGCCGTTCACCTCCCATGAAATCGCGTCATGGCCCTCAAGGGACATGGACGGCAGCTGGCCAAACGGCGCGCTAAGCTCCTCGCGAAGCGCGATGAATTCTTGCGCCAAACCTGGGTGCGCACGCTCAACGTCAGAGACATCCTCGCGCGTATCCATCAGCAGACCGGCGATGACACCGCGACCGAGCTCGAGGAGCTTGAGCGCGTGGTAGGCGTCCTTGCCCGTGTGGAGAGACGTCGCCGCCGCCATGGAGGCGAGGCCGGCGAAATCGGAGAGCATGTCTTGCTTGTCGGTGTCCCTGATCGTCCGGGGGCTCACCGTCGGGAGAAGGCCGACGGCGCCGTGGAGCAGTGAGCTTGCGCCCTCCCAGTCTTTCTGCCCGGCGAGGATCTGCGCTGCTTCCAGTGCCGCTTTTGCACGAACCGACGGGGGCGACGTGTGGCAAGCCCAGCCTTTCTTGTACGCCGAAACTGCATCTTCGAGATCGTCTGGGGAGTTTGTCGCTTTGGATCGTTGGTGGAGCCATGCTCCAAGGTTGCTCAGCCACCTTGCTTGGTACGCGTGGTCCTTTGGCGTAGCGTCAACTACCGTTTTGGCAATCTCGACGGCACGATTCACGTCTTCTATGGACGCGGTCCGTTCGAATCGCCGGCCAAACATGACAGCGAGATTGTTAAGCCCGGGGAGCCAACTGGGGTCATTCTTGTGCGTGGCGTCGGTTGCCGTCTCTGCCACGTTAATGGCACGGTTGATGTCATCCAATACGCCGGTCTTGGCGAATCGAGTGCTGAGCCAGTTGCCTAGGCTGTTCAATGCGGGGATTCGGGAAGGGTGGTCTTTCGGAATGCCCTCGACTCCCATCTCGGTGACATCAACGGCGCGATCGATATCCTTAATCGACCCTGTCCGCTCAAACCGGCTGCCAAGCAATGTTCCAAGGTTGATCAGCAAAGCAGGTCGACTGTGATGTTCTTTTGTGACGGCATCGACCGCCGTACTCGAAGCATCGATGGCACGGTTGAGATCATCGAGGAATGCGGTCCGCAAGAACCGTAAAGAGAGGCAGCTCCCAAGCCTGCTTAGTCGCTCTACTCGTTTCGGGTCGTCAGGAGGCGTAGCATCAACTGCTTTAGTCGCGACGGCAACAGCACGATTCAGGTCGTCCATCAAGCCGGTTTCTTCGGAGAGCCTATAAAGAAGGCCTGCAAGAGTATATAGGGGGTCCCCTTGGCCTGGATCGTCTTCGGGCGCAGAGTCCACCGCTTCGTTGACAAGAGAGATAGCTCGGTTGAGGTCGTCGAGCGAGCCAGTCTGGTCAAACCGGTAAGCTAGCTGAGTTCCCAGGTTGGTAAGGGAATAGCTGCGGTCATCCTCGTCGTCAATCGTGAGGATGCATATAGCTTCGGCAATGACAATCAATTGGTTGACATCGTCGAGTAGGCCGAATCGTTCGAATCGTGTGTCAAGACATTGTTTCAACATGAAGAGGAGAGGAGATCGTTTGGGGTCGCTCATGGCCGTGACATCCACCATCGTAGTAGCTATAGCCACGGCGCGATCTATGTCCTCTCTCGCATCCGTGCGCTTAAATCGTTTCTCCAGCCAGTCTCCGAGGGTACAGGCCACCTCGGCTCGGTTGGGGTCATCATGTGGCGTAAGGTCTAATGCCGTACCCGTAAGCTCAACAGCTCGATTGAGATCGTCCATGGATCCAAGACGATGATATCGTAGCCCATGCCAATACCCGAGCCTGTACAGCCAGCTCGCTCGGTCCGGGTGGTTGTCTGATATAGCGTCAAGAACCATTCCGGTAGCGTCAACGCCACACTCGACGACGTCATTCGCGATCTTGCGGTTGAGTTGCCTTGTTATCATCTCTCCAAAGACGTCCAATATACCGGGCTGGATGCCTTCTCCATCGAGCTGTATTGCCTGTTTCACGATGCTGACAGCCTTTTGGAACCTCTCCAAGTCCATCAGTTCCCCGACGTCTTCCAGTTCTCGTTGGAGATGCATTCGTTTGTTGTCCTGCGGTTCTTTATCCTGAAAGCATTCGTTAATTAAAGGGCTTGGAAGAGCATTTCATCAACTTGCATGACTCACTGCCTCCGGACCCAGCTCAGGCTGGCTGTCCAGTGGCTCAGTCTCATTGCTGTCCAGATATCGCTCCTCGGGCGGCTCCGGAATGGGCGTTGTCTTCATTTCCGACATGAACGCTTTGTCGGATATTGATGGGGCGACCGAAGCGTGGAAGCCAGTTAGGCAGGCAGATAGGTATCAATGATTAGGATTGTTCCCAATTTTCCTTGATGATCTTCGATCACAGCTGGTCTGTTGTGGTGATGGGGACAAAGATCGAGAACCGGAGAAACTTCAAATCTTCGCTTGGGCAGTCCAATTGAATTGCCCTAGGGACTTCGCCCCCGGACAGAAAAGAGGAGAAATCCGCAAGGCAGTTAGGCAGCTGCTCGGTGCGGCCCGATGATTACCCCGCGCGAGGGACTGTTCGCATGGTTGTGTGCACCAGACCAAGAATGCAAGACCAGAGACCTCTGTGACTGATTGGATGGCGCTCACTGCTCAGTCTTGGCAGGTAAATCTGAGTCGCTAGGCTCCGGCCAACCACCACTCCAGCCCACTGTTATCAGCCTTCTTATTAGAAGAAAAAGTTTTCGTTCAGATCTGGTGTTTGCGAAACTGTGCGGTACGAATTGCCTCTGGATATAACTAGGTATCCGAGGTATACCCTTTGGATAACCCCTGGCTCAGGGGCACCTTACACCCTTTCGGTACAAGTAGGGTGAGACTATTGAGGTAGGAGCCAGGCTTGCTGCAAGTAGTACTCCGGGGAGTAGTTATCTGGAGACTGTAATTAAGTCAATGCCAAACAAAGCCAATTCCCTACCGAAACAACTACACCCAGTACAATCCTCGATATGCGTATATGGACGGGTGAATGAATGCTACCTGTCTACCTAGGTAGTCTGTGCCTGCAGAGATAACGGCTGGCATCAGTTAACTCGGAAAGATAGAGGTTGATAGATTTTCTGCCCCACCCAGAAGCGTGAAAATAGTGTCCCAATCCTGAAGTACTGTGATCACTACGGTTCCATTCTTGCCTTTGACCCTTCAGGGAAATCAACTCGCTGCCCCCAGATTTCCTTACACCATCACTAACAAGATATATGACCATAGGTCCTTGTATTGGGCATGTACACGTGCCTGAAGTAGCATCACAAATCAATTTATCTCCTTCTACAAACAACATCGCGCCGAGTTCAGCTAACACCCAATCCCCCACTTCAGGCTTTCGACAAGCAAATCGCAAAATCCCCCTGAATCTTAACCCCATCGTGGGTCATAACGCCACAGTAAATCCCATCGGTAGTAAGCTTCTTATCCAGACCATCCCCATTAATAACAAACACCACCCAGTCCAGCCCGCTAGCCACGCCGCCGTTAAACACATTCACGCCCCTGAGGAGGGGGTACTCCCACAGCGTCTTACCCTTACACTTGTCGGAGAAGACAAGCTTCTTGTTGTTGCCGAACTTGCGGGGGAACCCGTCCTTGTTCTTGGCTTTGGGGGTGTTATTAATACCCTACTGGATGGCCTTCTCAGCCTAGGGGTTCACCTAAGCCGTCATTGAAACGCTGGGAAATGCCATTGGCTTCTCTGCCATCGATACATTCAACCCATCACTCACGCTGGAGGAACGGGGCCTTCCGTCGTGGATCCCCGAATATGACCGGCAGATCAATCTACGCAAGACATTTGCCTTTCTAGGAGAAGAGCGATATCGAGCTGCCGGCCGCACCAAACTTGCGCCACAATGACCGCACCGTGGAACCATCGCAATAGGGGCCGTCTTTGTCGACCGGATCAGTTCAAGTCTAGGCTTGGGTCCATACCAGATGTCAGTTCACACCGAGAACCTAAACGACCCGAACACCGTCGCTCGCCTATCAACCCATGGCTCAGATGAAGGAGGAATCAAGCATCTGTGGCAGGTAGCGAACCGCGGGGTCCCGCATAACCCGATTCTGGGCCAAGATCTCATCGAGACGTTTATCCTGACACTCATTGCCTGCCGGCGCGAATATTTCAACCGCGATCTGGTTCGGAGCGTCCTTGACCTTCCGGACCTGGTCGCCGACTATGCGGCCTATGGCTATTCCATCATCCCGACTTCGCATCGTTGCCCGCAACAAGCACGCTCTATCGTTCCCATGACCACCTGCGTGAAGTTGGTTCAAGGGACCAGCCGGAGAGGTTCGGCCAGCGGCTGTTCTATACTTGTCATGAACGCTCATTTGTCGTGACTGAGCATGGTTTGCTGGCGCTTGCGCCTCCTGCTACGGCTGCTGGGATCAAGTTGCGGTACTTCAGGGAGGAAATGTGCCCTATGTCGTTCGGAACGTATCGCGCCCCTCAGGCAAGATGATAGATGGACAGGCCAGTGTGCTTGTTGGGGAATGCTATCTGCATGGGAGAATGCAAGGGAGTGCGATGCTGCGGGTTGAGTCTAATGAGCTTAGATGGGAGACTTTGTGTTTATATCGAATTACCGAGATGTGAGATGGGAAATGAAAGAACATAACCAGACTGAAATCGACCTAGATAACGCATCAGGCCACATAGTGTGCACCAGCTGGGACACCCATCAAGCGTTACACAACCCCCGCACTCACGTGACCTCAGCCGCACGTTGTTGCCGCACTTCTATGCCGATGCCAACTAGGCCGCCAATTTCTAGCGCGACCCAACTCGACTTGACGCGTCTCTTCAGACCTCAAATTTGGTTGCGATTGACTGAAACGATGCAGGACAGCCCCCTTAACACGGCATCCAACATCCTTAGCATCCTGACATTTGTCACCGTCGTCGCAATCGTCGTCTTTTCCCGAGCGAATTTGCTGAAACATGGAGACACCATCAACGCGCAGATCGCGGACATCGCCATGACCGCGGCGCAGTACGTGTCTGAGGCTGGAGCGATTTTGGCTTCACCACAGGGTGTATACGACAGCGAAGAAGGTAGCGATTCCGTCGACGACCTGCTCCAGAGGGTGTACGAGTCCGCTTTGGGCCTGAGCGATTTGTTACGCCAATTCACGGCAGCCTCCCGGTTCCGGTGGTTGTCTCTGTGGCCTGCGAGCCAGGCGACACTCCTGCGCCATCTCAGGGATATGCAGGACGCGATAGGGCAGGCGCGCCGCCTTAGGTTCGAGGCGCGTATCGATGATTTGCACAAGTGAGAGCACAACTTGGGGCCTACAGACCTTAGACTCATTAACGCTAACACTGTTTTCTAGGCATATCGGGGAGCTTCACGCTTCTATTATGACATCATATGCGCAGGCGGGGAGCATCCACAATACCAACCATGATTACAGCCGCGCAGTAGTCGACAAGTTCATGGGCAAAAGGAGGCCGTCGAATGCCAGAGAGCTGTCTTCCCAGATATTTCAACTCGCAAAGCTCAGATACCGTGACGCGCAGCGGGAGCAGGGACGAACGGTGCACCATCAATTCTATACGCTCACTTGCCACGAGGATTTGAGCCGCTCTCTACGGGACGCCGCAGGTATCCTTGCAGCGGGAGAAGGATGGAAGTAGACGTGCTTGTGCACATACATTCCCTGATGGAAGGGATCTGAGGGCTCGGGTTGCGCTTAGATTTATAGCGTTATACTGGTGTCTATTCTGAAGCGAATATAAGGACAGGGCGTCTCGGCGTCTGCACAGTCTCTCGCATAAAACAGTTGCAACTGCACTTACCCTATGGGTTATTGCTTTCTTCTCCTTCCGGCTGTCTCGGAGATGATCAGGAAATTTGCCTGTGCTGACGCAAGTATCTGGTTTCTGTAAAACTCAAGACGGATATTCTACTCTTCCCCCCCGTCTCACACCTCCTTAGCTATTAGTATTACGCTACACATAATTTTAAAAAGGTGTAAAATTACAGCTTGGTACTCTGATGGCTGATTTGCCCTGAGCTTTCCCTGATTCTTCCCTCTGCTAGGATGATCCTATAGGCCACTGCTGCACAACCTCGAGGCCCGTTTTCAATCCCCACGGCTGAAGTTTCCTGTCGATAGAAGGTAAGTGTTGTGTAATCCATAGGAATAGCTCACAGTCAGTAATTCCAATTATAATGTATATGTATACTGAGTATATGTGTGACTTGTGTCATACACGCTGAAATGCCTTGTCGCCATAGCAGGAGTAACCCGCACCTTACTAAGCAGTTGCAGTGGGGCACCGAACTCTCTGGAAGCCCCCTGGCCACTTCGAAGCCGTTCAAAAGGTTTAGAATTGCACTATTCAGCAATTTGTAGGAGGTAGTAGGTAACTGCACTCAGGGGATCCACTCACCGGCCATCGGACTAACTGTCAGAAAGGAGGGGGTTCTAGCCGAAGGCCAGAACAACAGCAAGGCGAAGGCTCTGGAAAGTGCCAGATCTGTGGATTTGTCAATAGCGGTCATAAGCCGCGCAATGGTTTTGCCAATATTCACCACTACAAATAGGGGCTCTCTGGCAATTGCCAGAGGGCCGGACAAGTAAGGGAATCAATAGAGCACAACCCCCTTTTGACTTCTGCTGTTACAGTGTGCAACGTTTCTGACAGAACCTGTGGAATTGAAAGGGGTTGCAAGTGGTTGATCATATTGCTTGTTCTCCGCACTCTAGCTTCGCCAGAGAGCCCCTTTATTATAGTACTGCGCGGTGGCAGCAGTGGTGGCAAACCGTGGCCATAGGCAGCTAAACTGACTGCGTCAGTTCAGCTCCCCTGGGCACCATTCAGTTCTGTTTGCCACACCTCTTTTCTGACAGCTAGACAATTGGATTCTTATACAGAAGCAGCTGAGGGCCCCAGTCACACGAGATTTTGAGGGAGTTCGCTCAACAAACCTGCCACAAGCACGAAAGCAAATGCTTTCGGGCGCAGTAGTATAGCTGCGGGTTGAAGAAATTTAAAGGCCAGCGCCCTGTACGGTATGATTAGAATGGACCGAGGAGCGCACCGGAATCTCCGGACGGCAACTTTAGTCAAGGGTTCGAAATTGGGCCATACGGCTATACAAGCTAGGCTCACCCATGGCTCACCCTAGCTCAGGAGCGGCTCAGGGTCACGCCCGAACATGGAATTACTAAGGGTAACTTTAGGGTAAAACATAGAGCTGTTGGAAGCCGAGTTCTTGGTTGTTGTTGTGCAGGGCAGCGGACCGCCCTAGCAGTGACTCAACGTAGCGTATTCTGCAGGATTCCCAGCAAACCCCTCGACAAGCCTGATTGTGAACGCACCTCCTGGCGAAACAGCGACGGCGAGTATCCTTCTCGGCCAACGTGTTTTATTCCCGACACGACAGGTAGGTTTGGCAAAGCATTCGTCTAGCTTTGACTTCCCCCATTGAATTGCCTTTGGAAGCAACGGGTGGCCAGTTGTCCGTGATCTTAATCGCAAAGCTTCTAGCCATGGTGGGAAACGACTAGAAGTTTTAGGACCGGGATCTGGAGGAAATGTAGCTATCGAAGTACTGACTTCAAGTTCCTAACTACCACTGTACCTCGCAGTCGGGACACCTGCAATGACAAACTTACCACTAGGGCTGAAAGGGCGGGAAAATTCGAGTTTTACTCGTGGCCGATCGTAAAGCTCCTCCAGAGTGAGGATCGCATTTTCAGCTGTGAACACATAGCCGTAAACTTTCGACACATCGTCAGCAAAACGACCAAGCGTCATCTTGCATCACTGATATCTCGTTGAGAAGAGAAGAGTGTCGCATGTTCACAATTTTGTTACAGGGCGGATTGTCGCAACTCAGCGGGAGTGATCTCGAAGAACAGGCGAGGCTTCCCAGCGGGCTTGGCCAGCCCCTGGCAGACCTGGGAGAGCGGCATCTGAGAGGTCGGACTGTGAAAGGGGTTTATTTCCTTTGCAGAGGACAGGATGGGCCTTCAACGCTTCTGAGGGACGATGCCTCTAGCTCGTGGGCATGGAAAGTGAAATCAAGGGTGCCTAACTGCGGGGTAACATATCGTGGTGATGGAATGAAGGCAGATTTTTCGCAGGCAGGTGCCGAGGTAATGGACAGAACAGTTTCAGGCCATTCCTTTCGCGGTTGCATGCATTGCGGAATTGCGTGATTTCCATGCCGAAGCACAACTTGCGGGTGAGGGGGAGCAGATAAAGGCTTCGACCCCGCAGTTGCTCTTCCCCAAGAATTTCCTCCTTTCAACACACCAGAGCCAAGCCAAAGCAAATCATCATTCTTCTCACTGTGTTGTCTGTCCGGGAAGCAGAAGGGTTTCGTCGGGTAGAATTGTAGTGCTAGCGTAAATTGAATTGAGTCAGACTGGAACTTTGAAGCGGTCTGTTCATCGGGAGTCTGAGCATCGCCAGATTCGACCAAGGTACCCTCAGCATTGGAACACCGTGATTCAATTGCTTCCAAACCGAGTCACAGCGAATCTACCACGAATCACCGTCAACTGGTCATCCAAAATATCTCCCCAGAGAGCGCAGGCCACCAACCTTCTAGGCCAGACAACCAAGCTTGCAAGCCAACCCAACCAGCCAATCAGTCAACCCCTGAACCATCCGCGCCCCGCCAACCAATCACGACGCACCCCGACGCACCACCATCACCACCACCATCACCACCACCATCACCACTACCACCACGCCCAAAACAACCGCCACCATGTCCTCCAAAATCTACATCATCCGCCACGCCGAATCTGTCCACAACATCACCAGAGACTTCTCCCTCCGCGACCCCGGCCTGACCCCCCTCGGCCTAACCCAAGCCTCGGCACTCGCCACCACATTCCCCGCTCTGTCCTCCATCGGCGTGATTATCACGTCTCCTCTGCGGCGGACGGTGGAGACGACGCTTGCTGCGTTTGGGGACGTCATTGGTGATGGGGATGGGAAGGGAGGGGTCAAGGTGATTTTGGAGAGTGATTTGCAGGAGAGGAGTGACTTACCTTGTGACACGGGGAGTGAGACTGGGGTGGTCAAGGGGTGGTTTGAGGGGGTTGGAGTGAAGGGGGTTGACTTCTCG
>Ga0247760_1000497_pt1 | contig 42626 bp, 52 predicted proteins | sample UWRJL171409R4_FD_179936 | JGI IMG/M metagenome (GOLD analysis project Ga0247760, IMG submission 179936) | Plant litter microbial communities from Arlington Agricultural Research Station in Wisconsin, United States - UWRJ-L171-409R-4 | ecosystem: Environmental > Terrestrial > Plant litter >...
CCCCCATACACCAACCCCCCCCCCCCCTCAACAGGAAAGGAAGATCACTGCCACCAAAAGAACGGCAATAGTACCGAGGCTCTCACCCCTTGACCAACTTCACCCTCATCTTCACCTCCCCATTCGGCCCCGCCGAAAACCGACTCCTCTGCCACGCATGATCCCCCAACTTGGTATCTAAATCCGTATGTCCCAACCTCTGCACCTCCACCGGATTGTGCCCCCTCAACTCAAACTCAAACTCCCTCGCGAGCGTCACTAACGCAATCCTCATCTCATCCATGGCTAAGTTCTGCCCAATGCACGACCTCAACCCCCGCTCAAAAGGCCTATACGCATTCCTTGGGAAGGATGGGTCTTCCTCGAGGAATCTCTCTGGGCGGAACTCAGAAGGGGAGTCGAATATGGCCGGGTCGTAGTGCGAGGCGTAGCACATGATGCCGAAGAGGTGGGTTGGTTTGACGGGGTAGGTGCGGCCGTTGAGGGTGAAGGAGGTCATTCCGGGGGGAGGGACGCGGATGACCATGCCGATGGGGAAGAGGCGGAGGGCTTCTTGGATTACGGCGGTGGTGTAGGGGAGGTCTTTTGTGATGGAGGGGTTTGTGCGGAGGAGGGAGAGGGTGTCGGCGAAGGAGGGGGGGAAGACGCGGGCGTGTTCGGCGCGGAGGGTGGCGAGGACCGAGGGGAAGACGGAGAGGAGCATGAGGATGTAGCTGGAGGTGTCGGTGGTGGTGCCGTAGCCGGCGACGAGCATGCCTTTGGCGCTGGGGAGGTGTTAGTTGGGATGGGAGAGGGGTGGGAGAGGGGGTGGCTTACTTGTCGTTGATGAGTGTCATCAGTCTGTCATCCAGGGGCAATCCGTCTTGGACATGGCCGAGGAGCATTCTGTCTAGAATACAGGTTGCTGTCGTTCTGGTGGGGAGGGTTTTGAGTGCCTTCAGCTCTGAGAAGCGAGCGCGTGCAATGTTGGCAATCTCATCTCCTAGGCGCTTGGAAATCGTGGCTCTCTCGCGCTTTTGCATATAGTTGACAAAGGGGTTTGCTTTGGGTATCGCCGGGCTGATATCGGCTTGGCGCTTAGTGATGTCGTACAGTTCCACCATGGAGTCACCGCGCGCGTTTTCTCCGAACATGACGCGCCAGATGACTCCAAAGGGGAGACGGCCAAGCTCGGCGCCCATGTCAACGACTTGCTCGGATGCGGCAAGCCGGCCAATGCGATCGTGCAGCAGCTGGGCTTCGTCGAGGATGGAGTCGTGGTAGGTCTTGGTGGCGGTCGGCGTCAAACCAGGAGCCAGCATCTGGTGCAGCTCCTTCCAGAGCGGGCCGTTGGTGGCCTCAATAAAGGTTCTGCCGACGTTCTTCGAGGCAAAGAACTCGGTCACGACTTCGGCCTGGGCAAAGACATTTGTTGTCGTCGGGAAGGCAGCCGCATCAGGCCCGGTGCACATGATGAAGTCGGGGCCAAAGGGCCACATGTCGAGGTAGAAGACCTCGGGGAGCTTGAAATCGAATTTGATCTGCGTCCACGATGCCTGCATGTAGTCGCCCGTGATCTTTTTGCCGTATTCGCCCACCAATTTCGCGTGGCCCCAGAACCAGTCGTGCGGCGGCTTGGGCACGTCATTGTCGGTGTAGAAGCGTCGCTGCTCGTTGAGACGGCGAATAAAGTACACGATGCCCGAGCTCAGGGCCGTGACGGCGATGGCCGCGATGGTCGATGAGCTGAAGAACATCGTAATGTCGATGTCGTGAGCATTTATCCTTGGGACATTTGGTTTGGAGGTGCAAGGTGGCTGGAACACGACTTTAAATGTTGTTGGTGGATCGAAGGATCCAATTCAGGATATTGCGCTATTCCACTTTTGCGCCAACCACCGTTGATCCGGGATCGCCCAGTGAAACCCTGCGATAGCCGGCACTCACGTGACGCGATTAACCTCATTGGGCAACACGAGGGTTCCCGAGCCCGCATTCAAGATGTGATATTATCATTCATACAGCGCAGATACCTCACAACAGCGTCTTTGTAAACCACCATCTTGTGAAGCGTGTAGTCGGGTATTATTCCCAGATATTATTCCTCGGGCCGGAGCATGCTGAGCATGGTGTATACCCTGTCCCTGTCGAGAGGCGCTCAAACCACGGTCTGAGCACCGACTTTTGCAACGCTGCGACTTCTCTCCCGTGCTGCAATGGCATCGACAGGCTAATCCATCCTGACTCTTCCTAAGGATCACCAGTCGGTTTGAATGAGTTAGTGTCTCGCGCGTACTTGACGTTTTTACCCAAGTCGTGAATGAGTTGGAGGCGTCTTCGCTGTCATCTTCCTCCGACCCGAGCCAAAAGACGACGGTTTCGACAAGGCGGTAAATATCACACATCAGAGCCACCTGCATATTTCACTCAGTCATGTTAGATTAGTCGATACATATTGTGTCGACCCAGAAGACTTAAGTTTCATCAGATAACCGAAGATGTTTTAAAGCGATGGCGAGATTTTGGGTGACAGGTAGAGTTCTGTCCCCGATCCAAATGTTCGCAGGGTTGCCGTGTGTGCCCCGAACGTAAGAGAGCGCCTAAGAAGAGGGGCCATCCCACTTTGCGCTATTCTCGTCGGATGTCGTTCCCAAGTCCGGCTCTAACCCCGCTCCCGTGTTGTTTACATCCGAGATTTCGGCTTCCGCCCCCACTTCCGGCCCGAGTTCCTCGGCATCCTCCTCCGAGCCCTCCATCCCGGAGTCGGAGTCCTCGAATTCGTCAATTGAGGTTTATTCTAGCCCCACCCGAATTCCATCACCAAATGCTCCTGGGAGCAGACGCAGCAGGCGCGTTAGGCGCCGAGGATTGGGGTCCTGCGTCGACGTTGGAACCCGTGAGCGGCGTGTACCGATGTGGCGCACATGATCACAGTTTTAAGGGAAACGTACAGAGAGAGTAGCCATGGTTGTCATCGTGACAGATTTTGCCCCCAAAGCGCGGGCCCAGGAAGGAAGGAGCGATTCCTTCAAGAGCTACGTTCACGTGACCAATCTGTGGGGCGTAAAGGTCACACGACATGCACTCAGTGCAGGTGGCTGGCCTGCCAGTCTTGGCCCGCAACGACCGGCAACCGAGACCTGAATCGACCTACCACCCCACGACAATCTCATCGCCCTACCGACCTCCCGCAAAGCAAGTGTGTACTTTTCTGAGCTTTCAAAGTCGCTTCGCAATCACAATGGTGCAGTACCACACCCTTAACCAGGACACCGCCGAAATTCGATTGTTGGAGCTGCTTCCTGGAAAAGAAGCCTCACCAATCCACTGCAAGCTCCCCACAGTTTCACTGCAGAATAACGCAATCTTCGAGGCCCTCTCGTATGTCTGGGGCGATGCGCAAGTCACGAAAGCCATCACGGTCGACGGCGGTCTCTTTCAGGTTACAACAAATCTTGAAGAGGCACTACGGGCCCTCCGTCATCGATGCAAGTCGCGCATTCTCTGGATGGATGCCATTTGCATCAACCAGAGTGATTTGGGCGAGAAGAACGTCCAGGTTCCACTCATGAGACAAATATACACCAACGCGGGAGGTGTCGTGGCCTGGCTCGGACCATCAAACCCCTCCATCGAGATGGCTGTCTCGTATGGCTGGAGGTACGCAGAAAAAAGACTGTCGTCGAAGACATTGTACTGGATGAGGCTCGACTTGGCCGCTGTCTTCTCGCGAAGGGCGAGAATGGAAAGAAGTATCGCTTTACTCCAGGTACTGGACGGCCAGCTCGACATCTTACTCCGCCCCTACTGGAAGCGCATCTGGACGTTCCAGGAATACCACTTGCCGAGGAGAAAGCCTATTTACATGTGCAGAAATATGGTATTTCAGGCGTACAGCACACTTGAACACTCGGGTTCTGAACCATTTCCATTTTCGAGGGTGTTCGGTGGCGATGAGCTTCAAGATCCGAATGCGATTCGAATGTTAGATAAGATGAGAGACATTGATTATGATGGGTTGCGCGGCTTGGTCAGCGCACTACTAGAGAAGTCAGTGGGGCTCGGAGTGTCCGACAGGAGACCTCATTACTTGATCGTTGACCCCGGGCCTCCATCGGACACATCGACAGACACAGACCTGCTTGGCTATCTGCTCGAGAGCGCTAACCGCCTGTTCTCGGAGCCCCGTGATAGAGTATATGCCCTTTACGGCATGGTCAAAGAAGTCCGGGAACTATACCCTTCAGACTACTCCAAGCCAGTCGAACAAGTTCTCCTCGAGACTAGCGCCTTCCTAGTCAATCATGAGAAAGACATTCCACGCGGCTGGTTCCCCCCACGGGCGGACAGCATTTCAAACCAGTCTTACCCGACCTGGGTACCCGACTTCAACCTGGCACTGCCTGACCTTCATCCTCACATACACCCCATCGTATCCGAGAAGACCAGAACATCGAAAGCAGGGTTCGGGATCCCAGACGATCAACTTGCAGCTGTGGATAAGCACTTGGCCACATTGGGAATCTCCGCGTGGAACATAGGTCCCGTTCATGTCGTTCTAAATTTTGCGAGCACCACAATAGAGGTACTGCAGCAGATGCGTGGTCTACTACTAAATCGGCCATCCTCATGGCTCCCCCCGAGTATTGTCCCCACACAACTAGAAAGATCTTTCCAGAATATTGCTCAACTCTGTGTCATATACAGCCCGGAGAGCCATGATCACACGCCTGACGCAATCACGGAAGCCTTACATGCTATCTTCCAAAACATGGAAAACAGACAGGTTGACCAACCTGAAGACGTAGAGGACGAACTACGGTCAACGTGTCTTGAGGGCGTGGGGATGCTTTTCGGCAAGTTTCTATTTTTTACAAGCGGAGGGTTGCTGGGAATTGGAGGCGGGGAAATTCAGGACGGGGATTTGGTGGTAATATCGCCACAAGCACAACTTGCACTCGCGATACGAGCTGAACTGGGGACCATATCAGATGAGGGAATCAAGTTTCACAGGATTGTAAGCTTAGTCTGCCTTGCCGGGTTGATGAAACCGTTCCCAGCGGATGTTGAGCTGGTGGAAGAGATACGACAGATGAAGCTGGAACGATTTCATCTGCACTAAGTCGCATCCACTAGTATTGTACAAGTTACGCTAGCACAAAATCCGTCTTATTCCCCTCGTGGTACTTCAAACCTCCCCCCCCCCCGCCCCACCTATTCAAGACGCATCACACCTGTCCCCGCAGATCCTTCAGACCCAGTAGAAGGCTTGTGCAACTGCACCGTGATCTGCTCAGCCACAGTCTGGTACGCCCAAATCGAATTACCATCCGCCTTGAGCAACTCCTCCTGTTCATGAGTCCCTGTCGCCGTCCTCGGTGAGCCTTCTCCGTTGTTATGGGTTTCCTCGGAGCGCCCCCTCACCCCGGTACAGAAACATAAGGGGCAGAAGATCGTCTCGCCACTTGGGTAGCCGTAGACGCCATGTCTGGAAGGCGATGGCAGCCCATGTAACGAAACCGGAAACCCAAACCGCAGCAGGGAGGAGAATCCATTGCCACTGCACACGGACAAAGGTGGCCGGGATTAGCGCTTCACCCTTAACCAAATAGTTGCCGTCGCCTCCCTGGCCGTACTTGTCCACACCAAAATCGCGCAAGGTCTTGGTTAGACTCTTGGCAAATCCACGGATGGTACAGGAGTATGTATCTTCATTCTGACTGCCGCAGTCCTTTGCGGTGTAGTTAGCGCTGAAGAGGGCGGGTCCCAATGTTGCCGCTGCACTCTGTCCGAACCCCGAACGCCCATCTTGAGTGTAAACACTCGTTTCAAGACGTTCCTTCCATCCGTACCAGCGTATGTGGGAGTTATTGCCGAAGGAGAACGATAAATTTGCTACAGGGTCGATACTAAACTCGGGACCCCAACGTGGTGGAGTGGCAGTGAAGTTGTCGGATGTGGCAAGTACTTCCTCGGTGTATTTGCCGTCGCTGACCGACGCCCGGATACTCTGTATGCACAGCCCTAGCAAGCACTCGGTTGCGGTGAAGTTGGCAATATTGACAGGCTCCCTCATGCCGCTTCTAAATGTGTATGGCATGGGCAGACGTCGAATAGCATGATATTTCAAAACGTACTGGTTTGAATACCCCATCTCTCCTTCGACACACGTTACGTTATAAAAAGGCTCATCGCTTGCGTGTTGATCCGCATGGAGCTGGGCGCCTCGAGTTTCTGGGGTTGTTGGGATGCAGGTTTATGTCTTGACGCAGTTTCGATCCCTCGTACTGCACCCTATGCCGTTGCAGTTCATCTTCATTTGAGGAGTTAGGTCGGTGCTACTTGAACGAAATGCAAGTGTAGAAAATGGAGGCCAGGTGCAATTTCCTGTGCTGCAGAAGAACAGTGGCTGGTTGGCGTGTTCGTTGTTTGGGGCTGCTGCAGCTGACGCGAGCATGCCGATCTGGAGCTTCGGGTCTGGCATGTATTCTGAAATTCAAGTTCTTATAAGCTCATCGTCATTGAAGTATTGAGAATTACGAGGGATTTATCTCAACCGTCCTTACCCGATATAGCAGTGAGCGTTCCCAAGCCCGCGTACACCACTGACCGAGTCGCGAGCGCCACTCCATGAGGGACTGTGATGTCCTTCGACTCGTAGCAGATGAGATTTTGTGTAAATGGGCCCCACATCATCCCCAACAGGATAGTTAATGATCCAGTAATCGCAACGAACCTGCCGAGGCCGCATTTGTTAGCGCGACGGACACGCCCATATGTACAGAACGGAGGAAGGGAACCCATCGGAGCAACATTGGTCACATACTGGACCCCGGCTGTGAATAAAAGTTCGACAGCGCCGAGCGCACCACCTCTCTCTGAAATATAGAGAGCTCGGCGAGTGGGCGTGGGCCCTTGGAATACCAGATCCATTTTAGTTGGGCGACAGCTGAATGGACTGCAAACAGCGTCCCGGCAAAGCCAACGTTGGCTAAAGCGACAGCGCAAAATTGAGCGTCACAGGCTAGTCAGAGACCCTCTCGCCGTCGTACATCTGGAGCAGCGCGATAGTGGCCGCAAGACTTGCGAGACCAGCTAGAAATCCGACCAGTTCAAAGGTCCATGTTTGGCAGATTTTTGCCCACAGCGACTTCTTGGCGATAATCCAAGGTCCGCTGTTTCTGCTGTCCGACTCGCTTCCTTGAGGATCGTGTACCGCCTTGTAGCTGTAGTTTTTGCCTTTGTCTGGCGATGAATCGTGTGCCATGGCGACGGCCCAGTTCATCTGGGCTGAGCGAATTTCAGCGACTTGGAGGAGGAAGGCGGAAACACCTCAGTCTTCTCCACGAGGGGTCAACTGGGATGCGACGCATAAATACAACCCAAACTTCCCCCAAAAACTAACCGAAAACGAAGAGGACCCCAGTCTGATGATAGGCCGCTATGCTTTGACTTTACACAAGTTCCGCGCAGCATCCTTCGCCCCAAACGACCTCCCCACCGACCAATCACAGGTAGACTCGGCCGTCTCCTGGCTCTTATCACCACTGGCATGCTCAACCATGGCTGAGAAGAGGCCTAGTCTTTCTGTCACAGCCACCCGAATGAATTGCAACCCAGGAATCTAGGGCTTCGTGCCAATGAATACCTGCCACACCTCATGTCAGTGGTTGGATGCGAAAGTGGCTGCGCGGGTCGTGCTCGCGAGGCCATGATGTCGCGGCGGGACCACAATATTGGGAAGGAGTCCTGAGATTTCACGCCAAAACTCTCAGAGTGCCGTGAGCTGCAATGAATGTGTGTCTCTGACTGCAAGGCACCTGGGACGCAAACCAAGGCGAGTTCGGGTGCGGGGTGATTCCGCGGCAAGGGCGTTCGTTGTGGAAGGATCGAACGCCAAGATACAGATCGGATGCTGGCGCCGGGTACCTTTCCACGAAAGGGTTAGCGAATCAGACGTGCGTTGCTTCCGCAGGCCAAACCATATTGAGAGTTGTGTTGGTTGTTGTTCGCATACACGACAAGGTTAAGGATTCGTCTAGCGCCAGGAATTTTGTTCTGGAGGTAGCGTCAACTCCCAAGCTTGGAAAATTGTTGCTCCTGCCAGTGAAGAACTCTTGAAAACGTTCAGTCACGCTAACAACGCCAAACTTTCAACTGCGGTGGGCCTTTGGGTTTAGGTAGCCTCAACGGTCAATTAAGGTTTAGGTTCGTGACTCAGCCCATCGACTTCGTGCCTCCCTCGGTTTGGAGTTTGCGCCTTCCTACTTCTTGCTTCCTCGTCACCCTGGCCTCCACGGAGTCCACTCTTGGTTTGGCATCTTTAGCACCACGCATTTCCGCCACTGGCAGCGCCAGGTATTTCCGCTGCGACTTCACACAGACACTGTTGATTCTGCAACACAAGAAATACAAGAAAATGTCACCCCCAATACCATGTCTTGACCTGCTCATCCCAGAGCTCTTCGACATGGTACTCGGCCATCTTTCTACCAACGACATGGTCCGATTGGGTGAGTGCAGCAGACGGTTTCGATACCGCACACAGCCCGCGATATTCGCAAACGAAAATGCGCGGGAGTATGCCATGGCATGGGCGTGCAAGAGAGATCTCGACCAACTGTTTGAGAGAGCAGTGGCCTACGGCGCCCCGATCAGCATGGCAGCCACTGAAGCACACGGTCGCGGCGAGCGTATCATCACCTTGGCTGCGGCAGCCCTACACCAGCGCCAATACCTGTTTCGGCGTCTGATAGAGCTCGGCGCGCGCATTGATGATCCAGCCATTACAGATCAACAGCTACGCTCTTTCGCACGCGTGCTTTGCAAGCCTGAGCATCACGACACCCATCTCTACGACTTTTTGGAGGCAAATCTCGCCGTCCAACTGCCCCAGAAACATCGGGATTTTCTTCTCGGCCGAGTCGTCGAGACTGGTTTCATGAAGTGCCACACCGGGCCGCAACTTGATATCGTCCGGATGATACTACAAAGTGGTGCCAGCGTGGGCCATACGTGGTTGTGGCAGAGTCCGAGATCTGGCGATTTGACTGTATCTGCAGCTTCACGGGCCATCTTGAGTGACCGGCCGGATTTATTGCGCCTGTTCCTCGACATGGGCGCCAGTGCGGATCGACACGACCAACCCGACCCGTACAAGAAGCGATTCCAGCTGGGCAACCCGAATGAAGCAGCGGCATATGCTATGGCCCTTGACGACGGCACGTCAGTCCCTTCAGAAGCTGTGCAACTTTACACCCTCGAACGAAACTCCAAGGTTCCCCTATGCACCTACCTAGAGCATGTTTCGGACTGGACTGCTGGAGGTGCCCCAGAGGGCCCAGAGATCTGCTCCTCTCACGCGTTGAGGAAACTGGAGTGGATTCTTGCTCGTTTGTGGAACACAAAACAGAGCGGTTTTCTGGCCGTTCGGCAAAAGAGTGATGGAATTGCTTATTCTAGATAAAAAGGAGAGGGTGGCAGAGAGCCAGTAATATAGTGGTGGAAGGTGGCGAGTCACGTGGCCAACCAAGTGACCATATTGTATCACATCGTTCGAATTGGAATGAGTGTAGGAGGACGCTTCGGCATTGGAAAGCTCGGCATAACATCCCCCTCGAACCGCATTTCTTGGCGGGACTAAAACTGGTCGTTGATGGCGCTCGGGTGAAGGGGGAGTTTCTGATGGAGTTTCTCACCTGGTTTGGTGAAATGGCGTGGAGTCGGAAGGGGGCCGATGAGGAGAAGGTCTCCGATCCCGATTACATCGATCGCAAACGCTCTGTCGTGGATCAGGCCTGGAATGACGTCCTGGACATCATTCTCCCCGAGTCGGACCGCCGCGAGCCTCGTGGTCGCTTGCTCCACATGTACATTGAGCAGCGCGTGGGTAGGAGTGACCGGTACGGAAATAGACCTCCAAAGTCCACCCTGGATGCACCATGGGGTTCAATTACAACAGTCGACAGAGCTACGGTCAAACACCTTGTGGCGGTGGGTGCCGACATCAGCTACTGCCCCGTTAGCTCAAAAGGGCAGACGATTCTCCATTGGATATGCGAGCAGTTCAACTATGAGCTCCCACCATACCGGCCACTACACGAAGTCAGTGTACAGTATAGCAATTCAGACTAAGATTTGAGCGGGAGATTTTCAAGACTATCCACAGGAAGTATTCCATTCATTCGCTTTCTAATCGATGAATGTGGCGCCAACATCTCTGCGAGGTGCGATGCGGGCAGAACGCCAGCAGAAATGCTGCAGGCCAAGCTGCGCGGTCCACTCCACAACCGTCTCGACAAGACTTGTAGCGTTCTAGCTGCTAAGGGACGTCCCACTAGGTGGCGGAAACATAGGTATTGGGGCTACCCTGATGTACACCTGTGTTCATATGTGGACGAAGATCGGAAGGAGTTGGTGGACTTGTTTGTTGTACTAGGTGGGGATTTGTCCAGTATTTTAACTCAAGTTCATTATACAACTGCCTCGGACGAGTGGTAAGGGCAGTCCCGAAGTTTGTGTGGCCGAGGAATTTCATGTACCCCGGAGATCTTGGCAGTTTATAGATGGCCTGGCGAAGTGGAATTTGCGGGGTAAGCCCCCGAAAGACCAAGACTCGGGATAACCGGGCCAACCACCGAATGGACTGCACCCCTCTGTAGCAATATATCCCGAAATGAACAGCCAGTCTTGACCCATGATCTGGATACCCGGCAGTGTGGGCGTATTTCATTTAAGAGACGAACTTCTCCGCAGTCCCTTTCTTTGTCTTTTCACACAAGACCGACTTTTCGTTCACGTCACAGAGGGGCGTATTCTGCCAAATTCGGTTGCAAATAACGCAATTGTACCAGAAAAATGCGAATATCGGCCATTTGCACTGCCCTTGTGGCTTTGGGGCTGGCTGCAGCCCAGGAAATCCCGAAGCCAGGGACAGATGGGAGGTATACGATATCGGCACCAGGTATTAGAGCTCAGGCAGGTTCTGGGTCCCAGACAAAATCTCCTGCAACTAACAAGAAACCAGTTCATTCCGTATGGGGCTACATTAACCAACCTCTTTGTCAAGGATAAGAGTGGCAATGAGGTCGATGTCGTTTTGGGATACGACGATGCTGCATACTATGGTAACCAGCGAAAATTCCCAACGAACACCCCTCCAAGAACAAACGGAGGACGCTGACATTTCCAAAGCCAAGGACACCAGCCACCCGACCTACAACTCGATCCCAGGACGATACGCCAACAGGATCAGCAAAGCCCAATTCACCATCGACGGCAAGACCTTCCGCACACAGAAGAACGACGGCCAGAACACGCTTCACAGCGGCACCAACAACTGGTCATATCGGACGTGGACCGTCGCCGCCGTTTCCACCGACTCCATCACCTTCTCCCTCGTCGACAAAGAAGGCGATTCCACCGGCATGCCCGGCCGCGTCGACGCAAACGTGACCTACTCCGTCTTCAACAGCACCTGGAGCATCAAAATGACCGCCACAGCCAGCGCAAAGACTCGTATTTTCCCCTTCCCTTTCTTACACCATTCTTTCCCACGCTTCCCTCCCCCACTTGCCCATAAACTAACCCCCTCTCCCCCCATCCAGCCCTAATGCTAACCCAACACACCTACTTCAACCTCGACGCCTACAAAAACCCCTCCACCCCTCTCATCTGGGACCACACCCTCTCCCTCCCATACTCTAAACGCTACCTGGCCATCGACTCCTCGGCCCTCCCCACCGGGAAAATCCTCGACGCCGCCGCAGGCAGCATCAACGACTTCCACTCCAAAGCTAACCTCACCCTCGGAAAATCTCGGAGCGCGTCCGGCTTCAAGGGGAATTGCGGGGGGAGTTGCGAGGGGTATAATGGTTTTTGGCTGATCGAGGGCGCGCCGAAGGGGGAGGCGGTGTTGGTGCTGGGGAGTGCGTGGAGTGGCGTGAGGGCGGAGTTGAGGACGGATCAGGTGGGCGTTGTGCTGTATACGTGTGCGTGGTCGGATGGGAGTGCGAGCTTGAAGAAGACGCAGGGGACAGGGAGCAGGAAGAAGGTGGAGAAGAGTTCGTGTGTTGCGATTGAGGCGCAGGATTATGTGGATGGGATTAATCGGTAAGCTGAACGTTGAAGGGGCTGGAAAAGGGTTGAGTGAGCTAACAGTGATACAGGCCGGAATGGGGAAGGGTGGATGCGCAGATTACGGGGCCTGGAGAGGTGTATTCTTGGGAAAGCTCGTGGACGTTTGGGACTCTGTGAGGGAGGATAGTGAGTGGTTGGTGGGAGTGGTGGATGAGTACTTCGTGGTGAGCTCTGAGTGGGTAGGGGGAGGGGTGTGGGAAATTAACTGGACTCTGTCCAGTCTGTCGACTCGAGATAGGAACCGCAATACGAAAATGACGGCGCGCAAGGATGTATACTTCAGCTTCCTCAGTCTGTGATATCCCTCGTTGGTTTGAGAGAAAGCACGTTTATCACCGCGATTAATACTATTCTAGCAGTATCGGCGTAGCTATTCTTGTCTGCAAAATACCCCTTCCCAGCGCAAGAATCCTGCCAGTGGAACGCACCTAAGGTCAACAAGTAAAAACTCCCAACAGCATCATGACCCATCCCTCAGGCCCACAACGTAACGACCCAGCCTGCCCTCAGCCCACCACTGACACCTCGCCTTATTCACATTACTAACCCCCACCTCTGCACCACTCGCAGTAATATTAACCAACTGCTGACGATCCCCCCACTTCGGCCAAGCATCTCCCTTTCCCTTCCCCTTCCCCCGACCCTTCAACACCGGCGTGCCACTAACAACAAACGTAGCCAGTGCCATTTGCAGAACCTCCTGCATGCCGGGGTTAAACGCCGGACCAGCGGGGTCGTTGAACGTGTACTTGAGATCCTGCGTATGAAAGCCTGGCGATCCGAACTCATCTGCACCCACCCAAAAGTCAGCATCACCATCGCATCCAGTCACCACCACCCCCACCAGCAGCTCACAGAGACAGGTATAATACTCACAAACAAACCCCCTCCCCCTAAACCCCTCACCCGCCCCCAAAAAGTAGCTCCCGCAGTTTTCTCCAAAGCTAACTGACCACCGCACACTGGGACTGTCATCTGCCAGCTCAACAGCGTTCAACAGCCCTCCACCTTCCGCGTCACTTCGAAGCGTACTGTATGAACCCTCAACTCCTCTGCAGGGCTTGCACCCCCTCATGGTTGCCCGTCCCCTCGGGTAAGTGAGGATGGCGCAACCTTCATGCTCTGCTCTGGAATGCCCAGTCGAGCGAAATGTCGACTGCATTTTCGTTGTGCGCATGAAAGGAGATAGTCCCAACCCGCGGATTTGCGCAGCCCGGGTACATCTCGAGATTTCTCTGCACACATATCTCGCGCTCTTTCTGGTCCACCGGCGCGATCCGGAAGGAGGCTATCCCCATCCATTCAGACTGTACGTCTTCACCTACCGCCCCCCCCCCAAACCGGAGCAAGTATAGGAAGTAGTGGACTCAGAGCATCTACAATGAGCCATGCCTGGTCTGGCAGATTTGATCACCAATTCCTCTATGACGTTTGCACGACTTTCGGTTGTGGTGGAAAGTTCATGTTGCGATCGTTGGGGCGTGACTCGGGGCCCAGTGAATAGCTTGGCAGCAGTTCTATTCACTGTAGTGGGCCCTGCCCGGGTTCCAGGTCAGCCTATTTCTACGGGGCGTGTCCTGGAGTTTCTTCTTCCTTATTTAGAGCTTTACACAATCATTATACTCTTTCTTTGATGTGATTTCCTGGTTTTCGTTGATTTCACATGCCTTCGTGCCGCCTGCTGCCTTGCTGCCTGGGTCCGCTGCCTGTTTGCTGCCAACTACATCGCATGCTGCTCCCCCTATTTCAACCCAGCTCAGTCCCCTACTCTCACCACTATTGTTTGTCCAGCCTTCGCGAGATTTCCACATCCCGAGACAAACTTTGGCATCCCCCGCACGATCCAGAGGCACAGTGTGCACTTCACCAAAGATGTATCAGTTCAGCCCCCGACCATGTCGCCGAATGTCCAGCTTAGGCTAGACACCCTCTAGCACGAGGTGGACGATGAGACGAAGGCCATTGGCTGGCTGCCCGCAGTGGTTGTGTGGATTGAGCACTACCACTACCAACTTCTGACCTCGGCGCGCCGAATAAGACTAGAAGGGGGCGAGGCAAAAGTCCGGGAGAAGGTCTCGGTGAGCATGTGGGAAGGGCTCGCCAAGAGCGGGAAGGAGAGATTGGCATCGATGAGATTGATGTCGACGCCGATTAGGTGAACTAAAAATAAAAAATAGGTCAGGCCTCAGCAGCTTGGGCCGGAAGAGGACTTCAGGTTGGCTGAGTGCTCATCCTTTCATTGAGCGCACACAGCATATCGCAGTCTATTCCCAAGGTTTTTTTGGCGTGGCTGTAACGGGTATCCGCTGCTAGCACATAGAACGGAACGATAGCAGGAGCCGACACACCACAGAACGCGGCAACTAAGCCCGTCCTTGCCATTCAGTCCTCGTCCCCTCTCGACACGGACCATGGGCCCCCTTTTCATCGCAACAGATAAATCAGAGTATACTACACAACTTGTCATCTTCAGCCGGTACCTGACTCGCACAACCGAAATAATGTACTCGACCAATGGTAACGAAAAACCGCCAAGCAAAGCTTGCCACGTCACTCTCAAAATACTGCGATTCAACTCAGCCACACGCTGAAAGAAATCAGTTGTGACTCTCGTAAAAGCTAAGGGGGATCTCTTTGGGCCCGCGCTGGCCAAAAACCACAACTGATTCCTTCCTCCGCGTGTCAGCCTCTAATTCCTTTTTTTCGAAGCAAACAAATCACTGGTGACTGGCCTTTCTGCTGGGCCGAATGATTTTAGCAATTTGAAGCGCCAAAGCTTTATTGGTTATCTTCAAGGGGGGTTCATTTGAGCGTCCTCCGAGGGCTGAATGTTCATCAAGGCCGAGGCTGAAAGTCAGGGGTAGTTGTGTCGTTTTCACGTCGCCAAATGGATGAACCCCGCCAACACGAAATCGGCATCGTTCTTTGGAATAAATGGAGCCCCCCCCCCCCAAAAAAAAAGTATAAATGGACGTGCTTTCTTGTCTCATTGCTGATGCAGTTCACAGGAGACTTGCATCTTCAAGCCTACCCCGCAGCGACTCCGACATGTGCTTTTCAGTCCAGCATCGATAAAAGAACATACCCACACAACCCACAATAATCAACCAATCACGTCGCAATGAAGCTTCTCGGCCTCGCTCTCGCCACCGCGTCCCTCTTCTCTGGGGTCATTGCAGAAAGCCGTTGCACCCCAGGCCACAGGTACTGCGGCTCGGTGTTGATATCCCGCGGTATGTGCCTTATCTGCCTAGTTTTAGGCTCCAATGTATTCCCACTCACTCCAACTAGGTTGGGACAAGGCCGGCCTCTACCCGAACGCCGTCTACTACTGTTCCTCGGGAGCCGTCGTCGAGGACCCAAAGATCTGCGGGAATGGATGCTTTGGGCCGGAGGCGCATTGCGGCTAAGGTCTTGAAGAAATGCGTCTAGTGGAGAATTCTGCGTCCGTTGGCGCAGTCATTGAAGCTGTTGTCCAAGGGATTAATGTCATGTTGCAAAGCTAGAGGAGCGTTCTTTTTCAAGTTTCTTCATAAGAGAGGTGTGAAGCTGGTAACGGTTGGTGTTGCGGTTCAAACCGCTAAGCTCCTTTTCTTCAAGTAGTTAGCGCCTTAGCAGGGAGGCTCTTAGAAGATTCCCGAGCCCTCACCTGTGTAAGAGAAATCAAAGGCTCTTTATCTTATATACTACCTGATTACTCTACTATAACGCTTACTACTCATGACGATGCAATCTTCATAATCAGTTATCTTTACAGCATCTTTAAACAGTAATAAGTGGTGCCCACTGTAATGAATTTGGAACTGATGCCCTCAACTTACTTTATACGACAGGAGAGATCAATACTGTTTAGAACCAGGCGATGGCGAGGCTAGGGATGGTGATTAGCTTCATCTTGAGGGCAGTTGAAAATGGGTGTCGCTGGACAGTTTTTGTGTGTCTGGTTTAATAGGTTGGGTCCAACATTTGGGGAACAGGCTGTATTTTTATGCACAACACCTTGTCCATGTACCTCTGCAGAAACTCCCAGTTACAGCGTCAACATCAGCTTCTGAGGATGATTAAGCAATGGAGTAATTGGCTCGATCTTGTGACACGGTGGAGAAGGTGTGCTCTGATCACCCGCAAATGCCTCTTGCGTTGTTCAACGCTGAGAAAAATGAGCGAAGGAGCTTTGACGAGCGGCCAGACGAGGTAACGTCTTTGGGGCGGAAGCTGTCAAAAAGTAGGGGCTCCTGGGCTACCGGTCAGTGAAGCTGACTGGATGCTTGGCACTGCCTGAACACCAGTCAGCCTCAGCCACGGTGTTGAAGCTGAATCCTACAAAGTGGTCTATAAAGAAGGAGGTTCCGGCTGAAAGCCAGAACCATACAGAAAAAGCAATACACACGCACGTAATACAATCAAGCTGTCGCAACCCACATCATTTCCACTGAATCCAGGGTGCAGTGTTTCTGACAGAAGCAGCCATCCGAAAAGGTAGTGTGAGAGACGGGGGGTACTTTGGGCTCGGCGAGAGTTTTGCTTCGGTATCAAAGCTACTATTTGATATTTAGCTCATTAACTTCTCCTAATCATTACCATAGTTTTTCCTTTCCTTCATTTAATTTGTTGTCAGAAACATTGCACTCTGGAATTTCTGGGGTTGATAGGTTTTTGGCCCTGGCAAGAACCTTTTCTTTCTGCCACAACACACCATCAAGAGGTCCTTGAACCAAGACCAGATGACAGTGGCTTTTGGCCGTAGACGAAAAGGCTAGGAGTGCACCCTTTAGTGACATGTTTTCTGGTTTCTGGCGGAAATAACGAGAGATAGTAGAAGCTAAAACTGGCACTCCATTGGCAGAAAAGCACGGGCATCTGACGCCTTCATTATCTCGGCCTCGACCTCGGCAAGAAACGGCATGATACGCTCCGTTGACCAGCCCAGCAAGCCTAGAGTCTTGAGGCTCATTCCCTCGAGAGCGGCGAGCAAATTATGCTGGAACACGGCCCCGATGGTCTTGTAGTATTCGCCTTTTGCCCAGGTGCCGATTGGCCAGTAGAAATACTGCTCGACCACATTTTCGAAGCCAGCGTCTTGCATCCACTGCTTATAGCTACGTACCCTGGTAAGAGGCCGACCGGCCGTCGCGGCGCCTTCGCATATGAGGTTCGCCCAGCGGTAAAATGCGCTATGGGGATCTGGGTCCGTCGGTCCGGAAAACTGAAAGGGGTAGGCCGCGTCTTGCAGCTCGAGATACCCTCCTGAGGTACAGGCCTTGAAGGCCTGGCGGATGACAACTGACGGATCCGAGAAGCAACTCGCCAGGGCTCGACCGTGGATGTAATCGAAGCGTTTGGTAAAGGCCCAATCCTCCTAGATAGGACATTGGTCAGAAATTCTTCACGTGAGCTGTCCGTTTTTAGGGGGGTTGAGAAAGGGGCAGGTCACTTACCTCGGCATCGTCGATTTCGAAGTGACAATTGGAGGGCAGACTGTTTTGGAGTTAGTTTTTGCGATCTTTAGGCCCGGTGAGCAGTTTGTGATCAAAGGAAGCATCAACTTTCATTGTGGGCTGGATAGGACTTAGGTCTGTTCCCACCACCTGAGCATTTGGAAACTTATGCGCGAAATCGATAGCCCATATGCCCGTTCCTGGGAGGAAACATTAGCTCTTTAATGTACCGCGACGACCATTCCGGCCAGTGATACTAGCCTGTTCCGATGTCAAGCACGTTGTGGGGGTTGTCCCCAATGGGCGCCAAGAATAGGCGTCCATAGACTGTGAGCAGAAACAAGGCATGCTGAATGTCCAGCCTCTCCTCCTCTGGCTGGAATTTTGTTAGGAAATATAGCGCTAAAATAAAAAACGGTATAAATCAACCTGGCAGATAACTCACCGCATCGTTAGGAAGCAAGTACCCTGCAGCATCGCGTCAATAGGTAAGCAAGTTACAGCACCAAAGCACAGAATTAACATGGGTTTTTGCCTACTTCCTGCCTTATAGCGATGGTACGTCTGCCGCTTTCTTCGAGAAAATTGTAGACGCTGGAGGTTACGGAAATGGTGGAGGGTCTGCCTTTGTCTGTTAGCTCATCTTGATAGCGTAGACAATGCAGGGATAGCGGCTAGCGCTGACTCAAACGGATTGTCCTTGGTAAAGAATTAGATTAGTACCACTGGATGCACTCTCTGCCACACGTGAGCTTACTGGCTCCCTAGAAATTCCCGCGCCGTTATCATCAGGCGACGGCAAACTTGGCGGTCGGACATCGTCCAATAAAACTTGGGCTGTTGTCGTCGCCTGCAGAACATCAGGGTCGATAGACTTGGAATGTTCCTGATGCAGTATCTCGGAGGAAGTATGTTCTGCCATCGTGTACCGTCTCTGCGCTAATTCTCCAAGCCTAGTTCCTCGGACGAAGTTGATGGACAGATAGGTCGGGGCCAGCCCCCCAAAAATATGGCTCAAAAGCGGGGTCACGTCATGCGGTGAAAGCTGGCCGCAGATGTGGCGTTTGGAAACCACGGGGTTTTCCGCCACTGTAACACATCCGGCTACTCAACCTCAACGCGCATCGGCCCTCGCCGCCCACCAGCTGTCCCCCCTCACCATTCCGCGTCGCATATCCTCACTCAACTTCCCCCAGATCCTCTGCGGCAGCTCATGCCCGGAATCCCCATACAGAACATACTCGGCCTTATCCCCCAGATCCGCGGCCAGTGTCTCGCCGTGCACGGTATCAAACGTCTGGCCGAGCGCGGCGCTCATCCTCAGCGCGGGACATTCCACACCGCGCAGCGCCTCCCGTGGTCAGCGGCCCGAGTGAAGGATAGCGAAGGCGTGGTTTGTGTTTAATACCATCTCGTTGACGATGCCACGGCGGTAGATCTCTTGGGCAATGACGCGCTGCTGCGCGACTTCGACCTCACAGGCGGCTGGGTGTACAGGAGGAGTTGGATTGAAGGTGCGGACGACCATGGCGGCCCAATCGGTGACACCAACCTGGAAAATGTCTCCGTACACTCCTCTCCTTTTTCCCATCTGCGCGTCGTTCCAACTCGAAAGTCAGCGATGGTCACGGCTATTGTTGTAGGAACACAAAGAATCGACTACTTTGTTCAATCTACCTCTTTGCCAGACAGCAATATCTTCACTTCGCATTATCTTTCTGTTGGACTCAATGGCCGATCAGGCTCTCGCCAGGTCCGTCAAGCCATTCACTCCCGAGGACTGGAATGGGGTTTATGATGCAATCTGCCAGCTCTATTTTGTCAAAGACCACACCTTGGAGGATACCATGAGGATTATACGGGAGGTGCACCACTTTTGCGCAACGCGCGGCATCCCACCACCTCCTGTTGTTTCAGCGAACCAATCAATTAGCAATGATGGTGCGCAGCAAGAAGCAATGGGTATCTAAAATCGGAGAGTGGAAACTCAAGAAGAACATCAGCACCACGGAAATGGCCCACGTCGTTCGGATTCAGCGGAAGCGTAAACTCGAGAGCGGCAAGGAGACCCGGGTCATTGTCAGGGGCCGTAAAGTCACGCAGGAAAACATTGATTGCTGGGAGAAGCGCCAAGGAAAGCGCCAGAAGACAGCGCCTGTTGAAGATCCCAGCCCCGCGACGAATGTAGATGGCAAGTTTCTGTTAGAAGTCACCTTTAGTTAACCCCCTGGCTCCCACGGCTCCCACAGCTTAAAAATAGGGGTGTGCTTGTAGAGATACCTCTATGCGCCTCCAAGCTGTGCGCATATGGAGAGACATGCTGCAAATCGAGCTGCAGATATTGCGCGAAACCTGGCGAGGGATGCACGAACGAGTTCTGCGTCCATTAATGGCGTTCGCGACGAAGGCAAAAAGTCGAGGACGCCCCAGAATCATAGGTTCCAGTTTCTGGCCAACGTCCGGTGTTTGGACATAAACTGGAAAATTCGCGGCATCATCACTGAACACAGGGCACAAGTAAGCATTACTTATGCATTGGCCAGGCCCTTAAATTTTACCTGGTCATGCTGTTCTATGACGCCTCGGTTTTGCGCCTCAGAGTCCGAGGTGCAGGGAGGCTCTTTGGTCCCAACCCCTGCAATCAGGGTCGCAAAGGCGTTTCCTCCCCTGCATGACAACCCCTGTCAGAGAATCCTTCTGCGTGCGGATCGATCCAAAGAACGGAATTTCTCATGTTGCAATCCGGCACTTCCTCCGCTGGACTTCGCGGCGGGCCCTCATCAGCGACCGCGTATTCTCATCCATCCGTCCATCCGCCATGTCCAGCAACATCACCGTCTACGTCGGCTTGTGGACAGACTATTCGGAGGGCCTCTTCGACCAGGCCACTCTCACGCTTCCGCTCCGGTGGGGCAACATCCTCATCTCGGTGCTCGCGCTCCTGGTGTCCCTCGCGGGCGGCGCGACATGGCGTATCATTGCCTACCTGCTTCATCAGACGCGGGTGCAGCGCGCCGGGCAGTCGGATCCTCTTCGACAGCAAGTGCAGACGCTCCTCCGCAACAGCGCCACGCCTATATCGGCGCTTGTTGATACGTTTTGGATGAAGCTGGCATGGGCGCAGACGCCATACCCGACCGCTCGCACGCTCTTCCCGGCGGCGCTGGCTGCCGGATGCATCGTGGTGGGCTTTGGCGCCTTCAGCATCTTGGCATCGACCGTCGCGACGCGCAGCGACACGGGCGGCCACGTCCTCGTGCGTCCCGGACCGAACTGCGGAGGCTGGGACTTCAACCAGACGGCTGTCTCGTTCGACCAGACGCTGCCCGTGTCCATCGAAGCCGCCAAGGCCAAGGTCGATGACGCGCAGAGCTCGCGCGCATACGCCACGTCGTTCTACTCGATAGCGAGACGGCCGCTGGCCGAGACGAAGACCGTCTTCCCCGTCCCGCGACTGCCATACAACACCACCACAAAGGAGCCGTGTCCGTTTCTGGGCGCCAGGTGCTTGTCGAACAGCAACGACGGCACGACGTCCACTTCGTCGGACACGACGATTGTGCTGGACACCGGCATCCTCGACTCGCACGCCCATCTGGGCATCAACGCGGCCCCGCGCGACCGCTCTGGCATCAGGCACCGGATGGCTTGCGCTCCCATCGACGTGAGTGACATGGTCAAGCCCTTGGCAGCAGACAACAGCGGCTTTGTCCGCTTCAACATATCCGGGTTCGCCAACTTCACGGAGCCGCTTACTTACGTGGCAGACCCAGAGCCGCTCTTGACCGGCTACAGCACCAAGTAAGTTCCTCCATTTTTTATTTTTTATTTTTTATTTATTTCATTTTTTCGTTTTTTCATTCATTTTTTTTTTCTTTTTTTTTTTTCTTTCCTTTTTTTGGTTGTTGTTGCTGACCTCATCCCCCAAAAGATGCTTCTGGTGGCCCGGGGCCGGGGGACACACCATGTGGCCCGAGAAGCTCAGCAGCAACGGCGATTCGGACGTGACAGCCTGCTTTGTGTCGCAAAACTCGGTCCGATATGCGGAGCCGGTCTTGGACCCGCTCTTCCTCGCCAATGGGAGCAGGTACTCGGCTCCCTTCTACTACGGAAGCAACTACTTCAACGTCATCGCGTGCGAGCAGCAGGTGCAGTTCTGCAACCCCGCCAACGGTCGGTGCACGGACCTCAGCCATGCATTGGGCGCGTACGAGCAGGCCGTCGCCGAGCTGGGTCTCAATCCGTTCCAGGCGACGGCGGTCAAGCGGTCCGCGCTGCTGCTCGGCCTGACCGACGTCGGGGCCATGGGCCTCGCCACGCTGGGGGCGTCAGGGCTGCTGGCGCGGGAGTCGGTCGTCGAGGACACGCGGTCGCTGCGTCTGCCGGCCAATCAGTGGGAGAAGGAGGTGCAGCTCTGGTTCGAGTCGCGGCTCGCGCTGCTGCAGGCCCACATCATGCGCTTCCTCGACCGCATCGACAAGACGAGCCCCATCTACGAGCGTACGCTGGTGTACCAGCCGTACGACTCGCTGCCGCCCGGCCCGGAGCGCGATGCCGTCCGGTACAGCTGCGACAGCATGCGCATCACGGCGACGGGCCAGTACCAGAACTTCCGCGCCTGGGTCGTCTTTCTGATCGTGCTGCCGAGCGTCTTCGTCATCGTCGTCAGCCTCTCTCTCCCGACCCTCGTCAGGATCGTCCGTGACCACGTCTGGGTGACCCAGGAGGGCCGCCAGAGAGAGCTCGCGAGGGACCTTGACCATCAGTATTGGCTGCTGCGGATTGCTCTCGAGGGAACCGGCGTCGGTCCGTGGAGAAGAGGCGGCAAAAAGGCCGACTCCAACATTCCCGTTGTCGACGATCTGCCAACCCTCTCTCCTCCGTTGACGACGCAGTACGAGGTTAGTGACGACCTCAAAGGGCACTAGAGAAAAGCAGCGCAGGCTCGCCGGAGTCAACCCTCGGCTTCGGACGTCGGGATTCATTATTTGCTCGGCAAAAGGGTTGTCTATGCATAAACCGTTTTCTTTTTCTTTTTCTTTGACCAATGGTGCCTTTTTTTTAAAAAAAAATAAAAAAATTCAAACAGGCATATGTATCTCTTCTCAATAGCATAGCATAGCATTGCGAGGCAACGGAAGCTCCAAGGTAGATCTCACGCTGATTTTGCTCTCATGGGTCAAGGCGGAGGCGAAGTCAAGAAATCTGAACCGTTATTTTATCCCAGGAACAAAATTCAACTGATAATTAACGTCTCTCTTGGTCCAGCTCGAACAAGATGCCGCTGAAAATAGAGACCTGCTGGAACCCGGCATACTGCTCCACCAGCACGCACGCCGTTGATGGGAGGGCCAATCAGCGCAGCAACTGACGAGGTATGTGCCCACGTTCCGGGGATCGTTGGTGCAGCCGGTGAAGGCAGCTGACCCCCCGTGACACAGCATACGTCGGCAGAAAGAACAGCGGCATCATCGTGTCCAGTAACGGGAGGCACAGGACCACGACAAGCATCAGGTACCTCGGGTCACAAGAAGAATACAATCAAGCAGTGGCAACCCTATCAAATCTACCAAACCCAAGAGCCTAGTGGTTTCCGACAACTCCTGCTAGTGAATGAGGGACAGAAGCAATACAATCAAGCAGTTGCAGCTTTATTCAATTCCACTAGTTTCAAAGGTGCAGTGCTTCCTGACAGGCTCTCCTGCCTCTGTCCCCCTAAGCACGCCAAGTTCCTAACTGTGCATATGGGCTCTAAGTCAATGTAATAGTGGGTCGAGACGCCTCGTCGTCAAACCAGCTCCCTGCTTGCGGGACGTCCCACATGTACGCTATCCCGATCCGTCTGTATTCTCGGTCCCTCGTCTCTTCCAAAAGCAAAACAGCCACTGTGAAAGTTGGATTCTTTTCCAGCGCATCCCGGCATTCGTCTTCGAAACCCACCAGCGGGAGGCATATTACCTCTCCCGCACCAGTCCTCAATGACCCCTCGTCTAGTAGGACATCGGCCGGGTAAGGGAACGCATCTCCATTCTGCTGCACGAGCTCCCAGGCAGGCATGAACCTGCGGTGCGGCCCGACCAGGACGCGTTGGCGGCTCGCAGCAACGGCACCCACAATGGCCGCCTTGGCATTTCCTTTGAGAATGACATGTCCGCCGGTCACCTGGCCGGCGTCGTCGCCCGTAGCGTAGCCGATTGTCTTGCCGACCACCGAAACCAGCGCGCTCCCAATGACGCGCTCAATGCCTCGGACCATCCTCTCAAAGGGGTAAACTACGGGGCCGTTGAAGGATACCCAAGACCATGACGGCGCGACGTAGGGCGATGGTCCGGCAAGCCGAGACGCTGGCCGCTCACAGGCCGTGCTGTCATAGCTTCGTAATGAGGCCCAAGAAAGGCACAGGCCGAACCACTTACCGCCCCAGTTGCCAGCGACGTATTCCAACTCTGCGTACTCTAGCTGCCTGATGCGTTTGGCAATACCCGACAGGGCAATCAGCTTGTCCGTCGCTACGGTCAGGTCGCGGCTGGAGTATTCCTCGACGAGCTCGAACCAGCGCGTGACAGCAGCCCTCGGGTTCGTATCCCAACGCCGCTCCTTTGGCGTGAGCACGGCAGGTTTCACTGGCCGAAGGTTCGGCGCTGTCCAGTCCACGCCGCTGTACAGGTTCGCGTGCGGCAGGCCCCGCTGGCAGATCTCGGTGGCGCAACTAGATCTGCATTCCCAGAACAGGCCGCCCTTGCCAAAGTGCAGAACGCGGGTGGAGAGGACGCGTTCCTGGAACGTCCAGGCTCTCGTCTGCAGATGGGAGCCCGAGGCCTTTTCCCATTCGCGATCCCAGTCCGATGGCACAATACCCACCCAGCCGCTCTCTCCTGTCGCGCGACTCTCAAAGAGGCAGACTTCCCAGTCGGGCTCCCGGGGCGAGAAGAGTCCGGCGTTTCCATCCTCGCCAGCCGCCGCGGCGATGGTCAGCTCTGCTTGCCGGTAGACGTCACCCATGCGCGCGGCCTCCCGCACCCAGTCGTCCTTGGAGTCTTGGACAATGCACAGGCTATCGATCCACAGGTAGCGCATGCCGAGCGTGCGGACGATGCCGACGGCGTCTTGGAACGTCCGGGGTAGCTCCCGGAGCTCGACGCCCTGTTGCAACTCGGACATGTTGGACTCGAGGAGGGTTTTGATGTGCAACCTGCCCCAGCAGTGGCTCAGCGCTGTGTAGCAAACAGGTGGTTTGAGCTCGCACGAATACACTAGCCGAATCTGAGAGCTGGAGCCATCGCCCACCTCGAGGAGGCGCGTCGGGAGGAGTCTTTCTTCATCGAGCCTCCGAGTCTCGTCAGAGCATTTTTGATGGCTCGTATTGTCGTTGGCGCGGCAGTGCTGGAGCCAAAGCTTGATGAGGCTGAGGGAGGCGGCGGACGAGGTCCAGGAGCCCGGGGGATAAGATGTTGTGGGGACGTGTGATTCTCGAAGCTCTCAGTCAGCTTGGTGGGTTCGATGCCTGATGGGTCTGGACAATATATACGAACCGGCAATAGGAAGGACCCGCAGGAACGGCCAGTCCTTGTTGTGGAACAAACTATCGCTGGTCTGGGACAGGACCTGCTCTGCCTGGGTGTCGTCACGTTGGCCCGACTGACGCACCAACCGGCGCCGTAGCCTCGATACAATGCCACCCAGGGGGCCGCCGCGGCGTCTGTTTGACCCAGGACTAGCACCAAAGCTCAGCAGTATCACCTCGCTCTCGTAGGCCTTCTCTTTGGCATCGATCCAGACCTGGCGCACCACCGCAAGCCAGACCCAGCCGGCGGAGCCGCTCGGCTGCGGGGGCACGCCGGAATCCTGGCGTTTGTGTCTCTCACGCAACAGCAAACGACAAAGCGGGCAGCGGTGGGTCGCATGGCTGCCGGCGCACTCCTCGAGATCTCCGAAGCTGTGTATGCATCGCCAGAACTCCTTTGGTGGCTCTGGGTATCCCGGCTTAGATCTCAGGTGGGAATAGACGGGTGTTCGGCCATCCAAGAATTTCCGGCAGGGAGGGCAGTAGTGATGACTGATAGGACCAAGAATATCGTGGATGCCAACGCTTGGATGCCAAACTGGGGAGGGGGGGTATAAAAAGTTTGCCTCCGCCGTCTCTTCTGGCGTGAAGATTTCGGTGGGCGCGCGGGTGCCAGGTGGTGAGTCATGGACGCTTCCATCCTTTCCCTGGGGCTCTGCATCGGGACTTAATTCGGAGGGGTCTGCCATCATGGGACACGCCGCGCCTCTTGAATGATGGTGGTGGGTAACGATGTCGCCGAGCCTAGAGATTGGAAACAAGGTGGTAAATGCCTCACCCCAGCTTCCGGAGGTGGGGCTGAGAATCTGAGGCTGCTACGAATCGACTAGGTAGGTACGGATTAGGTCAAAAAAAGGCTAGTTCGGCACACGTGCCAACTGTATTTGATAAGCTGAGTTGGCCACTTTCCGACGCGATGCACCCCCTCTCTATCTGACAAAAGAAGACGGCCCAGCTCATTAGACTGTCTGTGCGTTGGGTTCCTGGACCCAGCCTCTGACATTCCTCGTATTCCAACACCACTGCCAGACTGAATTACTTCTCGCGCTGGTAAGCCCCTAGCTAGAAGGGAGAAGACAAGGGAACGCTTCCGCTGCGCGTGCGGCAAGGCTTCCTAGGTATCCCTGCCACTCCAGTCTACAAGCGCCACAGAGCTTGACACCCCCAAATTCGCCAAAGGTGTCGGCTCCGTAGACGGCTCGGAAGGTGCAGTCATGGCAGTGCCCCTCGGCGCCTCGGTCCAGCATATCGGCAAGCCCAGGGAACAGGAGCTCGTCGCTGCGGGAAGTCACGACGGCATAGCGGCTTTCGTCCACCAGCTCCCCGCATCGATCCACCCGGTTCCAAAGCTTAACATACTCACGGGCGTCGCTAGCCACCTGCTCGGTTTCCGAGTTGCCAAGGGTGAGGGCATCGTCCACGAAACGGTACCGCCGCATCATCAGTCGGATCGGACCGCCAACGTAACGCGTAAAGTTGAGGGCGCACTGTAGGCTGGGCTGTTTTGCTGCCGCTGCTGCATCCAGGGCCCAGAGCACCTCACGACACCGGTGGTAAGCCGCCACTCGAGCCTCGGCGCCGGCGTACGCAAAAGTGTTGTGCACTTCGCCCTAGGCGCGGTGTTTATAATATGCTGTGGCATCATACATGGTCAGGCTCAGTTCCCCGAGCATCTGGAGCTGCTCTTCGCCAAGCCATCCGTCGTCCATGTCGCTGCACGCCAGCGCGGCCGCAATCGTGAACCGGGCGAGGCCATCGCAGTCGCGCAGCCGGAACCAAGCCTTGGGCCCCCTGGCGAGCGCGTTGACGTATCGGCGGAACAGGTCCGAGTTTCGCCGACCGCACGACTTGTCCGCGGTAAAGAGGAGGTTGGCGCGGAACTCACGCGCCATCTCCTCACGCACCGGCGTGCCTCCAAAGAGCTGGTCGAGCAGCTGGTTGATGTTGTAGCCGAGGATGATCGGGTCTTGGACAGCCACATCTATGAGCGCACCGTTGTATTCCGCCACGGTGGAGATGGCAATGAGGCGCACATAAGCAAGGTAGCGAGCCCAGTTGGTAAAGTGCGGTATAATGCATCGTGTATACTCTCACGCTGTCGTCAGCGTCTCGTCCACGAACCGAGGTGGAGGATCTGTCTCTCGGAGATCCCCCTTGATTTCCTCTGGGTAGAACCAAGTATCCGGGAAAACGCGGTACTTGTTGGGCTTGGAATCGTCATTGGTGCTGGTCTTAGAATTCATATCGACGGACGGTTCCGCATCAACGGCCGACAGGTTGTTTGATGGTTCGGATTGGGCTTTCTCGATCGGTGCCAAATATCGAGTGGGACATGCCCAAGACATGCAATCCATCCTGGACGATCCCGACGGGCCTTCAGGCGTTGTGGAAATGCTACTATCCGACTGGACAATTCCGCGACCTCCTCCCACCGAGAAGCAGCCCCCACCAGGACTCGGTTCGCTGAGTGACTTGGGAGAGAATTTGCCCTTTGACAGCAAGCCCAAGAAAAAGCTCCCAACCACACCGGCATGAGCTGAAGCATTCGTTTATTAAGACCTTGTAGAATGGAATAGTTAAGTCCCAGAACATCTGACCTGACCCGATCTTCATATCACGCTGTTTTCCTCTGTCCCCGTCAACTTCGGTTTCCCAAGCCCCCCTTTTCCTTTCCTAGGGTAGTTACAGCCGTGTCGTCGAGTTTGGGTCCCCTACTTGGGCGGCAAGGTACCCAACATGTAAGCATCTGGCACAGGCGCCCTGCCGGCCTCGAGCCGCTTTGCCAGTCGTCGACGGAAGAAAATATAGAAGCCCGCGGCCGTGGCGATGGCGATGACGACCACGGGCACAAGCACGCCGATGGCGATTTGAGCGTCTCTGTATAGCATGCTGGATCCGAGCTCGAAGTAGAATTTGTAGGGGAGTTTCGGCGGGGCTCTGGGCAAGAAGGGAATTTGACTTATAAGCCGATTGAGCAAGATGTTAACTTGGTAGGTGGGAGAGAATCTTATGTCGTTTCTGAGATGCGACACAGGTTTGTTCACGCAGGATCAATGAGTGACGCACGTGAACTTTGAGGCGGGTAAATACGAGGTCGAGCTGCCGTGGCGAATCAGAAACGACAACAGCTGCTGCGCCGCTCGAGGACGCTCGGCAGATCTCAACCCCAAAGATACAAAGGTCGAGGTGCTATATATTCGTCCTTGTGACGGTATCGTATCAACATGTACACAGCCGCGAATTACGTCCAACTCCCGAGCTCGATTACCCCCTAAATACAACGGAAACAAGTGGGAAAGTCCCCTCTGCTGCCAAATCCAATCAAAAGAGCTGGGCGGTGCTCCAACCAGAGATAGACCCCCTCCTTTATCTTACTGTTTTTCCCTTTTTTGTGATATTCTCTTCTGTGTACGGAAGTCACACTGGCTTCCTCCTATAGGCGTTCCCTTCTAGCTCCGGCACGGCTGGAATACCAGGGGGCATCTCATACAGCGGCCCCGAAGTCGCCGCCAGTTCGTATTCCAGGGGTTGGTTTGACAGTTCCGGCACAGGTGGTTCCGCCGGCGCCGTAGAATCCAGCTCCGGCTTATCAATACCAGGTTGACCTAACCCTGGCTTGGAGTCTTCATCTCTCTTGCCCACGGAAGCGATGGCTGTACCCTCAAGTTCGGGTTTTCCTGTAAAGGTGACTGGCACTGGTGCTTCCCCAGCTGCGGGTTTTTTGGCCAGGCGTCGGCGGAAGAAGATGTAGAATCCGATAGCTGCGGCGATGGCGATCACGACCAAGGGGATAGCCACTCCGATGGCGATTTTGGCGTCCTTGGACATACCCGACGAGGAAGAGTCCGAGTCGGATAGTGTGTCGGCCGCACCAGCACCCCCACCCGCACCCCCAGCTTGAGACGTGCCGGTGACGATGATCAGGTGTGGATTGTCATAAAGTGCAAGCTCGGTGGTGGGAGTAACAGTCGCTGTGATCAAGGGGCCTCGATTAGTGCCAGACCCCCACTCAATAGTGAGCAGCTTGGGCGTGGTGAAGGTCGAAGTGCAAATGTTCCATGCCTCATCCAGCTTGGGGTCGGCCCAGTATCCGGTCGGACAGCAGAGAATGAGGGTTTCGGAAGGCCGAAGCTTCTCGGCCAGGCAATCGAGGCGAGGCGAGTGGATTGCCGTGGTGTACCCCTGCGGACACACACCTGGCGAGTAAAAATATACCGTTTGGACCGGGTAGCCATTGGTCCACGCTGAGTTCCAAGACGGTTCGCAAGTGCTGGGTCTGTCCACATAGCCAATGTGGAAGAGGCCGTAGGGCGGGATGGGTGACACGGAGGTCGCGTCGTCAAGGTGAAACTGCGGATTCCCTGTGCAACCAGGCGGTGGTGTAAAGACGGTGGTGAGAGGGCCGACGCGTGTCACCAGCGTCAAACGGTTGTCGCACCAAGTCGGAGCCGTCATGTTGACCGTGGTTGTTTTCGGGGCTGAAGGACTAGAGCATGAGGCGTCGATGTGAGTCTGGTTCCTGACTAACCCGTCTTGTTGATGTTCGTTTGGTGATCAGAGACAGAGGGCTGCGGGGTAGATACACAAAACATGGCATCGAGTGTATGTGGCCAATCAGGGCCAAAACCGCTGCTGCGCCGCTTGGGCGTGCCGGTAAGACGGGGGGACGTGACCCCGGCCGTCTGGGTCCAAGGCAGTTAGTTGTCTCAACCGTAAATCCAGAAATAAACTCCAACTTAGAGTAAAAACCTAGGTAGCATACTAGTTAGTCTGGTCTGTAGTTGATTTAGGCAATGTACATTCAGTGGCATCTTAAGAGTTTGAGCCGAATTATCGGACGCCCCATACTCTACCAGAAGCAACTAGCTTAGCAGGTTTTCTCATACCTCCTCTAAGGCCACTGCAAATGAACCAATGGTGGAGCGTTGCCTCGCAATGCATTCGATCGCAAGGCAATCCATCACCTTGTGAACGACACTGTCTTCGTCTCGTCAAGGTAGGGCCTACCCTTGTGTTTCCCCCTTTCGCCTTCTATTACAGGTACCCCGAAGTTTCTCCATCCTGAGACATGGAAACTTAGACACTTCTTCCCCATAAAATTCTGACCACGGCATCGCAAAATCTGATGGCTTCGGCCTCACCAAGGCCTTCGCACAGCAGGGAAGAAACAGGCTCCACAAGTCAAGGGAGAACACTGCGATCGAGGCAGAGCATTGCCATTGCCCTTCCCATCAATATCATAACCACACATCCCAAGCGGCCACTGGTAGGAAAGACAAAGAAGGAGGTGGCCCCTCGGTGGATCATCAAGTTCTCCGACCATATTAAACTTTGACCCTTTGGGTTTTCTGAAGTTGAGAACGAGCCAGGCTGAACAGAACGCAAGCATTAATCTAGATTCCTTATTGTACGCACGAGGGTCACGAAGATATCCCCTTGATCCCATAGTGACATGACCTGGAGCTTGACTCCGGATGTAGTGGTCACGAAAAGGGGCCGAAGAGTTGGCATGATGACGAGGCCAGTGGTAAGCATCCCGTGTACATCGGTTGAAAGCAATGACTCAACTTGAAGACGCAAATGCGTCAGCGACATTTGCATGATGAGTCTATTGACAGATAGGGAAGGTGGAAAAGGACGGAGCTGTGTTCTTCCATCTTACGACCCCGGTCTCGCGTCTTCCCCAGGTATCTCCGCACAAGCCCGACCCCGCGCCGTGCCCCACAATTCTCCCGCTCCAGTCCCGGCTGTCCGGGCCGGCCCGCAGTCCAGCTATTCGAATGCCTTCCATGGCACTCTTAGTAATCCACAAGTCAATCATACATAGATCCTGTTTATGCATCCGCACCAACGGCGTACAGTCCTCTTGGCATTGGCAATTCTCGCTTCAGAGGGGCCGCAGCGTCATTGTAGCTGCTTTCAGATGACTCCTTCCCAAAGATTTTCCGCTTAATCACCGGGATTTAGAGAGTAACATCGCGAGTCGCGTCCGTCTTATCTCCGGACTGTAACAAACAGTGTTTTGACTCCTGAAGTTTCTCACAACCCAGATGATGCCTTGCTTGCGGCTCCTCCCGAAGTGTCCAAATGTCGGGCCGGGCATCCGGCCAGGGCTGGGAGACATCAACATCACCAGATGCTCCTGATGAGGAGTTCCTCTGCGTCAAAGTATATAAGGATCGACCAGTGCACTCTCGAGACCCTAAACATCCACTCCAGCATCCTCCAGCATCGCTCCTTAAGCGGCAATTCCATCAAGCAACATCGCAAACCTTAGTTTGAACATCCTCTGAGCCGCCAAACAAACTCCCAACTTACACCCATAAGCCACCAACATGCCCACCTTCGTCATCTCCGGTGCCCGCACAGGCCTCGGCCTCGAAAACGTCCGCCACCTGTCGCACAACCCCTCCAACACCATCTTCGCCCTCGTCCGCAGCCTCACCGCCGACATCACCGCCCTGCACACCGTGCAATCCACCTCCTCCGCCAAAATCCACATCCTCGAATGCGACACCTCCTCCGAATCCTCCATCGCCACCCTCCCCTCCCAAATCCAATCCATCTCCGGCCTCTCCATCAAAATCGACGTCCTCATCAACATGGCCGCCATTCTGCACTCGGGCTCGCAAAATTCCCTGTCTCTCACCTCTGCCGCTCTCCTCTCCCACATAACCACCAACGTCATGGGCCCCGCCCTCGTCACTTCCACTCTCCTACCCCTTTTGTCCCCCACCGCCAAAATCGTCAATGTCACGTCGGGTCTGGCGTCCATGCAACTCCTCAGCGACGGGACGATCCCGGCGGATTCGACGGCATACAGCATTTCCAAGGCGGCCCTGAACATGTTGACGGTACATCAAGCGAAGCAACTGCCCAAGGGGATGGTGGTGGTTCTTGTGGATCCGGGGCATTGCAAGACGGAGATGGGAGGGCCGAATGCGGTGGTGGAGCCGAGGGATAGTGCCGAGGGGGTGCAGAGGATTGTGGAGGGGTTGAAGGGGGAGGATAGCGGGAAATTCTTTTGGTACACAGGGAAGCAGTTGCCTTGGTGAGGGGGGTGGCTAGAAATCGGAGAGTTCGTTGTTGAGAATCGCCGATGATGATGGCGGTGGTTGTTGAGGAGCGGCCCGATGGCTAGAGTTCGGGCGAGTGATCTGGAGCTTGTACCTCGTCAGGAAATCTCAATCGTCTCCCGTTGCGGACTGCCCTCCCCTTTGCCGACCAGTACACCCCCTTCGCCGTCCATCAAGCCGTGGAGGTATCATTGCTAGAGGAGTTTGTGCCGCCCCCTCTGCCCAACGGATGTAGATTTTGTCACCGGGTTCTGCTTGTGCCGGCGCGAGTCCAATCCGACAACCTCGCGTCTAGATAGGTTGGCGAGCGCCACACCCGTACGCAGCACCGAGACCGTGTTCCCACTTTCTTGAAGGCGTTGCTCGTGATTCACGTCCTCTCGGTACTCCAATGTTCGTGTAGGCTATATCGGCAACCAGGGCGTGCGGACGAGCCTCTTTTCGTGTGTTCTTGTTCCAAGTAAACCGTCGCAGCGAGTAAAGAAACGAAGTCGAAGTCATAGCAACCCATACGTTCAAGCCATCCATCAACCAATAGTACAAGAATTGGAGTTCGCCACATCACTGTATTCCAGCCAATGATCTTCAGGTCGATGACTTCAAGCCCACAGAAAACCACCCGCCGTGCACAAGTCCAGGAAAAAGAGAGATAAAGTTATGTGCCGCCGAGAGAGACCTCAGCTAGAGCGTCTAGCAAACCTTGAGATACAAAGAGCACACGTATCCAGCCCATAAATCATCGTGTCGCACCACCATGCTCGAGCAACCTCTCGCGCGCGAGGAGCTTAAAATTCCATGGGCATTGAGGTAGGTCCATGCTAAGTGTGTCGGTTCGAAGGTTGTTGTTGTTGCAGATCGCTGTGTAGCATATGCCCTTGCCGCACCAGTATCATATCCTGAATCGCCCAGAAATCATTTCCTCCGGTAAAAGCATCTTCCGCGGATGGGGGCTCGTCATCATACTCGGGTATTGTGCTAGTCATCTGCGCCGTCCTTGCGAGGGACGCCGCGCCCGAGTACCTACAGGTACTATAGGTGGACGGCAAGGGCAACACGTGCCGATCGGGTGTCCAGGGGGCAAATGTCTCCCCGGGGCAGGGGTTCCACGCTTTCTGCGGGCTGCTGCCATGGTCCAGCTGGCTGCTCGAGAGCGACAAGCCCTCGGTGGCTGTTGACGACATCGTGCTTGCGCTGTCATCAGATTCCGCCGCCGCCGCCGCCGCCGCCGCTGTCTGCGCGACGACGAGATGAGGGAGAGGTGCCTGCTTGGGAAGGTCGACTCCTCGTGTGATGACACTGTCGCACGGACCGGCTGCTGCCATGTCGGCTTCAAACTGGTCGAGGAAGCGCTCGGCAAACTTGTTGAGGACGTCGACGATGCGGTCTGGCTGGCTCTCCGGAACGAGTCCGGTCCGCTGCATGGTTTGGTCAATGACTTGGGTGCACTTGCTCACCCAGAACCTGCGCAGGCGGCACATGATCTGGGCGTTGTCGAGACAGCTGCTGCCGCCGCTTTTGAAAACGGACCTTGGAGGTGCCGTTTCTGGGAATAGGACTTGCCAGATTTCGATCCACTGCTCCTCCGGCGGCTTCGTCTTGCTGGAGGGATCCTTAGCTTGCCGGGTGATACTGTCCCACTGCTGTGGGGAGACACAGCTGCTGTGAGTGCCATGGGGAAGATATCCGGACGGCCCAACGCCGCGCTGACACTGCTCCTCGCGGTGCTGCTCCCTGGTGTCCAAGGTGGCACAAGCTGGAGGGCAGCCGGCAGGGTGCCTGTGGTTTCTAGAGAGGTGCTGTCTCACATCCTTGATCCTCTTGAGAACGTAGAGCCGGCAGCCATGGTGTAATTGGGGGTAGAGCAGGTAGAATGGACACGCAAAAAGAGGCTTCTCGGTGCCCTCGCACGGATGCGCAAGCGCTCTCCATCTTGCAGGTTTCCTGATTGTATTTCTCTTGGTGAGTTGCTGCGGGGGGATGGGCCCGGAGGCTGTTTGGCCAATCTCGGGTTTGTGGTCGTTTGGACATATCACTCGAAGTGGAGCCCGACGGGCTGGTGAGAGCTCAGCTTTGGAGTGGCTCGCATGACCAAAAACGGCAATTGCCATTGCGTTGGTGTGCTGATCTTGAGTCGATGAGCGGCTGCTGCTGCTGTGGCTCTTGGCCTGTGGGTCTGATAATGTAGTGGCTGTCAGTGGTGGAGGACTTCGATGCATCTGCAAGGAACTGGGTGCGGAGGTTCCCTGGATTGTCGAATCAAGAAGCGGGTGCTCGTCTCTTGCTGTTGACGGGAGATTGTGTGTAGGGCCCAATTTTTCTTTGCGCTCAAAAGTCTGCTCATCAAACGGCTCCATTGTCGAGGTAGCAACTGCCCAACAAAAGTCATGGCGGAACTTTCCTTCATCAACAAGAACCGGACATCCACTTGACCGTTCCGGAACTTTCATTCACCAACAAGAGCCAGCATGCTAACGCGCAGCACGGCGGAACGGCAAGAAACCTCACATCCCACGCGTGGCAACACCGCCAGAGCAACGAAATGGAGGAACCCCGCAAGAAGAAGCTAGAAGGAAGCACAGCTGACCCAGCCGCCGTCCACGCCTTTCCCCTCAGCCCTCAACCTCCATGTCCATCTCCATGCGACAGGTCACCACAGCGTGATCCAGCGCCGCATCCACCGAGACATCGAAAACCCCGGCCAGGAGGTCTTACACGCCCGCCCCCAGGCGGTAGTGCATTGCGTCGAGGAAGGAAGCCGGCGGGTAGCATGGCGTGTGTTTGAACCATGGGTCCTAGAGAGCACGCGAGCTGCTGCGTGAAGGGAACTTTCAATAACGTCAGTGCGGCGTTGCAGTCGTGGTCCAGTGTTTGTGCGGTGGCAGGTGCTGTTACCGGTACTGCGTGTTGCTGCTCGATGACTTGCCTCAGCCCCGTTGACCAGGCCATGCAGCTGACGACCCTGACATTCCCGCCCGTCACGACGCAATAGGTACCTAAGTACAGTCAAAGCCATGGCGAATGCGATATGTCGGTCATGTTGAATGTGAGAAAGTGGGATGGCGACGAGTTTACGGATGGGCTGCGGCTTTGGTGTCTTGCCATGGCCCATACCGGCCAAGTACCTGGCTGAGAAGGAGGGGTTTCTTAATCGTACCTATTTGAGTTGGGGCATGATGATGGGGTACGGTTTTGCGATGGGGTTAGCATGGCCCGGACAGCAAGGAGAGTCTGGATGGGTCCCTACCTGACCTTTTCCTCTGGGATGTCCAGGATAAACATCCGTTTGCTCTGATCAATGATCTTCCACTTGATCTAGCAGTGGGTTGCATGGCGATGTTCTTTTGACCAACGGGAGGAAAGGGGCTGAAGGCTTTTACACGATTAATTTAGTCTATCCATTACACTGCGCTAGTGTTATCTGTGTAGTTTCCTCATATAAGCTCCGGCGGTGAGGTTATCTCAACACCTCAATCACCGAGGTACCTTACCTAAAAGATACGTGGAGGGCGGGCACATTGATCTATCCTTCCAAATAGGGTCCTAAAGCTCCGACTATGAGAGTTCAGACTCTGAGTGCCAGTGTGTTCGAAACTCATCACCGAAACTTCCATCGCACACTTAAGAAGCCGTGTCAAATTACATTCGTATTCAACAGCTCGTCGACGTATATACAGCAACATGAGTGCAGTGTTGTCCAAAACGCAAACCCTCCTAAACTCCAAACCCAAGAATATGCATCCAGTCCCCAGACCATGTCCCCCGTGCGCCAATGTAATTCCAAGACGTATCGTATGCTGCCACCCATGCCCATGTCCGTTCCCATGTCATGATATACACATTTATGTTACAATGTTCGTACCTGCCTGCCTGCGGTAGGTGTCCGGGTATCATTTGATGCTTGTTTAAATCGCCTCGCGCAGCTGCCGTTGATAGACGACGGTCGCGCCACTATCGGTGCTGCTCCTTGGACTGCTCGACTCAATCTTGAAACTGGTCGGCACCGACGGGGTGGTGGGCCCGCTCCTTCGGTGGAACAGGGCTCTCAGTATCGGAATCGACGCGGCGATGATAGTGAGGGCGCTCTCAGCCGTGCCGACAATGTACATGCTCACCATAGTGACTGCATCTGTTAGTAATGATCCATTCCCCGGCCATGTTGACGCCGAACAAAAGGAAGAAAACTCACTCATATCCGTATTCCCAATCGCCACCAGCGTCGGAATCTTCGAAAAGCTCGCCGCGCCCGCAAACACTCCCATGCTCATCGCAACCAGCGCGCCAATCTTCTCGCTCCGCCGAATCTTCGCATTCCAAATAATCTTCCACGGCAGCAGCGCAAGCGCCACGTCCGCACTGCCCGAATACGCCGCGACAACCGTGTTGATCACCCGCAACCGCTTGAACTTGAGCCAGCACACGCCCTCCCCGCCCATCCACAGCTTCTGGATCGGCCAGCACTGGATCCACAGCAGCATTGCCGACGTGCCCATGATGACGTTGATGGAGATGAGGATAAACCACACGATCTTGCGGGTGCGGCCCTCGGAGAAGGCGAGCAGCGTGATGGCGAAGGAGGACTTGCTCCAGACGGTGGCGAGCGTGCCGAAGAAGCCGGCGAAGTAGGTGAATTTGAGGAGGCTCTCGAGGTTCTTGGGCCGGATGTCTTCGCCGTGCTTGCCGAGGTCGAAGTGCGTGCAGACGGTGAGCATGGCGCAGGAGACGACGAGGGAGATCTGTGATTGAGCCGTGTTAGTGGCGAAAGGAAAAGGAGGAAAGGAGGAAGAATAATGGAATGACTAACGAAGCCGGCGATGAGGAAGTAGTCGTCCCACCATAATGGGCGCCTGCGCCAGACTTTGGCGTAGATGCGGAGGATGAGAAAGAGGGTGGCGACGCCGGTGAGGAACCAGATGGTGAGGTTCAGCGGCAGACTGTAGTCGTCAAGCCCCAACTTTGACTTTGGCGAGCCAGTCGCCGCGGGGGACGACGATATCGTGGCATTCCCGCTCGTCGCCGTCCCCGTCGAATTGGTGACGCTAAAATCGGTAGTGTTCATTATTATCGTCGTCGTCGTCTTAACCCCGAGGCGCTGCGCCTCAACCTGTGGTGAGGAAAACCGATTTCATGAAAAGGGCGGCACGGGATTGTGTTGGGAGAAAGGATGTCCTTGCTCGCCAAGGCTCGAAAAGCGATGCGCGTGGTTATATGATTTGAGTTGGCCTTGGTTTCGCACTTGGGTTGAGGGAATAAAAGCCTTGGCATGAATCCGCCCCTCGCTCGGGCCGCCATGAGGAGACACGAAATGCGTGTGCTTGTGTGCGGTTTCGCGGCCCCGTCTGAGCGCCACTGTTTCGCATCGTCCTGTTCCGCGTCGCACCACGAGCCAAAACCTGGTACGATCGCTCATGCGTACCCTTTTGGTAAATCCCAATTGGCCGTTGCGCCGACAATGCGGCCATGCGCCCACTTGAAGCGATTCGATCTTCTGTTTTCTGCCTCTCTCACAGCTTGGCCGTCGCCCCGCACTCCGCAGCGGAGCCATTCGCACCGCAGCGCTGCGTCCAAATCCCACCGTCCTGCAACCAGATACCTGGAAAAGAAACAGCCAAGGCGGCAAACAGCGACCGAACATAAGAGTCCTTATACCTTCGCACTCCGAGCGCTGTTCGGGTCCTTCCCTCCTGCCTACAGCGTATCCACTGTGAGTGTGTGAGCTCACGTTGCGCTCTGGCAGCAGCACCCTGGTCTTCTCCTGTCTCGTCTTGGCAACGAATTCGTCCCAAGCTGCCGCGCTAGTGTTCTGGCTGGGTGTCTGGGACTGAGGCGGTGAATCACTTGTTGGACACGCAGTTCTAGACTGCCCAAATGTGGCAGAAACAGACCGCTCTTCCTGAATCTCATTCGCCCGCATACAAGACGGCGCCTTCGGGTACACTATGCCCGATCAACCTAGCCGGTGCAATGTAGTAGCCCCCAGCAGAGACCGAAGCGAGCACGTGGAGGTCATGTGACAAGGGTGTGCACACCACCATCCTGGGCGCTGGGACGCCTTGGTCTGGGGAAATGTCCGACACTAGCGGCCCGACAAACGCTCGGTGAGGATGCCCCGCCCCGTACCCCAGACGCCGGAGCGTATCAACTCGACCAACCAACTCCACATGCTTGGCATGAAAGTGTCCGGCACAAACAGCCGAAGCGAGGTCGCGGTGTTCGGACGAGGACAGAACCAAGCCACTGTCAAGCGGTGAGCCTCAACTCACTAACCGAGGGGGGGATAGCTTCTATTGGTGGAAGTTTGCACATTGGACGACACCATCCATCCGCATTCCCAATCCGCTCCTTCGCACATATCATTCGTCTCACAGGCTGTGTCAACTGTCCGTGCAACAACCCCATCTGCATGTTGGGGTAACTTTGAGCATCACAACTCCCAGTTAACATCGTCCACACCTGGCGGACCAAACTTTCCGATTGGCTGTCTTGGCTTCGGCAAGTTCTCACTTCAAAGTTCCCGACTTGACCAATGCATGGTATTTGCTTTGCACTTGAACCTTCATTTCATGATAAAAATGCCGTAGCCGACTGAAGCATTTCGAACAAACGCAACAATGTCCGTCGCGGTCCGTCCATGACCCAAACTGCCACAACGCAACCAATTCTCCGATATGTGTCCCAAAGAAGACACCAAAGTCCGGGTCATTATGTCCTCCTCTCCTCGTCCGACTCAGACCCCTCGGGTGCATTTGCCAACGGCTTTATTTTCGGCGCGCTCAGAACCTACCTACAGCAACCGTCGCCACTTCATCATCCGGCCGGATGACATCTGGCTCGCCATCTTGACGTAGCTTTCTTACCCATCAACGATCAACAAAGGATTGGGTTTCCATTCAGGAGAGAGTGACGCGTATTTCTGCTCTCTTCATAGCGGCACTGCAATTGTCAGTGTAAGTGGTATCCGCATGGCTACCCCATATATGTAACTTCGGAACATGAACCCGAGAAGGAGCATCGCCTTGGCTACCAAATACCTGCCCTTCTTCCCAATCCTCCTAACGTCTATCCTACCTAATATTATCCTAACCTGCATCGTCGAGATAATTGACCTTCCCACGTACACTGAGGTAATCGATTTCTAGACGCCTAGGTACATGAAAGTGGGGGGCAGTGAACATATGCGCTAGTTGACGTGCTTGGTGAGGATGTGGGCGTGTGCGGGTGATGTTCGTAGCCTGGTCAATAACCCAGGGTTACAGGTGAGCCATGGGAAATGGAGCTGGATCAAAATTGGAAGGACCAGAGCTGCTTGGAGTTCCGAGTCAGTTCCCGTGGATGGTCATAGGATTGTGCAGGACAGAGGGTGGGACAATTGGGATCATGAGTGGAGGTAAGGGCGGGATGAGGAGTTAGAGGTCGAAGTTGGGATGGACATAATGCAGTGGGTGGTTGAATGGTGGATGTATAAGGTTACGTCTGAAACTGAAAATAGAGGTGATTACTGGTACGTATTAGTGCGAAAGAGTGAGGATGTGGGGAAGCCCGTTGGCTGGCTGCGAAGATGAAACGTCACAACTTGACGTTTGTGAAATAGGGCTGAGTTCGAACACCACTCAGAGTCTAAAGAATGTGGAAAGCCTCAGAGCCTTGTGGCCTATTTTAAAAAGACATTTCAATGTGCCTGCCTTGTAATTTGAGTGTTGAGATACGCCCACCACCTTCTCAGTTACACCCGCCCATCATACCAATCATCTGAGGCAACAGTTTTCAGCCGCCCCCCCCACAGTTCATGAGCAGAGGCCATCCCGGCCCGCTAATTCTGGCGAGCCTGGAAACTGACAAATTCACAAATGAGGTGGGGGCGTTTTTGCCCTGCAAGCTCAGCCAATCACAGCTTAGAATCTAAGACACGCTGCCTAACGGCGTTCAATACCATCACAAAACTGGACTGTGCCTTCAAGTGGTGCATCGGCGACACTGTGCTCGGTAAAGGCGATGGCGGCACATAGCCGCACTGCAGACAGACACACCTGCATGCAGACATTCATAGTATTGGCGGCGGCTGATAAGTGGCGCTTCATTCCCATTACCTGCCCTGCATGAGTTTTGCACTTTCACTGCGGTATTCCATGTCCTTTTGGTCAGAGCCTCATATGAACAACTCAAATCATTTCATTTACCCCGAAGAAGGGGGGATGGCACCTCGCACTGCTGACAGCCTTGCCTTGTTACTCAGGTATTAATACCTGCAATGAACTCCGCTATTCTGTGTCGAGCCTGACGAGCACCGTCGACATCTCAGTCTCCCTTCCTCTTGAAATTCCCTAATTTGAATTCTCACACTCTCAATTCCGAACATGTACCTGTCTTGGGCACCCCCGAGTCTCGACTCCCTCACCTATGGGAACTGCTCTGCAATCGCAGCGTGGAGCAGCGAGGTTGTTAACGACACTCTGGCGTGGGACTTTTCTGGTGTCACGTTTCAGAGCGCTTACTACTACCTCAAGTCCACTCTGGCGCCAGCGCTCTCTGCCAATCTCAGTCGCAGCGATCTTATTCTGTGGTATCTGTTGGACCAAGACGACGCCACCCTAGACGGACCGCTCAACCAATGGATGCTGAAGGGCCGAGAGTCGTGCGTTGGTAAGTCGGTAGCCGATAAGGCTGAGTTCTGCACTACCAAGGGGGTCGCTGGGAGTAGCGAGACCACCGGGCCGGGAGTGAGTACCATCCAATGAACATTACCATGAAAGAGTCACTTTGTATTTACAATCGTGGTGCCCACTCAGGCTTTCGCATCGTACTGCATCGAAGCCGGACTCGCAACCCTTTATCTGTTGGTGATCCTGTTGGACCGCTTACAACCCCACAGTTCTTGGCCCATACCGTCGGGTTGGGAGAAGTCGCCGAAGAAGATCCACAGCTTCCTGTCCCGCGCCAGACCCCAGATCATCAACGCATTCCGCGAGTCCCTGCCCGATTTCCTGGACGCAGCCCTTTTCTTCAGCATCGCCCTCCAGATCGCAGGCGTTTTCCAAACCGGCAAGTTCCTGCACGTCATCCGCGGCGACCTGACGCTCTACGCCCTCGTCAGCACCATGATGAGCTGCCTCTTCTCCGCAGCCTGCGCCACCCTCCTCCAATGCATCGACTTTGCTTCCAAGCGCCGCAAGCAGCGAGTGTTCCTCTGGCTGACTTTGCTGTCCCTGGCCGTTGCAAATTACGTGATGGTGCTCCCGCTTCTCTGGAGTCGCGAGATTTTCAGTCTGCGCGGCCCGGGCACGGCGTGGGAGATCTTTTGTGCGCCGCCGGCGCCGTTTAAATGGGTGCACATGGGCTCGGCGGCGGGTATCATCTTGACGATTATCGCGGCTTGGACATTCACTCCTGACAAGTGGAAGGCGGTTCGCTGCGAGCAACTCACTGAACCGGTGCGGATGTGCATTCCGGAGAAATGGAGGCCAGAGCACTTGCCGCTCCCGGGCATGGTATTGAGATACCTCTTTGTTCTCTTCAGCCTGCTTCTCATGTGGATCCTCCTCGGATTGATGGCAACGTGGAGATGGGATGTCTCGGACGTGGCGCTCGGATATAACAACAAAGATGGAGAATGGACATTTGGCCAGGTTCTGGCTGTAGCGACATGGGCTCCCACTGTGAGGGAGTTGATAAACGTTCTGTTCTGTAAGTGCCGCCCTCATTGTGTGCTGCGGGAAATATCGACTGACTTGAGTGCATGGATAGCGGGTCCGAAGCATGGCATGAATGGACGCATGTCAGAGAAGTACCATGTTGTCGAATTCGAGCTTGACTCGGACGGGTCTGAACTTGAGAAAAAGCCGACAGAGTCGAAAGGATTGAGAAAGGTGTGGCATAAGTTCCGGGAGCTGTATGAATACAATCCGGCCTTCGTGTTGGTCTAGTTGTCAGCCTCTAGAGTCGGACTTGTTGCAGTTACTACCGAGTATTCTTCTATCTCTATGCCATGACTTTTATTCAACTTGTTGCGCCTAACAAAGGCACTTCCCTCGGTAACTATCCAATGTGCGGCACATACATCGACCATTGCGGCAATTCATACGCCGACTCGGGTAGATGCTCCAAATTCCCGAAGCTCTCCACCACCAAGTAAACCCTCGCGACCACATACAGCCCCACCATTGCGGGGACCGCCAGATCGAACCCAATTTTCAACAGAAATGCCACTATCCCCGGCCCGTACGCAACAACATGCAGCGGGACTGCCACCACCCCCCTTATAAATCCAATAACCCCCTCCCAGCGCCTAACACGCTTCTCCCGCTTTCCTTCTCCCTCCACCCCTTCCCCTCCCCCCCCCCCCCCCCCCCTCTCCCCCCCCTTCTCCCCCCCCCTCCCCCCCCCCCCCCCCCACTTCCCCCCCCCCCCCCCCCCCCCCCACCCCACCCACCACCCCCC
>Ga0247760_1000498_pt1 | contig 42604 bp, 15 predicted proteins | sample UWRJL171409R4_FD_179936 | JGI IMG/M metagenome (GOLD analysis project Ga0247760, IMG submission 179936) | Plant litter microbial communities from Arlington Agricultural Research Station in Wisconsin, United States - UWRJ-L171-409R-4 | ecosystem: Environmental > Terrestrial > Plant litter >...
AGAAAGGGAAGGGGAAGGAAGGGGGGTGTCCGCATCCGGAGGGGAATGGGAGCGCGAATGGGCTGGCGCATCATGGCGAGGTGAAGGGGCAGGGGGCGCTGAAGAGCTTTGGGACGGCGATGATTGCGAGGGTGGCGAGTCAGTTGGACGGGGGCGTGGAGGAGGCGGTGCTGGGGAGTGTGGTCACGATCGTGGCGAGTGGCACGTCGATTCAGACGCATGTGTTGGCGCAGGCGCTGGATTATTATCTGGGCCCGGCGGGGAGTGAGCATCTAGTTGAGCTGAGGCGGCTGGCGACGCTGGATACTAAGGAGGCGGATGAGAAGTTGACGCGGTAGTGAGTGTTTTTTTCTCGTTTGGGTTTGTTGTTGAGTAAAGGGGCAGTGCTGACTGGAGTTGATAGCATGCTGGAGGGTTCCCGATTGCGCGGCACGGTTGCGCTGATGCGGGATGTGATGTCTGACCAGACGGTCAAGGACCACGCCCCGTGCACGTGGGACTCGAGGGGTAGCCATGACCCTATCCCGGTCGATGTCCCGCAGCGGCGGACGCACCAGATGAAGGCCGGCACACGCATTCTGTTGGACCTAACGGCAGCATCGCATGACCCGTGCGAGTTCAAGGACCCAGAGAAGGTCAGGCTGGACCGGGATATCGACAACTACATCCATTATGGTTTTGGGCCCCACAGATGCTTGGGCATGCAGATGAGCAGGGTGGTGTTGACCGAGATGTTCAAGGGCGTCGTGCGCCTGCAGGGCTTGGAGCGAGCCGATGGCCCGCGGGGCGAGATGAAGAACTTTCCTGCTTCGAGGTGGAACGGACAGATTGGGAGGACTACGGATTCGGCTTGGAGTGGACTGCGCGTCTACATGACGCCCGACCAGAAGTCGTATTGGATCATGCCGACCACCATGAAGGTGAGGTATGATGTTGCGAATGTGCGGTCTGACTTTCGTTAGGCATGGGGGCTGCATTTGTGTGAGTGGTGGGATGAGAAAGATTGACTCTAGGGTTTTGGATAGGTCGGGACAAGACTGAAACAACAGCGGAACGGGGCGGAAAAGTAATTATCTCCTATGTGTACCATGTCGTTACTATGTCTACGGATAATCAATAGTTGGGAGAATGTTTGTTTGTTTGTTTCGTCGATCGTGTCCCAGTTACCTGATGTGGCCCCAGGGTCTGGTTCACTAGAATGTGACCGTTGGTGCTGGTACCACCGGCGTTGCAGGGCACGATTGTCGAATAGTGGCAATTCCCCAGCCAGTGCGGCATTGATAGCAGGGCAACCTTGTTGGGCAAATTGTCTTCGTCGTAACAGTGACACTAACCCGGTCGCAACCGCAGGGGACGGTTATAGCATCTGGGCCTCTTGAATCAGCGAAAGAGCCTGGTTCGAAGGAGTAGAATGAACGTACGGTCGGCAACGCAGTTTTCGCTGCTCCCGCATGCAACTTCGCATCCTGTGGTGGCAAACCACGTCGCCGTCGCCGTGCTAGTGTAGACTATCGTTGTTCTCACTTCGGTTATCGAGGACACCAGGGAAGATGATTCATGGTTGATTTGCCGTAGCGAAGCGAGACTTTTCGGTAGTCAGCTGTGGCTTAGAAGGAAAAGAAGGAGAATCACCTTTGCGTTGTAATGTCGTTTCTCTGCAAATTACGTACCGGTTTCAGCTACCTTAATGTGTCAGATTAAATAACAGCCTGGTTATCTGAGACGAATCTGGGCACACGAAATTTCCTTTTTCGTTCGCAATCCTAAGCTGGAGTGAGCTGGGGTAAGTGGTGGCTGATGTGTCCTGAGCTCTCCCTAATGTGACGACCTTGCAGGCCGTCACCTGGGCCGGAGCAGCACAACGTATCCCCCGCAGCAGGAACAGTGCAAGAAGACAGTACGCACAGTACTGCGCACTGGATAAGGGGTGTAAAGACCCGAAGCCCTTACGACCAGTCAGGAGTGTCCCAGCTGGGAACGTCCCGGGCCTTGGGATAATAAAGGTTGGGATAGTATTCCAGGAATATATTAAGAAAACATCAGAACACTTAGATAGTTATGTATAGATAGTTATGTATAGATAGTTATTATTATATTTATAATAGCTGTAAGGAACTCTAGTTCCTCACATTAATATTACATTATTTATTTATATCTTACTATTTAGACTTCCCTTTATACATTATAGTGATAGCGACTTACAGTAACAGTATATTCTTATTTAAGAGTGTTAACTTAATAAACTGTTTTTAGATTACCCTTTAAGCTTAACGTCTTGTTATACGCTCTGTCTTATCTTATCTAAACCCCCCTTAAGCCTACGTTAAAATTAAGTTATAATATAATATTACCATTTTAAACTAATGACTCGGGGCGTTTGTTCAGGCCGACCCTGTCGTTCTTTTTGGGCTCTATATATAATATTATTATAGCCGCTTATGTACATAGCGATGCGTTCCCTGGCGCGTGCCACCGTCAAAAGGGGCCGCGCCGCGCGGTTCTTTGAACCGCGCTTCTTTTAACAATCATTATTCCGACGATTTTCACCACGAAGACCTCCTATTAAGAGCCTAGTGACATTCTGGCCCTTCGATCGAAGGAAGATGACTTAATCCACGGTTGCGTTTCCTTTATTATTCCATGCTAGGCTCCGTTTTATACTAGGCACCGTTATATACTAGGTTTTATTCCATACTAGGTACGTATCTGTTTCTTTACGTCAGTTACATTTATATCCTTCTGATTAGAGGACTAGTAGTCTAGGAGTTAGCCTGTCAGGCTGACAGCACTGTTCTGTAGTTATAATTCTCCTTATGGTTTCTTCCCTATTACATCATTACATTAGTTTAAATAGGGGTTCTGTTAGGGAGCTGCTTAGCAGCTAAGCTAAACTAATTTAAAAGCTCCCTAAATATAATAAAAATATCATTAATTAAAGCAAATATTAGTATTAAACAATACTTAATATCTTATCAAAATCACAGCGTTATAAGTTTAGCCTTACGCGGTTACCACTAACGATAATAATAACAAAATATTTAGATCCCTAGCACTTATTTACTATAAGGGTGTGCTTTATTACTACTCCCTCTAATTAAATTACCGTGGTCCTTTAAAAGTGGGTAAAGTGCGTTCTTAACATTTAAAAAGATTTTATTAAGCTAAGAACTTAATGAAATTATAAGACTATAGCTAAACATTAAAAGTAACTACGTGTTACTAGTGCTGAAATATATCTTGTTCTTCGCTGTTAAAGTCCTCTAATAGTGTTATACCTTTAATCGAACGGATCTGAGAAAGTAAAACTGGAGACTAGGGAACCTGGCAGCTAGTGCTTAGCTACAGCTTAAATTTAACTTAACATTAGTTACTTAATTTAAAAGTAAGAATATTATCAGCTTTATAATCTTAAAATTAGTTAAGAACGTTATAATGGTAATCTTAACAGTCTGCCTTAGAATAAGAGTCCTTCTTAACAGGTAAATTAGAAAATAATATATTACTTAAGTAATCGGATTAGCAGTAAGGTACCTCTACGACGAAAGGATAGCATTACTGGATTTAAAATACTAGTCTTCCTTTAATTAAACTAACATTATAACTAGGTTATAAAAAGGAAGCTTTTATAGTTATTAAACGTATTAATAAACTTTATTAATACTTCTTATTAAGATATTAAAAACCCTTATTAAGGAAACGTTAATCTTAATAACCTTAATAACTCCATTTAATAATACAGTCTCTTTAAAACAGTCTCTTATTAATCGAAATATTATATTATTATAACAGCAGTTCTTAACTCCTTAAGATATAAGGTTTAATAAGCTTTTTGATAAAGAATGTATTACTAATTACTTAAAAACATTTAATAAGTATTATAAAGATTACACTGGCCTTATAGATAAGGCACGCTTCCTTAAGTGGATAAAATAATATAAGAAAGACGTAAAGGCAGAGATCTGTAACGAGAAGGAAAATATAAAATTATACTTATAAGATAAACTAAAGACTTAGATAAAAAAGTATTAAAAGTACTAAAACCCTTACTAGAAGGAGAGGCTAGTTAAAGCCCTTTGCTGTTTCTATAACCACTTTATTAATTGGAAGGCCTTAAGCCTTATTGTAATTATTTAAAAATATAGTTAACTTTTAACCTGGTTAAATATAAATAAGTATAGGAAGGTTAAACAGGATATTACTTAATACTTCTATAATACATTTAATCCCCTTATTAAGAGTATTATTCGTTAATGTAAAGATATATCTGATAAAAATGTTAAGACCATCACTTATAATAAGTTTAAAAAGTGGCTTATTAACTTTATATTTAATAGCTATTTAATAAATAGGGAGTTTACTTACCTACAGCTTTTTAATCCCTTAAAAGGAGCAGTTAAGGTAATTACTTCCTTAAAAACCCCTTTTATCCCTGTTAAGGATAGCGTAAAGGACTTCCTTCTTGCCTTAAAGGTTAAAACTAAAAGTCCTCCCCCTTTAATCAGAATTAAAAAACCTTACCCTGTAACCTTAATAATGGAAAAGAAAGTAAATACCTTAATTAAAAGCCTTAAGTAATTAAAACTAAACCTATTACATTTTAACATTAATATCCCTTAACAGCTTAATGTCTTTTAAGTTAAACTAATCTATACTTAACACTAATAAAAGGTAGTACAGTTTACTAAAAGTAAGGAACTAGCTATAACCTTTACTTAACGATTAAGAAAGCAAAAAGATACCTACCTATCCTTAGCTTATAACTAAAGGTTTACAACTCCTATATGTTATTAATGTTTATAACCTAGTTACGTTATAACTACTTACTATACTATAAACTACTTATTACAGTTAGGACTAGTTTATTACACTTACAGTAATCTGTATTTAAGCCCAGTTACTAATAAGTAAGGGAGACTTAATTAGGACGATAGACTTTTAAGAGAGGAGGTTATAAAGATAAAGGAGAAGTTAATTCTTAAACCTTACGTTATTATAACATTAACATTATAACTTTAGAAGCCTTACTATACTAGGTTTAAGGAATAGTATAAGTAACTTAAAGATATAAAGCCGGGATTTTAAATCTAATAGAACTTAGTTAAAATAATAAACAGGCTGGAACTTAACTATAAAAATATCCTTAATCCTTCGATTAAAGGAGAATTAAGGCTTAGCGTTATTTAGACAGGTGTTAACTACCTCTTTAATCCTAACAGGAGACTGGTTATTAATTACCTTAAGTTATATAAGGTTAAGATAGTAACAAAGTACTAATAAAGTGTTTAAGTCTACATTTAAGCCTTAAAGTTTCCTAACTTTAATGCCGAACTTAATAGTAATTTAAGATTAGATATAGACTTAAGTGTACAGTATACTTTAACTGCCCTTATTAAAAGAAGGAGAGTTAAGGAAGTTAAGGATAGTGAAAGTTAAGGGGAAGGAATAATTAATACCACTCCTTTTACATTATAAAGTGTGTAGTTATTAAAGATCGGATTAAATCTTAAGGTTACACTTACCTTTAATCGTAAGAAATTAGCTTTAGATATATAAAAGATAAGTAAAAAAGTTAAAGAAATACTAATAACTTCTTTAAAGATTAAGGAATAAAGGGTACTGATATAAATTATTCCCTTATAAAGTTTAACTTACAGGTAACCTTTAAACGAGATTATTAATAAGTAACTTAATTAATTATTAAATAATAAGATAAAAGAATTACTTTTAAAACTGTTAGAACTTTTACTACCTTTAAAAGTTACACTTACATTTTACCTTAAAAATAACAGAAATTAACTAATTCTTATATACTTAGGATCTGTAAAACCGGATAATAATATCTTAGGTAAACTCCCAGCTAGAGTAAGCTATTTAAAGCTCTTTAATTAAAAGAAGCTTAAGGAGAATATAGTTATAACAGTAATAAGTGTTAATAGTAATGGTAAGTTACACCTATATTATAACAGGCTGTAAAGAGATCTTAAAAAAGGGAAGGTTATTACCGACACTCTTTAAGACTTTAATAAAGATATTATAAGGACTTTTACGTAATAGACTACTTTAATTAAAGTAATAAATGTTAAAGGGAAGTTTATAAAGTTACATTTACTTCTTAATCTTTACTTTAATATTAAGTCTTCTAAGTTAAAAAAAGTACTAACTCTCCTAGACTCTAGGTTAAAGTATAATGTGATTACGTATATATTTATAAGGGCACTTAATATCCTTATTTTCAATATAACTATATAGTTATAAGGGCTTAATAACACAAATCCTGTTCCTTTTATTAAAGAGATAAAGATACTGTTATTCTTTTATAGAAAGCTGTATCTAGTTCACTTCTTTATCTTTAAGCATAAGGTTATAAATTACAATTTACTTCTTAAAGTCCCCTTCTTTAACAATACTTAGTTAAACTAAGTATATTTTAAAGATTCTAAGGAACCTAAGTGTATTATAACCACTAAGGTTTTATTTAGTAACACTTACATTATAGTATTAATAGTTAATAGTTCTAATTAAACTGAAAAACAGCACGTTTAGTAAGTATACTTATATATTAAAAGGACTAACACACCCTATAGTATAGAAATATATCCTTAAGTGGGTGGGTTTAGAGAAAGGTAAAAAACCTATTAGATTTTTAAATAATAAAAGTAGTAAGGCCATTTTTAATAATATTTTTAAACATTCCACCTTACTGTTAGTTAACGACTTATAATATAAAGCTCTTTCCCTTTAATTATCAGATAATTCTACCTTTGATTGGAAGAAGATAACCTTAGAAGAAGAAGTTCGCTAATTATAAGAGGTCTTAGGGATACGTAAGTGTTATAAGAAGAAAGAACCTTACTAGCCAGGTGTAAAGGAACTGCCTATTTCAGCTAAAAGCTTTACCATATATAAGTAAGCCGATAAGAAGGTTAAATTAGTTAATATTACTCTATTTAACAGCTCTATTCCTAAAGGAGATCTAGACTGGAAGCGTAAACGAATAGCTAAAACAGAAAAGCATATACAGTACAGTAGTAAGTTTAATAAATATTACTTATTAAAGTTCTCTTTAATTAAATAAGGGATAAGGTTAATAGAGGAGAGGTTATAAAATATCCTTAGTAAAGTTATAAAAGACCTAACCTTAAAAGAAATTAAACTGTTTATTTATATCCTTTATAACAGAGAAGCAGCTTTCTTATAGGACTTTACAGAAAGCAGCCAGATCAGCTTAAAGATTATACCTTTATAAAAGATTAAAACTATCCCTTATAAGGCTTAACAGTTTAGCTATATTCCTATCCTAAAACCTCTTATTCCTAAGGTTATCTAAGTCCTTAAAGATAAGGTGCAGTAAGGAGTTTTAAAGGAGTCTTATACAGCGTACTGTAATAACTGGTTTATAATTTAGAAAAAGGACAGCAGTCTTCATCTGATTAATAATACCTAAAAGATAAATAAAGTTACAGTTCGTAATACCTTCAGCCTACTAAGTGTAGAAGAGTTCAGTAAAGAGTTTAAAGGCTATAAGCTTATCTTACTTTTAAATCTTTTCTCTAATTACGACTACGTTAAGCTAGACGTTATAAGCAGAGATATAATAACTTTCTTTACTCTAATTAAACTTTTTAGGATATATACTTTTCCTTAAAGAGTAATAAACTTAGTAACTTAGTTTATACGAGCCGTAATTTAAATACTCTACAACCTTATCCTATATAAGTATCGGCTATTTCTTAACAACATCTGTATTAAAGGGCTATAATATAATTATAGCAGAGAAAAGCTTAAGCTTAGTTTACAACGCTACGTAATTAAGCATTTAATAAACTTAAATACTGTACTTATTAACTGTAAACTAGCAGGAGTAACTGTCACCCCAGTTAAGTTACAGTAGGTTTAGGTAAAAGCTATTCTACTAAGTTACCTATATTTACTAAATAGACGTTCTCTTAATTAGATAAAAGTTATTAAAGTAAATAAGTAAAAAACCTGCTTAAACGTTAAAGAAATCCAGTTATTTATAGGAATAATTAGATTTTACTAAGTTTAAATCGAGTTATTTAAATAAGTTACAGTACTGCTATACATACTAATAAAGAAGAATATATAGTGGGAATAGACTGAAAGAGAGTAAACAGCGATAGAGTTCCTGTAAAGGAAGGTTACCATTACTCTAATCTTAACAGTAATAACTTACAATAACTCTTAATATAGCCTTATCTTTATAGTTATTAATGTTAACCTTAAAGGATAAGAAGAAATTATTAAGTAAGTTAAGCTAGATAAGAAACGGCACCTTTACCGCTTTAAAAGTAGAATATAGTCTAATATTAAGAAACGTTATAACGTTACTAAGTGAGAACTTAAAGGACTGTTAAATATGCTGAAGTAAACCCGCTATTACCTTTATAAAGTTAAGTTTATTATTAAAACTAATACTTTTATTCTAATTTATCAGCTAAACGGAGCTGTTAATAATATACTTAACACCTTTCTTATAAGATGGATTACTTAAATCTAAAACTTTAACTTTAACGTTAAACATATACTTAGTTTTAAAAATACTGTAACTGACAGGCTGTTACAAAAGCCTATTAGTATCTCTAATCTAATAACACTTAAGCTTAAAAAGGATATTAATAACTTTATCGACACCTAGATCTTTACTCAGAAAACCGTTAATGTAAACCTTTAAACTAGACTGTTATTTAATAATATATGGAAAAAGGAGTCTTATAACATTACAACTTACTTAATTAGCTTTACTATTCCACCTAAGGTTATAAAAAAGTTACATTCAGTAATTCAGAAGTGAAAAGCTAGGTGTTATAAGTATATTATCAAGCACAAGATCCTTTAGACACAGCCACCTAAAGGCATAAGTATCCTTCTATAAAGAATTATAAACTGTTTAAAGTTACAGAGACAGATCTAATCACATCTTTATAAGCTCTTTAGCTATTAAAGACGTAAGGTTACCTATAATTAGATCACTAAGTATTATTACTAAAAGGGAATATATATTATAGTTAAGAACTGGATTAGAAGCTATCCTAACTGTCAGTATTACAGTAATAAGTGTTATAAAAAAGGACTAAAGTATAACACATTATCCCTGTAACTATTTATAAAATAGACTTTTAACTTTTAAATCTTTACATCTAAGCCTAAAGGTAAGAAGATATAAGTAATTAAAGGACAAGATAATCTCTCTAGGTACTTAGAAGTAAAAGTCCTCCACATTAAGAGTTTAAAAGCAGTGAAAACCTTTATAATAGATTACATTATTCTGTAATGGGGATAGCTGTTAAAAGTCCTAATAAATAGTAGCTCCAAGTTTAAAGGGTTTTTAAAGGAATACTTTAAGGAACTCCACATTAAATATATTACTATATCCCTATATAATTTAAAAGCTAACAGATTAAATAAAAGAGGCTATTACCAGATTACCTTAACGTTAGCTAAGCTTACTGGTAAAAACGTTATCAGATTTAAGAAGTAGCTTCCTTACGTCCTCTATACTAACAGGATAAGTCTTAAAGAGAGTTATAAGATAACCTTTTTTTACTTAATAAAAAGCTTTAACTTAATATCTAAAGTTAAAGTTAATTACCTTTTTTAACGTCTTATTAAGTAGGATATAGTTATCTCTATCCGATTAAACAAAGGGTAACCTAATCTTAAAGCCAGAGCTATGTTAATAACTGTTAAAGTAAGATACTTTAGTAAAACTTAGTATAATATAAGCATTACAGCAGACTAAGTTATAGCTGTAAAGTAAAAGTAAGTTAATTACTAAAAGAAGAAGTTTATATATAAGTTTTAACTTTAGTCTGCTTTAATTAAAGAAAGAGACCTTATCTTAATTTAAGACAGTATACAGGAGATTAACATATCTATATACTAAAAGCTAACGTATTAGTAATATAACCTTTATAAAGTTAAGAAGGTTAAGTTTAAATTAACCTACGTTCTTAAAACGCTTAACAGAGTATAATTCAAGACCTCCTACCTATTAAAAAGAGTTAAAAAGTTCTTCTAAGTAAACAATATTTACGTAAAGTTTAATAATAAGGCTATTCTTACTTTTAAAGACCCTAATCCTAATAAGTATAACCTGAAGGATTTAAATACAGAGGATATCTTAACACTAACACTTAATAAGAATAGTAAACTTATTTTTAATTAAAAGGAAAAGGATATTATGTAAAATAAGGAAGTTAAATATAAGTAAGAAGTTATTAAGTGAAGTAGTATCTTACTTTTAATTAATAAGGGGAAGCGAATCCAAATCTTTAAACTAAGTAAGTTTAAAGTCGAAATTCCACAGGGGAAGCCTCTTAGCTTTTAAGATTAGAGGAGTAATATAGATTTCTTTTCCTAAGTATCTCCCGCCTTCCCACTGTTAATTTTATATTTTAAAGTTATCTATATATTACCTTTAAACCTTACAGTAACATTTAAGGGGAAGCACTACTATATAACCCTAATAACTTACAGTTCCTTTAAAACAGTATAAGTACTTTAATTAAAGGAAGCTTAACTCCTTAGTTTCTTTTTTTTTTTTTTCTTCTTTTCCTGTTTTATTTCTTCCCTTTAATAATTCAGGTATACGTCCTAATATGTTATTACTTTTATTATACCTTAAAGTAATGTAAAGGAAAAAAGTAATAAGTTTATTTCTATTTTATAAAGTATATATATCCCTTATTTCTATCTTCTTATATAAGATCTTACTTCTACTTCTTCCCTTACTTCTTCCCCTTCTTAAAAGCCTCTTATTACTTCCAAACCTTACTTAAGTTAAACTTCAACTTATCCTTTAACGGTATAGTTATAAAGTTTAATAAAGAGTTTCTTAGTAGTAAAGCTACCTTTTATAACTTCACTTTTAAAGGAAGATTCTGGTTCTTATAACTGTAAATACAGTCGTTAAACTAGCAGTTCCTGCACTACCTAATATAAGAATTGTTATTAATGTCTAAATATAATAAACACTTAAAGAAAAGCTATATTAATTAAACCTTCTAACTGTTAATCTTACGGAACAAACGGTAAAAGGATTCCTTACACTTAAAGTAAGGGTTAAAGTTCCTGTTAAGAAAACTTAGTTAACTTATATATGTTTAATTAAGTAAAGAGGGATACTTATAACCTTTTAAATACCTAAATAAATAAGCCCTTCACGTACTTAAAATAATTAATAACTTAATAAAGCTAACAGCTAAACAGGCTACTGTTATATACCTTAATATACACTGTGTTAAGTGGAGGAAGATAAGTTCCGTTAAGGAGCTTAAGCTAAACCTTATAAAGGTTAAGGTAAGTAAAGAGTTTTCTAACTCTATCCTTACTGTTAAGAACTAGTTAAGCTATATATATATCTGAGAAAGCCCCTCCTACCTTAAAGATTCTAAGGTATAATAATATAGTGAAAAAGTGGTTAGAGCTTATCTGAATTTGCTGTAATGTGTTATTAAGGATTATTTTAATGTCTTAAGGTGGAGATCTAAAGTTAAGAACTTAAATAAACTAAGAGAGCGTTATTATACCTTTTAACTTTAAGATGAGAGTGAGGTTTACAGGTCTAGAGGGCGTAAACTACGCTAGTGTTAGATTACGTTTTAATATCTTACGTACTGGCGTTAAACGTTTAAGTGTCTTCTAATTAAAGATAGAGGAGAGTGGAGATAAAAAGTTTAAAGTTATTATTATGGTGGTAAGTAGTAGAAAAGTTAAAGGTTGTGAGAAGAAAAGTGGTGTTGGAAAGAGGAAGAAGTTTTAAAAGTAAGTTAAGTTTTATTTCTATAGTTACTGTTAAGTGTAAACACTTACTCCTTCCTTCGATTAGATGGAAAGAGAGCGTTTACCTTTTTAGCTGGCCAGTTAGAATAGGCTAGTTTAAAAAGTTATTTTAACCCCCTTAACTACTTTTAACCTTAAACCTTAAACTTTTACTAAATTACATACTCTTCTAACCACTCTTATAACCTAACATTACACACACTTTACCTCCTTCCCATTATTCCCTCCCTCTAATCGAATAAAACTATTATGAGATTTATATTCTTTTTAAGGCAAAACGGTGCTTTTCACTACTTAGAATAGCTTTACCCGTTTTACAAACCCCTGTTAAGGCATATACCGTAACTCCTGCCACTCCTGCTAAGCAGCGCGTTACTAAGCGAATCCTTACTCTTAATATTTAGTTAAAGCTTTTCCCTCCCTTAAGAAACTTCCTAAACCTTTTAAAAGTCTACTCCCCCTTCCCTAATTATAACTTTATTAAAAGCCTGAAGTTTAAAAGCTTAGTTATATTTACTGTTAGTAATTAGACCTGTTTTTTCTTTACCTTAATCCTTTAATTACACTACTAGTACTGTGTTAAGCTCCTTAATAGGCAGTTACTAACGTTTATAATCGTTCTAGAGAATTAAATCTTATTACTTTAGAATTAACTTATCGACTACCTTAAAGCGGCAGTCTGTAACTGGTTAATGTTCTATAATCTGATTGGACTTAAGGTTAAGGATAAGATATATTAGATTTACTTTCTTAAGAATACCTACATTTATAGTAAGATAGTCTTTAGAGAAAGGTAGCCTACTTATACCTTACAGTTTTATAATACCTATATTAAGGTTAGCTGTGAAATCTAGCTAAACGACTTTAAGGTAGGTACCCTTATCGCTTATGCTCTTTAAGGACTAGAAGATAAAGTCTAAATTACTTCCAGAAGCGTCTTTACTCGATTTCATAACCTTATTTACAACTATAAAAAGTAAAAGCGGATAGTGTCTTAACGGTTTTAATACCTCCCTGTAAACGAAAATAATAAGTATTAAGTGATAGTTATATATAATAACTGCTTTAGGATTCTTTACAGTACTAATTCTCTTAAGTAAGGGAAGACTTTTAAGTAGTAGAAGTAAGTTACTTTTCGGCACTTTTACAGTAAAGTAATACTTTAGATTATAATGTTGTTATTACTAATTATAACGCTTAATAACATTAATATCAAGTGGGTATGGGTACTGTAATAAGTGTACGGGTTAAAGTGTGGCTTTATAGTTATAAAGGTAATGAGAATAATCTTATAAGAGTTAATATTGGTTAGTTATAACGTCCTTTAGATTAATGCCTTTACGTCCCTAGTATACTCTTCCTTTTAGTTAGAAAAAGGGTTAAACGAAAAGAATATCGCTTTAAGTATATCCTAACATTAGGTAGAAGTTATTTTAAACGCTCTTTAAATAACCTTAAATGTTACACTTTATAAGAAGAAGAAGTTAAGTCTGAAGGATAAGGAGTTCGTCACTTATTATAACTGTGGTGATTATATAGTGAAATATATAGCTCTTTTAACTGGAGGGAAGGGAGTTAACTCCTCTAAGTTTACGGTCTTAAGTAAGCTTAAGTGAGTAACCTGTATTAAGGGAATAATTAATAAGGTTTTAAGAAGTCTTATAGATTTAATTATAGCGTACTAACTCCTTAGTCTAAAGAAGTATTTTAATTAGAAAGTTTTAAACTTAGATGCTTTATCTGTTAATAAGGATTAGTAGGCTTTAAAAGCTACTTTTAAGGGTGCTTTAGTCCCTTAACCCATTATAGACTTAAAAGTTAAAATAGTTAAGTTAAGCGTGAAGGTTCTAAAGCTTAAACCTATTAAGAAGGAAACTAAATCTGCTTTTAAGCTTATAAAGAAGTTTACGAAGGAACTTATTAAAGCTGTTACTAATACACCTTCAGTTAGGCCTTAGCGTGCTTATCGCTAACCTAGCTATTAGACCGGACAGCTTAAGTAATAGGAGAAGGTTTTTAAGCTTAAGGAGCGAACGGGACCTTGTTTTCCTTAAACCTTAAAGCTGTTTTTGCCTCTTATATATTAGTTGGACTTTAATGGATAGGATAGGTTGTGAGAAGGATAGGAGGTATTGGAGGATTAGGTAAGTAATAAGGAGGATTAGTTATTACAGACTGTTACGTTATTCTTACAATTAGAAGTCTTAAGAGGGTTAGTTTGTATTTAAGACTATTACGTAAGTAGGACTAACGGCTAGTTTTAAAGGGAAGTGTGATTTAAGGCGTTTATTTAGGCTAACCCTGTTATTCTTTTTAGGCTCTGTATGTAATATTATTATAGCTGTTTATGTATATAACGATGCGTTCCCTGGCGTGTGTTACTGTTAAAAGGGGCTGCGCTGTGTGGTTCTTTAAACTGCGCTTCTTTTAATAATTATCATTCTGACAATTTTTATTATAAAGACCTCCTATTAAGAGCCTAGTGACATTCTGGCCCTTTAATCGAAGGAAGATAACCTAATCCACGGTCGCGTTTCCTTTGTTGTTTCATGCTAGGCTCCGTTTCATGCTAGGCACCGTTATATACTAGGTTTTGTTTTATATTAGGTACGTATTTGTTTCTCTACGTTAGTTGCATTTGTGTCCCTCTGATTGGAGGACCAGTAGTCTGGGAGTCGGCCTGTCAGGCCGACAGCACCGTTCTGTGGTTGTAGTTCTCCTTGTGGTTTCTTCCCTGTTGCATTACTGCACTAGTTTACTAAACGCTGTTTATTAAACTTTTAAATATACCTCTCTTTTTATTACTAATATATCTTCTGTTAAGAAAGGAAAATAAGTTAAGTAATAAGTCTTAGTAATCTTAACTATTAAAGAGTTAACTGCACAGTTAAAAAAGTTATCCTTTTATTAGGATAGTATTACGACCTGCACCTGACACAGGCCTTGAGAGGACTGGCGCAGGTTAAGACAGAACGTATGGCAGGACGCTAACAGGTAGGGGGCGTTCCGAAGACGGCTTGTTAAGCTAGCACTCCTAGACGGGGGGTTTAATGTTACTGTAGGTTGTTATTATTATAATACACAGAGGGAAGTCTGAATAGTAGGATATAAATGAATAATTGAATATTAGCGTAAGGAACTAGAGTCCCTTATAGTGGTTATGGGCATAACTATGGCTATCTATATTAACTAACTAAGAGGTACCTTATACCTTAATTACTGTATTTACTTAATATAAGGAGTAATTACAGTGATTAGAATACCTCTGATTACTGTAATTATCGTGCTTTTAGCGAGATTAGAGTGATTATTTAACGATTAGTTATGGGGGCTTTAGGTCTTTACACCCCTAGCCCAGTGTGTAATACTGTGCGTACCGCCTTTTTACACTATTCCTTCTATAGGGGATTTATCAGGCCACCTTAGTTTAAGTGATAGCCTGTAAGGTCGTTACACAATTCCCTTTTTTTAACGTTCTTTTTCTATAAAAAATTACTTATACGTTCCTCCTTCTCTTTACTAGTTATTATATTATTTAACTGGGTAATTAAGAATAAGAGAAACGTAGTGCCCTTATTAACTAAACGTTGTATTACTAACGTTAAGTTTATTCTTACTTTCGGGATTATTATACCTGTGAAATGTAGTTGCTGCTGCCACCTAAACCTGCTGGATTATAAGGTGGCTAGTAAAAGTAAGTTATGTGGCTATTATATAGTGGTTAGTGGGACTGTGTACTTATTTTATAACGTTTATAAAAATGATCCGTCTGTCCTATATGGGGTTCTAGATAAAAAGAAACGTTTTAACGCTAAGGAGTGTGAAACCACTCTCCTTCTCCGCGATACGGCTTTTAAGCTCCTGCGCTTTAAAGATTAATAGAAGGGACTGGTGTGGCAGGCAGATGAACTTTTTAGCTACGAGTTTAACATTATAGTGGAGGAGGAGTGTAAGGTTTAGGAAGTAACTATGTTAGTTCTTAAGTTTGACTGGGGAAGCCTCTTAACGGAGCCGGTACGTGGTTCCTTTTCCAGGGGGTTATTATAACTGGTAACTTCTTTTTAACCTAATCTGTTACTTTTTTTTCTACTTATTTTTTCTTTTTTTTTTTACTGACTTTTTCCTTAACAGTACTTATTTTTGTACAGAACGTACTAGGAACTTTAAAGGCCTAGCCTCCTTATTAGGTTTAAGGTCCTTTTAACCTTAATTAAGTTTTTTAATAAATGTCCTTCCACACTTATTAAGGAGTTTCCTACCGCTTTTTAGGCTTTAAGTCTTACGGTGGTCTTACTCTTTAGTTTAGTAGTTTAGATGTTAGACTTTACCTTATTTTTCTGTTTTTAAAGTAAACTGGTTAGTTTACCTCCTTAAGGCTATATTAACTGGTTTAACCTTTACTTTATGTTTTTTACAGGTGGTTTTAGTTAGTTTAGATTCTTTTAGTGGAACTTTATAATCAGGTTTAAGCACTTAAGGTTTTTAATTAGCTTTTATAAGTTACTTTTAAGGCTGTAATCTAATTACTTAATAAGATATTTAAACGTGTTCTTTCCCTTCCGTGAATTTATAACTTCCTTAACGTTATACTTATCTTTATTAGTGTTAATCTTAATCTTCTTTTTTAAAGGAACTCCCTTTAAGGCGGGTTTTAGAAGTGAGATGTGAAAAACCTTAGTCTGCATCTTTATACTAACGGGTAGGTTTAGTTTGTAATTAAAGGTGGTGATTTTTTTCTTAATTTAAAACAGTCTATACCTTTTAAAGTTAAACTTCTTATTAGGTTGTTTTAAATGTAGGTTTTGTGAAAAAAGGTAAATATAATCCCCTTTCTGAAAAGTTAGTCCCTTAATTCGTTCACTATTATAGTAAAGTCCTTTTTTAAGTACTGGTTATTTAGTTTAGTGTTTATTAGTAAACTTCTTTATTCGTTTATATATAAACTTAAGTTTGGCTTATAAGTGGTTATATAGTTCTTATATCTGGTTTATATAAACTGTAGTTTAGGGGGTATTAGTAGGTGGGCCTTAACGGAGCTTAGGCTCTTTATTATAGTTAGTGAAAAACGGTGATATACCTGTTAACTTAACTAGTGTTATGTTATAGGCTATCTATACTGTTAGTAACAGCTTAAGCTAATTATCTTATTTAAAGTTAACGTAAGCTTAGAGATATATTATAAGTATCTAGTTAACTTACTTTATTTAGCTATCTGTTTATAGGTGAAAAGCTATTAAAAGCTTACTTTTCACACCTATTCTCTGTATTAGTCCTTATTAGAATTTCGATATAATTAGCTTATCTTGATCCGTGATAATGTTATTTAGTTAAAGGTGTTATAAAACTACCTCTTTCTTAAAGATATAAGTGAGTTACTCTGCTGTTATGTCCTTTAAGGTTGGCAGAAAGTAAGCCTATTTTATTAATCTGTCAACCATTATAAGGACCTGGTTATAGGTGACTCTTATAACAGGGTCCCTAAACTCTGGGATCCTAGTGATAAAGTTAAGTAAGATGGAGTTTTATAACGCCTGTAGTATAAGGAGTGGTTTAAGAAGTTTATACAGTTTATAACGTTAGTTTTACTTCCTGTAACAGATGTTACAGTTATTAACTACTTTTTTAACCAGCTTCTTTATTCCCGGGAAGGTGTACGCTTACTAGGCCTGTGTTAAAGTCTTAACTTGGCTTATATATCCTTTAAGTTAAGACTTGTAAACCTGTTAGATATACTTCTTTCTCTTAATTAGGTTGTGAATGTACAGTTTCTTTTAATACCAGAGCTTTACTCCTGGTTTAAACGTACCGTTTACACCTTTTAACAGCTATTCCAGCTAATAACTGGTTTTATTATAATTTAGATGTATTAGGCACTCTTTATTATAGTCTTATAGGTGCCTTAAGAAGTCTTTTAAGGGGTATTTATACTTATAAGTTCTTTTTATTAACCTTTTTACTTAGAAGTCCTGTTATTATTAATAGATATTATACTTTATTTATAAGTTTATACAGACGTTAATAGTTTATTTTAACGTTTAGTTATCTAATATTTATAATGTATGCTTTAATATGTTATTCTTAACTTTATTAAATATGGTGATAGGGATTAGGACTGGATTAGTATCCTTATAGTCCTATCTTTAACTAAGAGTATCAGCTCGCTTATTATCTTTTCCTTTAATATAGTGGATCTGGAAGTGGAATAAGGCTATTAACTTTACTTATTATGTTTACTATAGGTTGAGTTCCTTTATTAAGAAGTATTAGAGGTTATTATAATCTGAGAAGACCTGGACTGGTTCTTTTATACCACTTAGATATAGTGCTTATTTAGTAAAGTATTAAATAATCACTATTAGTTCCTTATTATAGATTAGATATTATAAGGCTGGGCTATAGATTCCTTTTAACAGGAAGGTAACTAGGTGGCGTTTTTTATCGTCTTAGACTTAGCTGAGTTCTTTACTAACTGTGAATTTTAAGGAGTTTATCTTAACTTAGAAAGGCTTTAAGAAATTGGGGAGGGTTAGGACTGGCGTTGTGATAAAGGTGTGTTTAAGGTCCTTAAATACTTTCTGTTATCTTTTAGTTTATTTAAATGGCTTTCCTTTACCTGTGAGTTTGTAGAGTGGTCTTATAATTTTCGTAAAGTACCTGATAAAATAGTAATAGAAGTTTATAAAGTTAATAAAGGTTTATAACTCTTTTTAGTTTTTTAAAATAAGTTAGTCCCTAACTGCCTTTATCTTCTCCGATTATATTTTAAGCTTTTTAAGGGTTACTTTAAACCTTAAATAATTCAGTTCCTAAACGTGGAAGTGGCTTTTCTTTAAGTTTATTATTAGTTTTACCTTTTTAAAAGCTGTTAAAACTTATTATATATACTTTTAATGTTCTTTTAAAGTTTTAGAATAGATTAGAACGTTATTTAAATATATAAAGATAAACTTGTTAAGGAAGGGGTGGAGGACATTGTTAATAAGGCCTTAAAAAGTTATAGGGGTGTTTATTAATCTTATTAATATAATATAATACTGGTAATACCTGTTATAAGTCTGAAAAGCCGTTTTATACTTATCCTCCTCCTTTACTTTAACGTGGTTAAATCCTATGGGGAAATTAAGGCTGGAGAATTAATTTACCTTAATAATCCATTTTTACATTTTTATAATAAGTGGTAATAGGTAGTGATTTTTAATTATATTCTTGTTTAACGTTTAGTAATTAATAACTATATGTAACTTACTGTCTCCCTTTTATGGGACGAATAGCACTGGGTACCCTATTGGTAATTAAGACTTTATAATAAACCTGTTCTTTAAGTTCTTATTAATATACTCCTTTAGGGCTTTTACCTGTTAGGGGTTTAAGTGGTAGGGTTAGAAACTGTAGAGCTTCGCTCCCGGCTTTAACTTAATTTTATAGTCTTATAGTTTATAATCTGGTAATTACGGTATCTTTTTTTGAAATAGGGTAAACTTCCTGTACTCCACAGGTACCTTAAATAAATTGACTCCTTTACTTACCTGTGGATTAGCTTCTTACTTCTTTTTACCTTTTAAATTATTATTTAGGTAATATGGTAAACCTTTTAATTCTTTAACTATTTTTATAAACCTAACTTAAACTGTATTTAATTTTAAGGGTTTAATGTGCTTTTAAGTGTTTTATGTAACTTTAGAGTGGTTTGGTACCTTTTTAGCTTTCTTTAAACGGTGATTATAGCTGGGGGACTTATTAAAGGTGAGGTGGCTACTCTTTTAGTTAATTACAGGGTTATACTTTTCTAATTAAGGTAAATTTAGGATTATATTATAACCTGTAATTAATGTAACGTTAAAGTCTATTTATTATTTATCCTTATCTATTTTAATTAAAAGTGGTAAGTAATAAGTGACTTTACTGTTATTATATTAGTACAGGCCTCCTTCTTTATTTTAAATGGGAATAACCTTTTTATATTCTTTATTAGGGAGTTTCCTTTAGTTAACTAATAAGGGGTGTATTAGGTTAGAAGCACTTTTATTATTAATTACTATTTTTACTTTAAATGGCTTCCTTTTTTTATCTGTTATGTTAACATTAATGGAATAATACTTATACTGTTTTAACATTTAAGTTATAATAATTATCTGTCTTTAAGGTCTTATCTGGCCTAACCTTTAAGTGCCTCTCCTTTTTCTTAAGGTTTTTACTAACTAGTAAACTATTAATTTCCAGCCTTTTTAAAAGGCTTATAGCCTTTTCCTAATTCCTTCTGGAAAAATAGGCAGCTTTAGTAGATTTAATAATTAACCTTTCCTGGGTTTTTACGCTTTAGTGTCTAGTTGACTTTAAACGGTATAATGTTTTTAAAGTCCTTAATAAATTAATAATACGTTTTACAGGCTTAGATTATAGTAATATCTTTTTACTTTTAGATCTGTTAGTAATCTTCCCACTTTTACCACTCTCTGGCTTTTTTATTAAGATATAATAAGTATGTTATAATTAGGTAATTATTAAGTACCCCTCCTTACTAGTATGTAGTGGGGGCTTAGTTAATTACAGTGACTTTTCACTTATTATTAGATTCTTTTATTAGGGAATAGGAGACTTAATAGTAAGCTGGTTTTAATTTTATCTTTATAACAGCGTAATCCTGTTTCTAGGTATTAGGGAAGTGGTTATAAAAAGCCTTAAATCTATTATATTAGTTAAGAGTGTAGTTATTATATATATAATTAATTTACAGTATATCCCTATAACTGGGATGGTTAATATTAACTGTAAGAGTGGTAATTATAAAGTATGGGATAGGGGAAGTGGCACCTTATTTCTTTTCTTCCTCCACTTACCTTTAAGTACGTTATTTCTCTTAAACCTTTTCTTAAAACTTAGGTAATAATAACTTAGTTTGTTTTTTTATAAAATAGTCTTTTTTAATAAGGTGGTGTTTAAGCTGATTAGTAAAGTGAACTCTATTATAGAGTTATAACCTGACTTTTATTACTTTATCTTTTAACGTTATAATAAGACCTTTAACTTACAGGTCCTTTATTTCGTTTACTAACTTTTAGTGTTTTTCCTTTAGCTTTTAAATCCTTTATTAGTGTGCTTACTTTACACCTTCTTAGGGAACCTTTAAGGTACCGGTCTAAGGTACACTGGTTTTAATACAGGGTAATTATTTAAGCTGTCCTTCTTTTAAGGAGGTAAGGGTGCTGATCTACTTAATATATTTAAAGTGTTTAAAAGTTTTAAGGGGTACTGTTAAGAAGAACTTCTATTTCTTTAATTTAATTCTTTTAGTTTATTCTCTTTTACCTTTTAAGGCTTACTTTACTGTTTAAGTGGCCTGGAGGGCTAGTTCTTTAACTCCCTTTACCATCTTAGTGATTTTTAAGTTAGGGTCTTTCCTGGATTTCCTTAATTCCTGGGCTTATAAGGTGAGACTTTTAAGGCCTATAATAGCTAACTGGAATATCTCTTCTTAAAGTCAGTCTTTTATAACCTACACCTTTAGTGGTTTTAAGTTTCCATTTTAAAGTTAGTCTTTTATAACCTATACCTTTATAGTTAACTCTTTTAAGACACCCTTAAAGACTAGGTACACCACATCTTAAGGTTCTTCCTTTTTTTCTTTATCTCTTAAGTTGTACTTATTTATTTAAGTGTAGTTTTCTTTATTACCTGTTATCCTAATATAGATATCTTTTAAGTTAAACTTAATATGCTTTCCTTTTTTTAAAACGGGCTTTTAACTAACCTGCTTTAATAATGGGTACTGCTGTGTTATATGTCCTTTCTTATTACAGTTAAAGTATTAGACTTGTGATAGGTCTTTAAACTGCTTTTATTATTATTATTATTAAGGTTTATTACAGTTAGGTTGATTTTAACAGTTTATTATATTAATATCTATTAGCCTAGGGTGATGACCTGTTATAGTTAACTGGTTCCCCTTTTTTAATTTGTTTAGCTAGTAAGGGGTCTGTTTTTCTTAGAAGTTCTTTTAATAATAGTGATTATAATACCGATTATTAGCCTTAATAACCATTTTAACTAGTTCTTGGAGGTGATTTAGTTGATCTTCTTAGTAAAGGTCTCTGGTGATGTGCTCCTTTAGGCCACTTTAGAATAACATTACTAGGGCCTTTTAGCTGAGTTTAGTTTTTATTACTTTTAGTTTAAAGTGTGTGGAGAAGTTAAGGATTAAGGATATCTGTTTTAGGGTTATAAAGCGTTACTTAGCCTATCTGGGGGTGTTTAGTTTTTTAAACTTAATTTAGAGTTAGTTAATAAATATGTTAAAGTTGTTAAAAAGAGCCTAAGTCTCAGGGGCCTCTTTATACGCTCTGTTTATAAAGAGGTTATTAATTATCTTTATATAAGGTTTATATTAGTAAGCAGTTACTTTATTTAATAAAGCCCTGGTGAACCTGACCTTTCCTTCTTCTTTAAAGAACTGCTTATTGTAGTAGGTGATATAACTTTAGAGCTGGGTTATTTAGGACTTTAGCTGTGTAAAGTCTCCTTTAAAGTGTAAGGGTAGGGGGAGTTTTACTTATTTCTTCTGTGATCTTTTAAGGTTATTATTTTCTAGCTTAATAGTGTTAAGTTAAGCTTAAAGTTTTTTAATAAGATTAATATAGCTTTTAATATCTTTAGAGAAGGCTTTATTAAGTTCTTTAACTAGTTTTTATTAATTAAGGTTTAAGTTTTTAAGGTGTGTAATTAACTTATTAATAATGGGGAGTTAAGGCTGGGCTTACACCTTTTTAATCTCCTTACCTTTTTTTAAAGTTAATATATTAATAGGAGAGAGGTGGTGTCTGGGAATTTAATAAATAGCATTTAGAACTGAGATGTTAGTATTATATTATAACCTGCACTTAACATAGGCCTTAAAAGGACTGGTGTGGGTTAAGATAAAACGTATAGTAGGATGTTAATAGGTAGGGGGTGTTTTGAAGACAGTTTATTAAGTTAGCACTTTTAGACGGGGGGTTTAATATTATTATAGGTTGTTATTATTATAATATATAAAGGGAAGTCTGAATAATAGGATATAAATGAATAATTAAATATTAGTGTGAGGAATTAAAGTCCTTTATGGTGGTTATAGGTATAATTATAGCTATTTATATTAATTAATTAGGAGGTACTTTATATTTTAATTACTGTGTTTACTTAATACGAGGAGTGATTACAGTAATTAGAATGCCTCTGATTACTGTGATTATCGTGCTCTTGGTAAGATCAGAGTGATTATTTAACGATTAGTTGTGGGGGCTTTGGGTCTTTGCACCCCTGGCCCAGTGCGCAGTACCGTGCGTACCGCCTTTCTGCACTGTTCCTTCTGCGGGGGATTTATCGGGCCGCCCCGGCCCAAGCGACGGCCTGCAGGGTCGTCACAATAAGAAAGGCCCTCTATTTAAAGCCAGGATGGAGGCAGGCTTCAATTGATCACTTACCCACCCCCTACTACACGAACCGCCATCTTACAGTGCACCCCCTATCCTCGTCCCCAGGCGCAGTGACCTGCGTTATAAATATACATACTATTATCGTGCCTGTAATAAAGTGAGGAACTAAGGTTCCTCACGCTAATAATACACTGTTCCTTTGCGATCTAATGCCAATCTAATTGTGCATCCTGAATTATGTTACAGCCTGCTTATAATATAACGTGGTGATCGTTGTAAAGACAGATTGTAGTAGCGGACAAGGTCTAATTGCTACAAAGTGATCATGGGCAAGATGACTGAATTAAAGCTAGCACAACTCTTAAGGTAGTACACTTTTAAGCAGACTGTAGATCTAAAGGTTCCAAATAATAGACCTTACTAAGCGATGCTTAAGAACAATGTTGTTAATTTTTATAGCCACTAAGTACCCTGTACCGGGTACCCTGTAGTGTGTTTGCGTACCCCGAAACCACCAGCCGAATCTTCTGAAACCCTAGAGGGTTCCAGAAGATTCCAACCCACTCCAGGGCCCCTTGGGGCCCCTAGAGCACTCCGAACCTTCTGGAATTCAAGGGGGTGGAACCCCCTGAATCCAGTGGGGCTACTGCCCCACAGAATCAACTAGAACGTCACAGTGGCCACGTCAGCCACTACGTTAACAGAACCACGTAGAATGGTTCAGAACAGTTACAGTTACCATCCATCTAAAAAGTGCTAATGCTAAAGATAGTAACAAAATATATAAGGGAGATAAAGATAAAAGTAAGTAATGTTAAATAACGTACGTTATCGGCTTAATTAATAGCTTTACGGCTTTTGGCAATTTACATATATACTAATTATGTTTATAAGAGATAGTGTACTTATTCCGTGAGACTTTTAACTGCCTTAAGCATCTTCCGAAACTAGATCTTAAAACGATGCTACTCGGTATTTAAGTTTACTTCTACTGCTGTTAAAAAGTTGCTAGGTTGGCGCTGGCCTTAGGGTTCTTTGCCCCGTGGTAGAGGTGACTCCCTTATGGCATTATCGTTACTATTAGCACCTAGGATTGTTACTCTAGATAGTGGGCTTGTCGGGCTGGTCTGGCCATGGCGGGGGACATAGTTGAGTAACTCGATGGCGTCCCGGATCCAGCTTTAGAATTATCGTGCTGTTTTCCCCACCTGTAACAAGTGGTCACCATGTTAAATGCCCTTCTCCTCGGCTGACCGGAATATTCTCAGGTCGCTTAACTCCGTAATGCGCTGCCGTAGCAGAGCGGTGGTGGGGACCAGACTGCACATGAGAGCAGTGAAGATCTGCTCCATGGCCATTTCAGACCCGTTAAGGGCCCTAGATACACGGCGCTCGAGCAGCGAGCAGAGATATTGGTCAAGGTAAGACGATGGCCTGGTTTTGCCCACGTTGGGGGTCGACGATGATCGCCATCCAGACAGCGTGCCCATCGTCTCGACTCTGGTCCGCGCAGGCCTACCCAAGCCGTCGTAGACCGGCTTTGGTGGTGGGTAATGCAGTAATACCACTATCGCGGCCGCAGGTGGAATATTGGTTCTGCAGTAGTTGTGGTTATAGTGGTGCAGGGGCGCGTAGAGGAGAAAAGATTCTAGAAAGAAAGCCCCGCTATTATATCGTAGAAGATAGTTGCTACACTACATATAAACCACCCTAATGTGAGGTTAATGGCCCTTATTAATACACTGATGCCAGGCGGGCTACCCTTGAACAAACGATCGAGGCCGAGAGGGAGAAAGGCACATTCCAGGTTCTGAAGAAACGGACGGGAGAACGGTTTCCCATCGTTGGGCCAGACCGGCAGGTCGTTGTCGATTTCGAGCGCTCCGCCGCTGGTCTGTTCGGCGTTGTCACATATGGAGTTCAGCTCTTCGTCTACCGCGACGAGCCCAGTGGGTTGTTCCTAGCTGGCCCGGCATGCGCCCAACAGACCGCTTCTCCTTCGAAGACGTGAGCGACGCGGGGACAAAGACAGCAGAAACGGAGCGCCACAGACGAATTGATAGAAATTAGCGGAAGGCCTCAGTTTTCCGCTCATTCGGGCGTTCCCAGCTTGCATCTCTATCGTGAAGAGTATTTCGTGGTGGATGGAGAGTTGGTGGTTGAGGAGCAGTCAACCCCTGACGATGGTGAAACTGGAGGTGGGGAAGGTGGGGCCGCCATGTTTTCTACTGGCCTGGATGTTGTCCCTGTCTAAGTGGCGCCATGCATGTTTTTTGCTCCACGTTGAGGCCCTAGGACATACGCGTTCACCCACATGGCCGTCTCATCCTCGTACCGGTGAGCCACAAGTTGCTGCCTAGGGAGGTGCTCTATTTCTGGGCATGGACAGCAGCGTTTCGCATCAAAGCCTATTCAGAAAATCTTGCGAGTTCGCAGCATGTACTTATGTAGGCAGTGCAATGCCATCCCATTGCAGAAAAAAAGACGGCTGGAAAAAAAGATCTTCTCCCTCTCGATTTGCCCCCGGGCCGAGCGCACACCCTTTCGCGTAGGCGCAGCGTAGGACTGCTGGACAGATCCCATATTAATATGCGCTAAAATCACTTTCACCATGCCTGCCTTGCGCTTTCCCGATACCTAGGACCTCGTTCAAAGGCTCGCCGAGACCGGCCACATCATCGTCCGAAAAGGTGTAGACCATACAGTCCTTGAGACGGTGGCAGTCGGTAGGTGCATAACCCTTTCACGTAACACTTGAACTTTCACTAACGAAATCAGTCGCTACCATCATCATGAGTTTCGTGCTGTACTGGGGCATCGTCAAACAAGGATCCTGTGTATAGAGAGGGAAAGCCAAATAGTTGAAGGTAGTTGGATCAAGGCATTGCGAGGCGAACGAAGTTCGGGACCATCTGAATTATGCTCCACGGCATCAACTGCATCATCAAACGGGGAGTTCAATATCCTCTGTCAATACCAACTCACTTCAGAACCTTTCCTGACCGAATGGAGTCCAAGACATCTGCGTTTCTTGCACGACTGCCCAACAGAACCAGCCAAGCGGACTAATTTTCAGACGAGTATCATGCACCATGAAATACTAGCAGTGCAAACAGAATTCAAACCAGCCAATCGGAACATCCTTTCGCTCTCAGATATGCTGTGCGTTCTGCTGCTCAAGCGTGGCACATGGGCGCTCATGACGACTTCGACAGTGGCTGCTCCGCCCACTGCGATGGATCGGAAAGTTGCTACGGAGAGAATCCGATCGCCAAAGCCTTTCAATGGCCTGTCCGCTCTGCCTGAGGTCGCACAAGGAGACGTGGGCTCGGGCAGCCGGGCTGTTCAAGGAGCGCCGTACAGCTGGCCACAGCTGTGGCCACCTTGCCTGGCAGGTGAATTCCGGCCCCCAATCGGACTTCGGGCAGATTCCGGACAGTTGGTTGCGCACACCACGGGCCCGGATCTCAAGAAAAGGTGGGGGGCTCCTCGGACTTCGACGGCGGTAAGCATTGACACTGGCACAAGGCCAGCATGACTGTGAAAGTCAACCAATCAGAACCCTCTAAAAGCGACTGGGCCAATCATCTTGCACGTTGCATCCCAGGTCGACCCACCATGATATCGTCCTACCCTGGTCGACTCCCTCAACATCAAGCCGTCTGGTCGACGGGACGCCCGATCCCTCACACAGAAATTCAACTATAATTGCCGCGTAAATCCTCTCTCTGACAACATGAAACCTCTTTTCAAAATCACCAAACGCAAGCTTGCAGCATCAAAATACCTCCTCCTTCCCAACCTCCAACCTCCAACCTCCAACTTCCAACCTCCATCCCAACCACCACCCACCACCCTTAAAATGAGCCTCCGTTTCGCCCGCGAATACTTGAGCGGCCAACTCTGCACCTCTGTCGAATACCCCACGCACCTCTTCACCTCCCAAACCATCATCGTCACCGGCTCCAACACGGGCATGGGCCTCGAAGCCGCTCGCCATTTCGTCCGTCTCGACGCTGCCAAGGTCATTCTGGCCGTGCGCTCCGTTGAAAAAGGCCTCAAAGCCGCGCAAGACATTTCCGCTTCCACCGGCCGTGAAGGGGTAGTCGAGGTATGGGAGCTCGATTTGGCGCGGTATGCATCTGTTGAAGCCTTCGCGAAGCGTGCGCTGGGGTTACAGAGGTTGGATGTCATTGTGGCAAATGCGGGGGTGTTTATGTTTGAGTATACCGAGGCGGAGGGGAGCGAGACGACGGTGACGGTGAATGTGGTGAGTCATATGTTGTTGGTGATGTTGGTGTTGCCGAAGATGAGGGAGACGGCGAAGACGACGGGTAAGGCGGGGGTGGTTACGTTTTGTGGATCATTCACGCATTGGTTGACGGCGTTTCCGGAGAGGAAGGAGGAGAATATTTTGGAGGGGTTGGATGTCAAGGGGAAGGCGAGGATGGGGAGGGTGGGGGAGAGGTATTATGTGTCGAAGCTTATTCAGCTGTTGACGGTGAGGGAGTTTGCGAGTGAGTTGGGAAAGTCGAGGAAGGAGGGGAGGGTGGTTGCGTCGGTTACTAACCCGGGATTCTGCAAGACGGAGATTATGAGGCATGGGAGTGCGCTGTTTGAGGTTTATATGAAGGTTACGTGGAAGGCGCTGGCGCGTACGGCTGAGGAGGGCGCAAGGACGCTGGTGCTTCCCGCTGGGGCTGATGAGTCGAGCAATGGGCAGTATTTTGACAGTGGGAAGGTTGCGAAGTAAGTCTCGATTCTTCTGGTGATTTGCGTATGGGCATCTTTGCTAACTTGGCTTAGACCTTCGGACTTTGTGTTGAGCGATGAGGGGTTGCAGACGCAGAGGAAGCTGTGGGGAGAGCTGACGGCGAGGTTGGAGAAGATTCACCCTGGGATTATGCAGACCCTCTGATAGTTTCATGGGTTGGAAGATTGGTAGAATGTTGGGGTCATTTTCCTGGTGTTGTCTTTTTTGGCTTTGTCCTCGAATTCATCAACGAAATTATATGGTGCAGTTTGTAATAAAACGTCTCTTGAGTGCTTCAGAAGTCACGTTGAGGTTGATAGTCCAAACTGTACTGCCCCGACCGCTCTTCGCCGTCAGGCAGAAGCATCCTAAAACCTCCAACCTCTTCAGAGTCCAGACTTGAACCGATCGCTCTAACCCTCCCTCCAGCCAACCAAACTCTCTCCACTCATCAAAATGGAACACCCTCAACCATGGATCGACAAAAACACATCCCTTCAAAAGCGGCATATCCTACCAACCCCTCACCCACCCCTCATCCATCCGCAGATGGGAGTAACGAGCTGCTACAAGACATAGAAACCTTCTCGCCGTTAGATATCCCACAGGGTGATGGACCCTCTTTTTCCCCTCAGGTGTTACAAGCCTTCCTATCCAGAGAGTGGTGGAACCGCATGTGGATATGGCAGGAGTTTATGGTACCTTGCTGTATGGTCTGGTTTGTTCGTGGGAGGGTGTACACGCACTCGTATCAGAAGTATGTTAGATGCGGTGTTGGCGTACTTGGATAGGGTGGAGTATTATATTGTTAAGACGCCGCTAAGGTGTGTATTAACTTAGCGGATGTACTTGCTGTTACACCAGCCGTGCATGTAATACGAGGGCGCGCCAGTGCGCCTAACATTCAAGCCCCCCTGGTTACACCCACCTTCTTTTAGATTCGACACGTTTCCTGCTCCTAATTAAGCGATAGTGAAAATCCGTATTCGGTTCTAAAGGATTCTACCTGTTTACATTCAGCTATGTGGTATCGGCGTCTATTATTAGCATATTAGCCGTAGCGCCGATCGATTACGCCTTAATGTATTCACGTTAAGTTAAATAGAGTTGTAATTTTTAATCCTAATTTACGTCAAAAAAATACTCCTTGTCCTGCAAACTGAATTTTATAAACCGACAGATTAAGCTGAATTCCAGGCTATGAATAACAGTATTAAAATCTTACCTATAATCCCCTACAGCTATATATAAAATTTAAACTGGCAGTAAGGAAGCTATATACATTTATTTTAAAATTTACCCACCATTAAAATAATGTAATGCTTAATACCTAATAATAACCTTAATACTAAAATTAACACTATTTAAGAGATATTTCAAGGTTACCATAAATTTAAGTGTAATTATATTTTTAGATTTTTCTTAATATAAATTCATTTCTAAATACTTTAAGTAATATAAGTATAAAGAATTATATAAGCTTACAGTGATAAGAGTTAATAAAGATGGGTAACTTTTACCTAACTTATTCTCCAATAGTTTGAATAGTAAGAAGTATATTAATTTCTAACTACTAAGTGCCCTATATACTCCCTATATTATAGGGGCTTCTAGCAAGCAACAGCTTATTACTGTTACGTAGTTACGTACCCTGTAACCGCTAGTCGAATCTTTTAGAACCCTAGAAGGTTCTATATAAGGCGTGTATTAATAAGTTATTACACTATTTAATAAAGCTTTAATAAACTTAAGTTTTCCTTTCTTCTTAAAGAACTGCTTATTATAATACGTAACGTAACTCTAAAGTTAGATATTAAAGACTTTAGTTAAATAATATCTCCTTTAAAGTAAGTAAGAGGTAGAAGCTTTACCCGTTGCTTTTAAGAACTGTGTAAATCGTTATTTTCTAGTTTAATAGTATCTAAACGCTGTTAAAGCTTTTTAATAAAGTTAATACAGCTTTTAGTATCTATAAAAAGGTATTGTTAAGTTACTAAATTAAGCTATCTGTAACGACCCTGCAGGCCGTCACTTGGGCCGGGGTGGCCCGATGAATCCCCCGCAGAAGGAACAGTGCAGAAAGGCGGTACGCACGGTACTGCGCACTGGGCCAGGGGTGTAAAGACCCGAAGCCCCCACGACTAATCGTTAAATGATCACTCTGATGTTGCTAAAAGCACGATAATCACAGTGATTAGAGGTATTCTGATCACTATAATCACTCTTTATGTTAAGTGAATATAGTGATTAAGGTATAAGGTACCTTTTAGTTAGTTAGTATAAATAGTTATGGTTATGTTTATAATTACTATAAGGGACTTTAGTTCCTTATATTAATATTTAATTATTTATTTATATCTTATTATTTAGACTTCCCTTTATATATTATAGTGATAACGATTTATAGTGATATTAAACCCCCTGTTTAGGAGTGCTAACTTAATAAACCGTTTTTAAAACGCCCCTTACCTGTTAGTGTCTTGTTATACGTTTTATCTTAACCTATATTAATCCTTTTAAGGCCTGTGTTAGGTATAAGTTGTAATATAATATTAACGTTTTAGTTTTAAACGCTGTTTATTAAATTCCCAGATATTACCTCTCTCCTACTAATATATTAACCTTAGGAAAAGGTAAGGAGATTAAGGAGGTGTAAACCTAACCTTAACTCTTTATTATTAATAAGTTGGCTGTATACTTTAAAGACTTAAACTTTAACTAATAAGGACTGGTTAAAGAATTTAATAAAGCCTTCCCTAGAGATATTAAAAGCTGTATTAGTTTTATTAAAAAACTTTAAGTTTAACTTAACGTTATTAAACTGGAAAATAACGACTTTAAGGGATTATAAAAGAAATAAGTAAAGCTCCCCTTACCCTTACGTTTTAAGGGAGACTTTACACAGCTGGAGTTTTAAATAACCCAGCTTTAAAGCTATATTACTTATTATAATAAGCAGTTCTTTGAAAAAGAAGGAAAGGTTAGGTTTACCAGGGCCTTATTAGATAAAGTAGCCACTTATTAGTATAAACCTTATATAAAGACAATTAATAACCTCTTTATAAATAAAGTGTGTAAAGAGGCCTTTAAGATTTAGGCTCTTTTTAATAACTTTAATATGTTTATTAACTAACTTTAGATTAAGTTTAGAGAATTAGACACCCCTAGACAGGCTAAGTAACGCCTTATAACCTTAAGGTAGACGTTTTTAATCCTTAACTTCTCTATACGCTTTAAATTAAAAGTAGTAAAGATTAAACTCGGCTAAAAGGCCTTAATAATACTGTTTTAGAGTGGCTTAAAGGAGTACGTTACTAGAGACCTTTATTAAGAAGATTAACTGGATTACCTTTAAAAACTAATTAAGATGGTTATTAAGGTTAATAATTAGTATTATAATTATTATTATTAAAAGAACTTTTAAAAGGAACAGACCCTTTACCAGTTAAGTAAACTGAAAAAGGGGAACTAGTTAATTACGACAGGTTATTATCCTGGGTTAATAGATATTAGTATAGTAAACTGTTAGAATCAACTTAATTACAATAAACCTTAATAATAATAATAGTAAAAGTAGTTTAAGGACTTATTACAGGTTTAATACTTTAACTGTAATAAGAAAGGATATATGGTATGGTAATACCTGTTATTAAAGTAGGTTAGTTAAAAGCCTGTTTTAAAAGGAGGAAAGTACGTTAGGTTTAACTTAAGAGATGTTTATATTAAGATGGTAGGTAATAAAGAAGACTGCACTTAGATAAATAAGTGTGACTTAGAAGATAAGGAAGAAGAGGAAGAACCTTAAGATGTAATATACTTAATCTTTAAGGGTGTTTTAAAAGAGTTAGCTATAAAGGTGTAAGTTATAAAAGACCGACTTTAAGGTGGAAACTTAGAATTACTAGAGGTATAAGTTATAAAAGACTGACTTTAGGAAGAGATATTCCAGTTAGCTATTACAAGCTTTAAAAGTCTTACCTTATAAGCCTAGGAATTAAGGAAATTTAAGAAGGACCTTAATTTAGAAATTACTAAGATAGTAAAGGGAGTTGAAGAATTAGCCCTTTAAGCCATTTAAACAGTAAAGTAAGCCTTAAAAGGTGAAAGAAAATAAATTAAGAGAATTGAACTGGAGAAACGGAAGTTCTTCTTAACAGTACCCCTTAAGATTTTTAAACACTTTAAGTATATTAAGTGGATCAGCACCCTTACCTCCCTGGAAGAAGGACAGCTTAAATAACTGCCCTATATTAAGGCTGGTGTGCCTTAAACTGGTATTTTAAAGGTTCCTTAAGAAGGTGTAAAGTAAGTATATTAGTAGAGGATTTAAGAGCTGGAGGAAAAATATTAAGAGTTAATAGATGAAATAAAAGACCTGTAGGTTAAAGGTCTTATTATAACGTTAAAGGATAGAGTGATGGAAGTTAGGTTATAACTTTATAATAGAGTTCGCTTTATTAATTAGCTTAAACACCACCTTATTAAAAAAGACCGTTTTGTAAAAGAATAAGCTGGGTTATTATTACCTAAGTTTTAAGAAAAGGTTTAGGAGAAATAACGTACCTGGAGGTAAGTAAAGGAAGAAAAGAAATAAAGCGTTACTTCCCCTATCTTATACTTTATAATTACCACTCTTACAGTTAATATTAACCATCCTAGCCACAGGGATATACTGTAGATTAATTATATATATAATAATTACATTTTTAACTAATATAATGGATTTAAGGCTTTTTATAACCACTTCCCCAGTACTTAGAAACAGGACTACGCTATTATAAGGATAAAATTAGAACCGGCTTATTATTAAGTCTTCTATTCCCTAATAAAAGAATCTAGTAATAAGTGAAAAGTTATTATAGTTAACTAAGCCCTTACTATATATTAGTAAGGAGGGGTATTTAATAACTGCTTAGTTATAACATACTTGTTACATCTTAATAGAAAAGTTAAAGAGTGGTAAAAGTGGGAAGATTATTAACAGATTTAAAAGTAAAAAGATATTATTACGATTTAAGCTTATAAAGTGTATTATTAACTTATTAAAGACTTTAAGAATATTATACTGTTTAAAGTTAACTGGACGTTAAAGTGTGAAAACTTAAGAAAGGTTAATTATTAGGTTTACTAAAGCTGCCTGTTTTTCTAAAAGGAATTAGGAAAAGGTTACGGGCCCTTTAAAAGGGCTGGAAATTAATAGTTTACTGGTTAGTAAAAACCTTAAGAAGAAGGAGAGGTATTTAAAGGTTAGGCCGGATAAGACCTTAAGGATAGATAATTATTATAACTTAAATGTTAAAGTAATATAAGTATTATTCTATTAGTGTTAATATAACAGACGGAAGAGGGAGGTTATTTAAAGTAAGAGTAGTGATTAATAATAGGAGTGCTTTTAACCTGGTATACCCCTTATTAGTTAATTAAAGGAAACTCCTTAATAAAGAATATAAAAAGGTTATTTTTATTTAAAATAGAGAAGGAGGCCTGTATTAATATAATAACGGTAAAGTCACCTACTATTTACCACTTTTAATTAAAGTGGACGGGGATAAATAATAAGTGGATTTTAACGTTATATTAGTTACAGGCTATAATATAATCCTAGGTTTACCCTGGCTGGAAAAGTATAACCCTGTGATTAATTAAAGGAGTGGCTACCTTACCTTTAATAAGTCCCTTAACTGTGATTACTGTTTAGAGAAAGTTAAAAAGGCACTAAACCACTTTAAAGTTATATAAAGCATTTAAAAGCACGTTAAACCCTTAGAATTAAGTACAGTTTAGGTTAGGTTTATAAAGACGGTTAAAGGATTAAAAGGTTTACTGTATTACCTAAATAATAATTTAAAAGGTAGAAAGAAGTAAAAAGCTGATTTACAGGTAAGTGAAGGAGTTAATTTATTTAAGGTACCTGTGGAGTATAGGAAGTTTACCCTATTTTAAAAAAAGATATTATAATTATTAAACTATAGATTATAGGATTATAAAATTAAGTTAAAGCCAGGAGTGAAGCTTTACAGTTTCTAACCTTACTATTTAAACCCTTAATAGGTAGAAGCCTTAAGGGAGTATGTTAATAAGAACTTAAAGAACGGGTTTATTATAGAGTCTTAGTTACTAGTAGGGTATTTAATACTGTTTGTCTTATGAAAGGGAGATGGTAAGTTATATATAGTTATTAATTATTAAATGTTAAACGAGGATATAATTAAGAATCGTTACCTATTACCACTTATTATAGAAATGTGAGAATAGATTATTAAGGTAAATTAGTTCTTTAACCTTAATTTCCCTATGGGATTTAATTATATTAAAGTAAAAGAGGAGGACGAGTATAAAACGGCTTTTTAAACTTATAACAGGTATTATTAATACTGTGTTATGTTAATAGGATTAATAAACACCCCCGTGACTTTTTAAAGCCTTATTAACAGTGTCTTTTGCCCCTTCCTTGATAAGTTTATCTTTATGTATTTAAATAACGTTTTAATCTATTCTGAAACTTTAAAAGAACATTAAAAGTATATATAATAGGTTTTAATAGCTTTTAAAAAGGTGAAGCTGATAGTAAACTTAGAGAAGAGCTACTTCCACGTCTAAAAACTGAATTATTTAAGGTTTAAAGTAACCTTTAAAAAGCTTAAAATATAATTAGAGAAGATAAAGGTAGTTAGGGACTGGTTTATTTTAAAGAATTAAAAAGAGTTATAAACCTTTATTAGCTTTATAAACTTTTATTACTGTTTTATTAGGTACTTTATAAAAATTATAAAACCACTTTATAAACTTATAGGTGAAGGAAAGCCGTTTAAGTGGATTAAAAGATAGTAAAAGGTGTTTAAGCACCTTAAACACACCTTTATTACAGCGCCAGTTTTAGCCCTCCCTGATTTCTTAAAGCCTTTCTAAGTTAAGATAAACTCCTTAGAATTTACAGTTAGTGGAAAACTTAGCTAAGTCTAGGATGATAGAAAACGCCACCTAGTTACCTTCCTATTAAAAGGAATCTACAGCCTAGCCTTATAATATCTAATTTATAATAAGGAATTAATGGTAATTATTTAATGTTTTACTAAATGGGCATTATATTTAAACGGTATAAAGGAACCAGTTTAAGTTTTCTTAGACCATAATAACCTTTAATACTTTTTAATAAAGGAACTTAACTTATAATAAGTATAATAGGTAGAGTTAATAACCTTATTCCATTTCTAGATCCACCATATTAAAGGAAAAGATAATAAGTAAGCCGATACTCTTAATTAGAGGTAGGACTATAAGGATGTTAATCTAGTCTTAATCCCTATTATTATATTTAATAAAGTTAAGAACGGTATATTAAAGTATACGTTATAAGTGTCAGATAACTAAACGTTAGAATAAATTATTAATGTTTATATAAACTTATAAATAAAGTATAATATTTATTAGTAATAATAGGACTTTTAAATAAGAAGGTTAGTGGAAAGAACCTGTAAGTATAAATGCCCTTTAAAAGACTTTTTAAAACATTTATAAGATTATAGTAAAGAGTGCCTAATGTATTTAAACCACGATAAAACTGGTTATTAGCTGGAATAGTTATTAAAAGGTGTAGACGGTGCGCCTAAATTAGGAGTAAAGCTTTAGTATTAAGAGAAACCGTACATTTATAACTTAGTTAAGAGAAAGGAGTACGTTTAGCAGGTTTATAAATCTTAACTTAAAGGATATATAGGCTAAGTTAAGACTTTAACATAGGTTTAATAAACGTACACCTTCCTGGGAATAAAGAAGCTGGTTAAGGAAGTGGTTAATAACTGTGATATCTGTTATAGGAAGTAAAACTGATGTTATAAGCTGTATAGACTTTTTAAACCACTCCCTGTATTATAGGCGTTATGGAACTCCATCTTACTTAATTTCGTTATTAGGATCTTAGAGTCTAGGGACCTTATTATAGGAGTCACTTATAACTAGGTCCTTATAGTGGTTAACAGATTAATAAAATGGGCTTACTTTTTACTAACTTTAAAGGATATAATAGTAGAGTAACTCACTTATGTCTTTAAGAAAGAGGTAGTTTTATAACACCTCTAGTTAGATAATATTATTATAAATTAAGATAAGCTAATTATGTTAAAATTCTGGTAAGGATTAATATAAAGAATGGGTGTGAAAAGTAAGCTTTTAACAGCTTTCCACCTATAGACAGATAGTTAAATAAAGTAAGTTAACCAGATATTTATAATGTATTTTTAAACTTACGTTAACTTTAAATAAAATAATTAACTTAAGTTATTATTAATAGTATAGATAGCCTATAATATAACGCTAATTAAGTTAACAGGTGTGTTACCGTTCTTTACTAACTATAATAAGGAGCCTAAACTCTGTTAAGGCCTGCCTACTAACACCCTTTAAGCTGTAATCTGTATAAACTAGATGTAAGAACTGTATAATTATTTATAAGCCGAACTTAAGTTTACACGTAAATAAATAAAGAAGTTTACTAATAAATATTAAATTAAGTAACTAATATTTAAGAAAAGACTTTATTATAATAGTGAATAAGTTAAGGGACTGACTTTTTAAAAGGGGGATTATATTTACCTTTTTTTATAAAACCTATATTTAAAACAACTTAGTAAGAAGCTTAATTTTAAAAGGTACGGACTGTTCTGGATTAAGAAAAAAATCGCTACCTTTAATTATAAATTAAACCTACCTGTTAGTATAAAAGTGCAGATTAAGGTTTTTTACATCTTATTTTTAAAACTTACCTTAAAGGGAGTTCTTTTAGAAAAGAAGATTAAGATTAACACTAATAAGGATAAGTATGACGTTAAGGAAGTTATAAATTTATAAAAGGGAAAGAATATGTTTAAATATCTTATTAAATAGTTAGATTATAACTTTAAAAGTAACTTATAAAAGTTAGTTAAAAACCTTAAGTGCTTAGACCTGATTATAGAGTTCTATTAAAAGAATTTAAATTAATTAAAACCACTTATAAAAAACGTGAAGTAAAGGTTAAATTAGTTAATATAACCTTAAGGAGGTAAACTAACTAATTTACTTTAAAAATAGAAAAATAAGGTAAGGTCTGATATTTAAACTGTTAAACTGAAGAGTAAGATTACTATAAGACTTAAAGCCTAAGAAGTGGTAGGAAACTCCTTAATAGGTGTGGAAAGATATTTATTAGAAAACTTAACTAGGGTTAAAAGGACCTTAAACCTAATAAGGAGGTTAGGCCTCTAAAGTTCCCAGTACGTTCCGTACGAAAATAAGTACTGTTAAGGAAAAAGTTAGTAAAAAAAAAAAAGAAAAAAAAAATAGAAAAAAAAGTGACAGATTAGGTTAAAAAGAAGTTACCAGCTGTGGCGACCCCCTAGAAAAGGAACCACACGCTAGCTCCGCTAAGAGGCTTCCCCAGTTAAATTTAAGAACTGATATGGTTACTTCTTAAGCCTTACACTCCTCCTCCATTATAATGTTAAACTTATAGTTAAAAAGTTCGTCTACCTACTACGCCAGTCCCTTTTATTAATCTTTAAGGCGTAGGAGCTTAAAAGCTGTATCGTGGAGAAGGAGAGTAGTTTCACGCTCTTTAGTGTTAAGACGTTTCTTTTTATTTAAAACCCTATGTAGGACGGATAGATCGTTTCTATAAACGTTATAAGATAAGTATATAATCCCACTAACTGTTATATAATGGTTATATAACTTACTTTTACTGGCTACTTTACAGTCTGGCAGGTTTAAGTGGCAGTAATGATTGCACTTTACAGGCATAACGATTTTAAAAGTAAGAATAAATTTAATGTTAATAATGTGGCGTTTAGTTAATAAGGGCGTTACGTTTCTCTTATTTTTAATTACCTAGTTAAACGATATAATAACTGGTGAAGAGAAGGAGGAACGTATAAGTAGTTTTTTATGGAAAAAGAACGTTAAAGAGGGGGAATTATGTGATGACCCTATAGGCTGTCGTTTAGGCTGGGGCGGCCTGATGAATCCCCTATAAAAGGAATAGTGTAGAAAGGTGGTACACACGGTACTGTATACTAGGCCAGGGGTGTAAAGACTTAAAGCCCCTATAACTAATTATTAAATAATCACTTTAATCTTATTAAAAGCACGATAATTATAGTAATTAGAGGTATTTTAATTATTATAATCACTCCTCGTGTTAAGTAAACATAGTAATTAAAGTATAAGGTACCTTTTAGTTAGTTAGTATAGATAGTTATAATTGTGCCTATAACTACTGTGAGGGACTCTGGTTCCTCACACTAGTATTTAATTGTTCATTTATGTCTTACTGTTTAGACTTCCCTCTGTGCATTATAGTGACAACGACCTATAGTGACATTGAACCTCCTGTTTAGGAGTGCTAGCTTAATAAGCCGTCTTCGGAACGCCCCCTACCTGTTAGCGTCCTGCTATACGTTCTGTCTTAACCTGCGCCAGTCCTCTTGAGGCCTGTGTTAGGTGCAGGTCGTAATACTTATATACTAATTGTTAAATGTAACGTTTGTTTATGCGAGCTGAACTGACTTCTGGCCTACATCTAGAACCTCTTTCTTTATAAAGCCTTCTGTAGGATTCAGTCTTTGTAACTCTGGTGGCTTAGGCTTGGAGCTGACTGGATACCTGGCACTGCCAGTACGCCAGTGAGCCTGAGCTACCAGAGTTACGAAGCCTGAATCTTACAAAATAGTTTATAAAGAAGCCTCTGGCTTCTAGCCAGAGCCAGAGGAACAGAGTGAACATAAGTAATACAATCACGCAGTTGCAACCCCTATAATTCTACAGAATCCAGAGTACCGCGCTTCCAACAATTAGTTAGTGAAAAACGTGGCTACTGTGCTCTTAGTGCACCTTACGCCGTGCCAAGCACTGTGTACAAAGCACGGAGTAAGATCGGGCTGCTTCAGCCCAAGTGCCAACCTGCAGGTCGTCACAGTTTTACATCTACGCTCTTGATGTGAATTTAGCACCTGAGATAGAGAGATAAGTAGTTAAAAGCGCTGAAAATGGCGACATTTACCACTTAATTAGAAGGTTAAGACTACATTACTAAGATAATAGTATAATAATACGCTTTCTTATCACTTTTTAAGTAAAATAAAAAAAACAATAGTAAATTTTCTATTTTTATTTAAAATTACCTAATCACTACGTGACCTCGTAATAGATTTAAAGTTTTTTATAGCTAGTAGTGGCTGTAAGGTACGTAGCGTAACGTTATAAGATACGCACTGTTGCAAGGTATGTGTTAGAAACACTGCATACTGGAACCTGTGGAAAACAATAGGGGTTATAACTGCTTGATTGAATTGCCTCTTCCTCGTAGTTCTGGCTTACAGCTAGAATCCCTTTCTTTATAGAGCTTTCCGTAGGATTCAGACTTCGTTACTGTAGTAGCTCAGGCTTACTGGCGCTCCAGCAGTGCCAAGCATCTAGTTAGCTCCACTGACTAGATACCCAGGGCCCCTGAACCCCTTTCAGCTTCGGCAGGGCCACATCCAAGACTCCGTCAATCTGACAGTATGCAGTACTTACTGCTTACTATATGTTAGAAAGGAGTGGTTCTACCTAGAGGCCAGAATACCACTGGGTGGAGTGTAGTAGAAAAAGGCTAATCGGAGCTGAAGTAGCACAGCCAGTTTAACTAAGCAGAATGCATAAGTATATAAACCCTCTAGTGAAGCTAGAGAGCTAATAAGTAATTTAATTAAGTAGTTATAACTAATTAATTCTACAAGATTTCAGTATGCATCGTTTCTGACACTATATAAGCTCTTTAGTACAAAGCTTCCTTAGTAGCCTCAGAGGCTAGAAATTAAAAGTTTATAAGCTTTTTAAAGTATTAGACTTTTAATTTAAATAAGATATCTATTAAAACTTTAAGCTTTAGGTTTAATTAAGGTAGAAAATACTATCTTTTAGCTAAGGAGCTAGATCTACATAACGTGGTTGTACATCATTTCGGAGGTGGGGAAGATAGAGTGCATGTTGTTATGGGTAGAGCTGTCAGAAAGAAGGGGGTTCAGAGGCCCTGGGTATCTAGTCAGCGGAGCTGACTGGATACCTGGCACTGCCAGTACGCCAGTGAGCCTCAGCCACCAGAGTGACGAAGCCTGAATCCTGCAGAATAGTCTATAAAGAAGCCTCTGGCTTCCAGCCAGAGCCAGAAGAACGGAGAGAACACAAGCAATACAATCACACAGTTGCAATCCAGAGTGCAGTGCTTCCAACAGCAAATGCACTGCGAGCTGGGGCCGAATTTTGCGCTTCTGGGGAAAGATGCAGTTAATTGGCCCAAAGCTGCAGTGGCACAGCGCTTGCACGCGACGGCTGATACGTCCCTTGACTGCACGAGGCCTGCCAAGTTGCCAATGGCAGAACCTTGCTCTCTGCAGCTTGCAGACCGACGAGCTCGCATGCCAATCAGCAGACAGGGCCGTTGGGCATGGTTTTTTTTGGCCCAGGGTGTGGTTACGCTGCAGCTAAATAATAATCCTCCAGTAAAAAACCCTCTCCCTGCATTCGACCCAATCGAACAACTCATCAAATGAGATGAGGCGGACTGCCAGTCGCTGCTGCCCCGCCAAGGTCAGTCAGTCAGTCAAGCTTGACAGCGCGTTCCGAGGTGTAACTCTTTGACCAGGTGTTCGCGTCAGACTGGCACCGCACAGATTGTAGGGCTGCAATTGCGCGCGATCGGTTACCTGGGCGCGAAAATTTGTGTTGGCTTCCTTTGCTTGTTCTTGCCTTGATGTGGTGGCCTTCTGGTGGATTCGCGGGGAGTCTTTGGACCAGTTCAGGAGAGAAAAGCGGAACTCCAGTTGCACTTCATCATCCGGACGCCCTGTTTCGAAAACTCATTCTCACCTACTTACTGCTAACAGCCGGTACCCAAAAACGGTTCTCTTCTCTAGAGCTCTTACGTTCTGAGTCTCGGCCTTCATGTTGAGATAAGGTAAGGAGCCCCTTCAACTTTCGAGATCTGTTTGAGAAAGGGAAGGTATATACATAAACTCCTCAATCTGATCTTGGTCCCTGTATGTTTGAAGTTGTCACTGTGCAATACAATACAATACCATCTTTGTGCATCCGAATTGAAGTGCAGGTCTTTCATATCCACGAGAGCATGATACTTCGTGCAATAGGTCTCGGAAAGGTAGACGCAAAGTGGACAAATGAGAGCGGCTCTGAGTTGAGTCTGTTGAGATATCTCCAACGTCATGAGGGGGTCACGCACATCTCCCCTTATACAACCCTAACCCATAAATGGCGGTGCACGGACCAGAAGGGCATCAGCTGTGATGTCCGCTGAATCGAAACCTGACATTCAGCTACCCCTCACAAATCTCTGGCTTCTTTCCACGAAAAGCGGTATCTTAATGCTGAAGGTCTCATCGGCCGTATCACCCCATCTCTTTCTCGCGTCGGGATTGTTCCTTTCGCGCTTCGCCAAGACTCGCCATGGACCCGCTCAGCGCCTTAGCAATCGCGGCAGCTGTATTCCAGTTTGTTGATCTTGGGAGCCGGGTCCTCACGAAGGCTTGGGCGAAGCGCCAGATCCTCCGAAGAACCGCGAGAGACAAGCAAACTGAAGAAAACCTGCAGTTCTCCAAAGAGCTGCTGGCCTCGCTGGACTGTATCCAGGCAACCTGCAAAGGCTTGCGCGATTCAAATTCGGGCACCACACATGCAGCAACGCCCGCCCAGCTCCTGCTGCTTCGGCTGTGCAAAGACTGCGAGAGTCTCGCGGTCGAATTCCATGATGCTTTATCCGACGCTGGCAAAGCAACACCTAAAGGTCCAGAAAATGCACAGGAGCGACTCGAGGACGTGAAACGACAAATCGTTGACTGTCTCATTCTCTGCATCTGGTATGTTGGTGAATGATTAGCAATTGAAACTTTTGTGGCTTCTTGATTCTTACCGTCATTGTCACCGAAACAGGGATGACTCGAAGCAGACGAAACGCTGGGAGCTTCATTTCAACAACCAATTGAACGCCATCAACAAGCTACTTCGAGAAATGACCCACGCCAAAACGCAGCTTGGGGCGTCTGGCGATTTACTCGCTGCAACTACACAGCATCAGAACCTTGGCGACAAACTTGTTGAGGCCTGGGAATCGTCCGGAGGTGCACCCGTACGGGCGCCTGGGAGTGGCCCAGGCGCGGTATTGGATCCTATCCTGCCACTATTGCAAGCAGAGGAGGTCCCCAGCTTCTCCCTACTCGGTAGTTCCATGGTGACAGCTCTCCGTGTAAAGGACGTGTCGAGAGAAGGCGAAACGGTTCGTGACGAACTCACCCAACTGCTCTGGGACAAAGAGTGGGCACCAGAGCCAGCCACCTCCAAAGATCGAATCTCGATCAATCTCCGCCCTGAGACGCTGCGGAAGGCGATCGTGCGCAGCTTGCAGTTTGACGCCCTCAAGCTGCGCGAAGAGGCTATTCCACAAAATCTCAAGGACACGTACGCCTGGATCTTCCAGGGAGCAAAAGGGGCCGGTGCCGGGGACGAACCGGCATGGGACAGCTTCACAGAGTGGCTCGAGAGCAACGAAGCAAGCATCTACTGGGTTACCGGAAAGCCCGGCTCCGGGAAGTCGACAATGATGAAGTTCATCGTG
>Ga0247760_1000499_pt1 | contig 42404 bp, 49 predicted proteins | sample UWRJL171409R4_FD_179936 | JGI IMG/M metagenome (GOLD analysis project Ga0247760, IMG submission 179936) | Plant litter microbial communities from Arlington Agricultural Research Station in Wisconsin, United States - UWRJ-L171-409R-4 | ecosystem: Environmental > Terrestrial > Plant litter >...
GGCGGGTCTCCGCCTATATAGCTGCGCTCCGCGCAGCTCCTGTATCTACTCTTGATCTTCTTCTTCATAGAAACCATAATCGATTCAGTCACCAAGTAACGGTATCCACCTTACTTGGCCCCTCACAGACACGACCAATAGCATCGCTCATCGCGGCGGCTGTGTTACCTCGTTCCAGGCAGAGCAGGCAGTGAGTCGGTCAGCCTGAGTGGTCAAGCCACTGAGGGTGTCTAAAATGAATTGCAGAGCGGAGGCAGAAACTAGACATAAATGCATCAAGGGAACAACTACCTGCGCAGCCGGCATTGCCTCGACATCATCAATTTTTCGCTGCTCGATGTTGTGAATGTCCAAAAAGATTCTTGGCGGGAGACCGAGCCCCATATCTCTTTGACCAATCATTCCATGTGGGCAAGAGCGTCCTCCTGTCCCGTTTGACAGGACGGACGATGGCATCTCGCAGCCAGTTAGGAGCGCCCAGTTTTGAACCCCGGAAATCTCGGGCTCTTTGTAGTTATCCGGATCCATGCTGAAGGCCGATTGCGTCACTCTGGGGAAGCGCACGTTGCCAAGACATTGCGCAAGACCACGAGCTGCCCCTGTCGGGGATATTCGGAGATAAGGCGGGACCTTCCAAACTGCCCTTTTGAGAGCTCAATGTCGCAATCCGGTTCTGGCTCAGAGGTCAATTTCCGGCCAATGAGGAAAATAACCTGTTCGCTTCGCTTCACCTTGAGCACGTCGGTGTGGAAAGTGCCCTCTGCACAGCCCGATTCACGAGATCTGGATTGGGGCCCCACTTTGTAGCTCGATCGCCAAGTTCGTCACCAGTCAACTGGCGACAGCTGATTGGCGCTCCCCACTTCGGCTCCGTCCGCTGCCCACGAATGCGGGAACTTCGTGGCCGCTGGAACTTGGAAGACGTCAGCCCCCCTGCACAAATGCTTTGTCTTTCATGACAAAACGTTGCAAACAGCATCCGTCCGCCAGATTTCAGGACTTGCGGCCGTGGTGGGATCGGTTGCGGTGGCAGCGAATCTTCGATCCAGAGGGTCAGGGTGCCCTCTTGCCGAACCCGAGTGCTGGAATCGCCGGAGTTGCCATGGCTCTGCTTGGTATTGCCAATGGCGAGTACGTAAAACGAATTGTCTCTCAATTGAAGTGAGAGGCTGTTTGGCAGCGAGGTCAGGTATTGTTGCACAGCTTAAAAGCTCATGTCCCCGAGATCGTCCCTTCCCATTGCCAGACACTTCACACCCGCAATCCTCGCACCAGATTTTGTCTTTGCTCCCCACAATTCAACTCATAATGCATTCCAAGCAACTCCTCCGCCTTGCCATCGCGGCGCAGGCCGCCTTCGGACAGTCCCTGACCGATGTCCTCGGCTCGCAGAACCACACCCTCTCCACCCTTATCGGGCTCCTCTCCGCGCAGCCCGACCTCGTCGCCACACTCGGCACGCTCAAGGACATCACCATCCTCGCGCCCAGCAACGAAGCCTTTACCAAGCTCCTTAGCGACCCCGCCGTCGCCTCGGCCGTGCAGTCCAACCCCGGTCTCGTCCCGGCCCTGCTGACCTACCACGTCCTCAACGGCACCTTCTCCTCGTCGGCCCTCACAGCCCTGACCGCCCCGGCCTTTGTGCCCACCTACCTCACCAACACCACCTACTCGACCGTCTCGGGCGGCCAGCGCGTCGAGGTCACCACCTCCAACGGCGGCGTGACTATCCTCTCCGGCTCAGGCGCCTCCGCCACTGTCACCGCCACCGACTTCAACTTCACCGGCGGAACCCTTCACATCATCGACAGCGTGCTGTCCATCCCGCCCAACCTCACCGACGCCCTCACCGCCGGCGGTCTGTCGTCTCTCGCGGGCGCGGCCACCAAGGCGGACCTGGTCAAGGCATTGTCGGACCTCAAGGAGGTGACCATCTTTGCGCCGAACAACGACGCCTTTGCTGCGATTAGCGCGACGGCGGCGGGTCTGACGGTTGAGCAGCTCGGTGCGGTGCTGGGGTACCATGTTGTTGCCGGGGCGGTGGTGTACAGCAGTGATATCAAGAATGGGACGGTGGTCAAGACGCTGCAGGGCGAGGAGCTGATGGTGACGCTGAAGGATGGGGCGGTGTTTGTGAATGATGAGCAGGTGGTGAAGCCGGATGTGCTGGTGAAGAACGGTGTGGTTCATGTTATTGATGGGTGAGTACTCCGGTCCTGATTGGATCGTTGAGTTGGGATGATGAGCTAACCTGATGATAGTGTCCTGATCCCCAAGAACTTGACGTCTGCCCCTGCTGCCTCGACTTCTGCTACGGGTACGGCTGCCCCTACGGGAACATCGAGTGTTGTGCCGGGCGCGGGCGCAACTATGGGCAAGGGAGTCTTTGGAGTTGCCGCACTCTTCGGCGGTGTGGCTGCGCTGTTGAACATGTAAGATAACTGTGTGTTTTAGTATGTGGTATTTACCCCTGAGGTTTGGGAAGATGTTCGAAGTAATGTGATCGAAGTTGTTCCTCAAATCCTCTCAAAGTGCAATCTATCCGTAGTAAAACCCCAAAGTCCTCTCAAATTGCTCGACAAAAACCTATTTTCACTCACCAACAACCACACTACGCTTTGTAAGTTAGCGTCCCATTCTCATTCCCAATCCGCTCATCCAACACAATCGAACTCCCAAGCCACTGCCCATCTCTCAGCAGCTCCCCTTCCAACCTCCTCCCCCCATCAATAACCCTCACATTCCTCGCCGACAGCCCAAAGTTCCCCACACTCTCCCCCCCACCGCCACCACCAAACCCAACCCCATGGCTCCCCCCTCCCGGAATCTGCAACACCTGCCCGGGGTAAATCAAATCCGCATTCTGCAGCCCATTGGCTCTCGCAATCTCCTCAAACTCCACGCCCACCTGCCTTGCAATTCCCCGCAGGGTATCCCCCTGCTGCACCGTAACCTCCCTCTGCCGCTGCGCATCCCCAGCGTGCTTCCGATCCGACCCGGGGGGCGCCACCCACCGGAAACTCCCCTGGTCGTTCGACAGCACCTTGTTCAGGTCGATGCTACTCGCCTGGAAGGAGCCGTCGGGGCGCTGGCATGCGGCGTGGAGCGTGTAGTTTCCGCCGCCGGAGGAGGAGTCGAGGCGGATGTCGCGCGAGGAGGAGGAGAAGTTCCCTGCGTAGGCGACGCCGTGCGGGGTGAGGCTTCCGTCGGAGGGTTTTTCTTGGTTGGGCGAGGAAGAGGAGGAGTGCCGGTTGTCCTTCCAGGAGGAGATGCCGTCTTGGAGCTTGTGGCCTGCGAAGGCGCCGCCGACGACGCCGAGGACCGCTGGGAAGGGTTAGTGCTTGTGGGTTGGGATTGGAGAGGCGATGGGAGGGGAGGGGAGGGAGGGAATGGGGAGCGTACTGCCGAGTTTGCTGTGGTTGGCTTTACCGCCGAGGGCGTGGCCGCCTACTCCGCCGGCAAGACCGCCGCCGATGGCGCCCATCACGCCGCGCTCGCCACCGGGGCCGTCGGGCTGGTATCCTTGCTGCGGATACTGCTGGGGGTTGTATTGTTGGCCATGTTGAGGGTATTGCTGTGGGGGATACTGCTGTGGGGGATACTCCTGGCCATTTGGAGGGCCTCCCGGTGCGGTGTAGTAGGAAGCTGCCTCCCCCTGTCCGGGCTGAGAGTAAGGGTTGTTGCCGCCGTATTGACTCATGATGGACGATTGGTTTGGTGTGTCGAAGCCGTTCGAGTTCCAGTGGTTTCAGGTTGAAGTTGATTTAGCAGTTCGGGCGGACCCGACCGGACTGTTATATATTCCCCCCTTTGAAGGCGCCCGAGACACTTGTGGACCCATGCAAGTCGGAGGCCGGCGTCTCGGGCCCCACTCCCGGCCCACTTGGACACGTCTATTTGCCTCGGTGCCTTGGATCGTCGTGTTTGCAGCTACACCGCCGCGTCGCCCGTCGGCTTAGCAGAGGCTTGGCTGCCGTGCTACCCGTTTGTGCACCAGACGCGCCATCAACGCCATCCGCGCCCTCTCCGTGGGGATCACCGCCGCCGCCTGATATCTATTGCACTTGCACCTTGTGGATCAACTGCGAGAGCTGGGCTCAAGCAAAGACCATGTGGCGACTTTAATCCGCTTTTGAGCTCTGTATCGGACCATCCAAGCTGGCTTCTCCACATGTCCGTTTCATACTTGTTTGGTTGCGACTGATCCATTTTTGGAACATGCTGTACTCCTGCAGGTCTGCGCCAAGCCCTGCAGCGCCCATGTAACCATCGACTTCTTCACAACGGTTTTAGAAGAGTCAGTTTGATAGGCAACAAAGCTGAAAAAAATGTTAGACACGTTTGGGGAGAACAAACCTCATTGATCCACCCAGCTGAATTCTTTGATGCCCGCCAAGCTTGGTGTGCGTATGACATGACGTGAGATGCAGTTCGCAGGTTCGCAAAGGGGCTGCTGATCCTGCTCGGCTTCATCCCCGGCCCGCTGCTGACATGCATCCCGATCTTACCAACCGACCAACCCCTTCACGATCCCCCTCAATCCGAGCCTGCCGGACCCCTCATCAACTTTCTTTCAACCTCATTCCATCTCACCTCTGCCTCACAACACCAAACAGCATCAAACCACCAAATCAACCAAACCGCCCACCATGGCTGCCCTCGTCCCCGCAATCCAAGTCATCTCCAAAACCGACCACACCGAACAGCACATCGTCCCACTGTCCAATAGCGCCACGACACCCCTCACAGCTGCCTCCACCGTCCGCATCCGCACCCGCCTCATCTCCCTCACCACAAACGTCTTCTCCTACGCCCGCGACGGCGGCAGAGGCTCCCCCGGTCTAGACTGGTACAATACCTGGCCGTTCCCCGACTCTCTCCCTGCGCCGTTCAATGATACCACCAAATACTGCCGTGTCGCTGCCTGGGGATTCTCCGAGGTGATGGAGAGTACCATCCCGGACCTTCCTGTTGGGACCGAGCTGTTCGGGTACCAGCCTATTGGGACGGCGATAGAGGAATTGACGCTTAAGCATGTGGCGGGAGGGGCATGGAAGGAAGTAAGTGAGCGGAGGAAGAGGTTGTTGGGGGTGTACAACGAGTATGTTGTCTCTGAGCCGACTGTTTCCAAGGGTTTGGGAGGGGAGGACGACGCGAAACGAAGCAAGGCCCTTGATGCGATCATGCGCGTGCTCTATGGGTCGTCGTTTATGCTCAACCGGTCTACGTTTGACTGGAACAGCAAGGGCATCCATCCGTTTGGGGCGAAGCAGTTGACGTGGAGTGCCGGGGATGCGGACCTCACCGGGGCAGTAGTGTTTCTCCTTGCGCCGTCGGGGAAGACCGGTCTAGCGTTCGCGCACCAGTTGCGCCGCGGACGGCCGGAGGATAAGCAGCCACGAAAAGTTGTGGCTGTTGGGTCGGCTTCGTCTCGGGACTTCAGTACTGCGACCGGGTTGTTTGATGAAGTCGTTTTATATGGGGATCTCGATGCTCCTATGTTTGATCTCGTGGCTGTTGTCGGCCAGAAGCCGGCCAAGATTTTGCTAGTGAACTTTGGAGCGCGGGGAGATGCGCCTGAGAAATGGACCGAGGCGTTGCGGCCGTTGTGCGAGCGGTTGCAAGTGGTGTTGGTTGGGTCAGACCCTCAAGCCAAGGCGATGGGGAAGCTTGCTGCGCTCTGCTTGGAGCTAGGTAGCGGTGTGCACCAGATGAACGCCGGTGGGCTAAGGGACAACGCCCGTCATGGCGCGGGAGCCTTGGCGTACTTTGAGGAAATGGGTGCCGCATGGGAGGGATTCAAGGCGGATGGAGCAGCTGGCTTGAAGGTGGTATGGGGACAGGGTATCGACGACTACGCCAAGGGATGGGATGCGATTGTTAGGGGGGAGTATGGTGCGGATAACGGGCTTGTTTATGAGCTCCCATAAGTCTCTCAGGCTGTAGCGGCTCACTTTTGGAAAGTGGGAGGATGTTGGAAAACAACATCTCAAATGATAGTTAGCGAGATGACCCACTGGGCCAAATATAGCGAGCGGCAGATCGTTGAATACAGGAATTTCACCCCATCAGGTTTCCGTCCACCCCTCACAAAGGCTTCTCGGGGGCCTGCCAAACAGCCACAATATTTCCCTCCGTGTCAATGAAGCGAGCTGAATGGCCAAAGGCGCCACCGGCGATGGCAATCTTGCTCCTACAAGGTGGAATGAGTAAGCTTGCCGCTGGCCTTAGGTAGGGTGACGCACATGTGGACCTTGCCGCCGTTCTTCTCCACGTCGGCGGTGGTCTTGTCAACATCTTCAACCTTGAGCGATGCGAGGATGGGGATCTTGGCGATGTTGGTGCTGTCGGCAACGGCCGCAACTCCCTCGGGGGTGCTCATCTTGACAAAAGCGCCGTAGAGATTGCCCTTGCGGAACATGTGGACAGACTCAACGCCTTCCATGTAGCCAGGCATAGCATCTTCGGCGCCTGGGGCCGCCTCCCAGGCAAACACGTTCTTGTAGAACGCAAAGGCGCGGTCGGGGTCAGTGCAGGGCACCTCGTACCAACAGATGGTTCCCGGCTGCCAGTATGTCAGCGGGGTGGCAGCAAAGGAGAGAGCAGCAAATGGCACTTGCAACCTGGCATTCAGAAGACATGTTCACAGAAACCTAAGTTGTGCTTGAAGTGCGGGAGGTTGATGCACAATTGCAGGTGGAAACTGTTGCTGTTCTTGCCATCCGAGGGACGCCAGAGGCTCAGAGTGAGCCCCTTTATAATCTCAGCTCGAGGTGGTATGATGCTTCCCAACAATGCCCACGGGCCTCTTTGTCTGCCCAAGCCCTCCAACTACCCCCTGTGAATGGCGTCGCCCAAAGCACACCGACTTGAGTGGGCCTCGGAGCTGCAATCATCCCTGCTGACAGGATGCTGGCAACAGCGCCAAAGATGGCAGCTTAAACGCAGCCCACGAGTGGTCTCGGCTGTCAGGGCGCGCGTTGCTGCCTGAGGTGGCTTGAAGCCAAGGTCCATTCGCCGAATGCGAGAGCAGCGTCGTGCACCTGACCTCGTGTTTGGGACGCGAACCCCGCACCGATATCTTTCCCGATTACTGATCGCGTCCTGGAGCGTTGCGCGTTTCCTTGGTTCAGGTGCGACAAAGATGCGCCAGGCGAATGCCGATGCTGCCGAGAGGCGCATGAGGGCTGGAATGGATTGCTTTGGATGGCCCGGAGGAGTGACTCATCGTGAATTTTGTCAACCGGGGACGAATATTGGATGTTGGACAGGGGCCCACGCTCCTTCCGCAAGACACAAGTTCACAAGCCAAAAAAGTTGAAGCATCTTTGATCGCACCTGCCACACCGTCAGAAAACTGACCAGCTTTGGCAGACAGAAGAAGCAGCAGACCCAAGCCGGCACTAGAGCTCATTTCTTCTCGAAACCTTTCCACTCCCCATTTCTCAACCTGCTGGACATCGTCTTCAGCACCGTCGCAGCCCACTCAAAGTCTGCCATGTCCAAATAAACCTGCGCGCTGAGACGGGTCCAAATGGCGCCCTTGTACAAGAATGTCTGGAGGTACGTGTCAAAGTCCTTGACCACCGTGGCGTAGAACCACCCGATCGCTCTGCCAGCGTCAGCTGACGAGAGGCCCTCTTCACCACCCACAGTAACCGGCAACCTCACGGTCGCAAACGCGCACCCTTGCCTCAAAGTGCCGCTCTTGTTGTCTAGCACCTCGGTGCCCAAAGCCAGCGCCACCATGTCGCCGCCTTCGCGTGCCAAACGGGCACAATACTCCCGAATCACCGCCTCTCCGCCGCAGACCTCTTCGCGAAAGCGCAGAGAAGCCGGCACCGTCAGATACGTCGACAAGTCAATCGTCGCGCCATACATGAACAGTTCGGTAAAATACTTGGATACGGGGATTGACTTGCGGACGCTGGGCGGCTGATAACCGTGCGACGTTGGAAAGCTGGTGGTGATGAGGTGTTGGTTCGCGAATGGTACGTAGAGCGCCGCGCACCCGCGGGGAACATAGAGCCATCTGTCTATCGGTCAGCATTCTTTCCCGGTAGAGGGGGAGGAGACTAACTTGTGACAGTTGCTCACCAGAAAGTCCGGCTTCACCTTGCCGGTGTGCGTCAAGTCGATGTGTCCGATCCCATGTGCGCCGTCGATGAGACTGAGGATGCCCAACTCCCTGCACGCCTCCACGATTTTCTCCCACGGTACACGCACTCCAGGGGCAGAGATGATGGTGTCGAAGACTGCGATTCTGACTCGGTAGCCCTCGCTGATGAGCTTCTTCGCTGTGGTCCGGAAAGTCTCCACCAAGTCATCATCCTCGATCGGGTAGACAACCTCTACCTTGTGCCCCCGCACCGGAGTCGACTCCTCCAACGACTTGACAGTGTTCCTACAAGACGGGTAGATGGTCTCGGGGTAGATGATGAGATCACCCTTCTCATAAACCAAGTTTCGCAGAACGGTGTTGACGCCGGTCGTGGCATTGGGAATAAATACAACCTCATCTGTGTCCGCCCCCAAGAGAGGGGCAACGAGGGCGCGACATTCCTTGAGCCGGGGAGGATAGTCATAGACTTGCGAGACACACTCCCGTTCCTCCCACTCGCGCAACACATTGAAGCGGTGCTCCTGGACGGTCCGGGGAAATGTGCCGAAAGAGCCGTGGTTGAGTGGCCTGTAGCCATCGGCGAAGTTGAACTGGGCGCGCATCGGGCGACCAAACTGTACCCGACCCCCGCTCTCGGCCTGTGACCCCGACCCCGTCATTGGGGCGTTCGCCGATGCGACTTGTGTCTCATCAGCTACATCTCTCAGGGGAAGGACGGCTGTCACACGGGTCATTGTCAGGGAGATGATACCGACCTTCCTTTTCAATTGGGCGCAAATAAGGTTGGTGGCGAGATCCGTAGCGATTTCTCCAGGTGAGCATTCCTCCCATGTGATGATAGCATAGTTTGGGTCCGAAGCTTCCCCGCATCGGCATTGCTACCAACCGACGCCGTTGTCGCACGGAGGATTGCGTTGTCTTGGTGCCCCATTGTTCCACCTTGACATTCCTCCAAGTGACCTCGTCCACCAACATTTCTTAGACAATACATGGTTCTTCGTACGACCCAATCCTCGGTTTCAAGTGGCAAGTGAGAGGCCAAACTACGCCTGCATTACAGTCGCGCAAAGCAATTGGAGAGATCAAGAAAACACTCCGTCTGCCTCAAGCAAGACCCTGCCTACGACGCCACCTCTCCTCCCACCCAAGGAAGAATGGGCTCTCTTCCAAGGTCCCAACTTCCCAATCTTTGGGAACGACGCCCTGCTCAACTTGCTCTGCTGCCCACTTCTCCAATGCCTCCATTGCTACGCGGCGCACGTTGTCAACACACTTGTACGTGATCAAGTTCTGCTTGCCTTCCAACAACACCTTGTGCAACAGAGCAGGGATAAAGGGCTCGTCCCGTAATTCCTCCAATGGTGTGAAAATGGCCTTGAAATTGAAAACGACCGCTCCGCTCAGAGGCAGTCTCCGCAGTGTTTGTGCATCGCACCGCAGCTTCAGGTCGGCTACCGTGAGATCCCCCGGGTTCTGCCCAAAGGCGCTGCGCTCCCAACTCTCGTGGACCTCGGGCGAGGAGAACATGGCCTCCCAATCTTCAATCCCCCACGAGCAGCGGTTGACCGGGGTGTCAGTGGCCATTTTGCTAAACCAGCGGTCCATGCTCATGGCCATCTTGTCGACGTCAGGTACGCTGTGGGCATGAATTGAACTCAACGGGCTGTCACGGTGTTGCCCGACGTGCCAACCCACCGAAGAGCATACCATAGCTGCGCGCAAGTAGTAGAAGCCGTCGTCTTCGTTTCGAAGCATAATGGCGTAGTCCTCAGGCACGTTGTCGAAGATCACTTGCAGCGGTGGGATAGTGCGTACGTTCGTCGTGGTACACAGGAGCTCGTTCCGGAACACCGTGCAGTCTTCCAAAAGCGCGAAGTGCTGTGGGTAGCGCTGACACAGGAACTGCAGAAGCATCTCCATCAGCTCGCGTGCCGCCAGGTCGGCGCCTGCACCCTGGAAGAAGATGCGTGACGCATGCTCCTTGAGCAACCCCTGTCGCGCTGCCATAGTTTTCTGGTAGTTCTGCTCTAATTCGACCCACCAATCTGGCTCGTACTTCATCAATGCTACAACTCATCTGTTAGCATCAGCCCGGCGCTTCAATCATTTCCATGCGACCGACCCATGTGCTGGTGGTATCCCCATCGGAACGGGCGGTATGGCCGGAACACCGCTTTCGAGATATCCCAAGTGGCAGCGCAGGGGGCAGGCGGGCGAACGCCGCTGAGTAAGGAGTAATCAGGAAACCGACCGATTCTTCTGATTTCTTGTGTCGAGAAGCCAGTAGGGGTATATTGGTTATCCCTGCTCAGGTCAGCTGCCTTGGTCGTTGGCAAAGCCTGGGACTTGAGAATCGCTAGCGGGATCTCGTGATTGTGCAAGGACTTCTCAAATCCGGAGAGACCTGCAAGCACATGGCGTCGTGACGGCGGAAACTGGAGGACGTAGGGCAGAGCCGGAACGACCGGGCTTGTGTTTGCACTCCGCCGGTTGAAAAGACAATTGAGGACCAACAAAAAACCCGCTAAAAACACGCCGATGACAGAGAAGAGCGCCGAGCCTCTCAACGTGAGAATGGCATGAGGGTCATTGAGCCAATGGTTCAAAGCCATGTTGACATATGCGGCCTGTTAGTTATTCCGACTAATAATTATCTGAGACAACGAGATGTTGTAGTCGTCACCTTATATTTGGTTTTCACACTTCATCGGGGCCCCTGTTCAGCGTCATACGGATCACAGATAGGAATTGTGCTAACGCCGAGATCGACGACCATGGTGCGGGGAAGAGACGCCGTGCCACCTAATACATCATGATGGGGGTCGGCTCGGACTCACGGGGGACACAATCTCGGATTGGACAGTTGCTGAAACTGGTCTAGTCTTCTACTGGAGAAAATGTCCCGGACCAACACCCGTTTGTTGGTGTTGCGATCAACGGATGCATACGGCATATGCACCCCACCTTGGTACTGATAAGAGAACAGCCACTACAACCTGGTCCACAAGCCCGATTCCTACCTAGGCATGTCCCCGACTTGGTTAAATCCCCGATAAACAGAGCCGGCAAAGGCACGGTGATTGTCTTAGTAGCTGGCGACTGCGACCCTCCTTACTAATCCTTATCAATGCCCATCGCTAACCGATACAATATGATGAGAGCCATGTCTGCCACATCTTACAAGGATGGGTCGACATGAATGCGGTCCCAGCCGTTCCTCACAGATCGATGCCACCATCCATCTCGGACAGAGCCGCAGGCTTCGGCGCAACCCACCTCACGGTATGTTCTCTATCCTGTCCACAAAAATACCAGAACAAAGGCTTGGGACTTGGTAGTGCCCGATCAGGTCTGAATGAAATTGCCGAGATAATATCCAGTGGATAGTGATATAGACTGTCTCTCGGCGAGAAGAATGTACAAGCCAGATCCCCCGAGCATGCACCAAACCGCCCACTCGCATCCAAGCGCTCCCGATACTCCCCACAGCACTTCATCATATTGGGAATTGATGGTTCAAGCCTCATCTCCATCACGGTCACCCTTCCGGCCTTCACCCTTACCCTTGCGACCCTCACCCTTGCCCTTGCGACCCTCACCCTTGCCCTTGCGGCCCTCACCCTTTCCCTTGCCCTTCTTTCCCTTTCCCTTGCCCTTGGCACCCTTGCCCTTGCCTCCCTTACCCTTCTTGCCCTTGCCTCCCTTGCCCTTCTTGTCTCCCTTGACCTTGTCGGCGTCAAGCTCGTCGCCAACAACCGCCTCGGTCTCAGCGCGGACCTCGACGATAGCCTCAACGGGCTGGGCGTCGGCGCGGACGACAAGGGCGTCACCGTCGGCCTGGGGCACGGCCATGGCAGCGACGTATGTGGTGGCGAAAAGCGCCGTGAGGAAGATCTTGGGAAGCATCTTGGCGGTGGTGGGTCAGGTAGTGGCTGCTGACGAAGATGAAGTTGTGCTGTTGGATCTCAAGGAAAGAGATGGGGGAATTGTCAACAAGAAGGGGCTTGAGCTGGTATCTTGGCTGGAGCACACAGATCAAAACCTCAAGTCGGCAACCAAAGCTGGGTGTGACAGATGGTATATATACACCGGGAAACGGGTGGCTTGGCAAGTCATGCGTCCGGTCTATTTTCACCTCGGTAACGGCCCACGATCTCGGAAACGGCACACCGAATTCGGTGTGTTGCGAAACGCGGGGCAAGTGTGGTGTTTTGATGAGCGGGCAATCTGGAAGAAATCCAGCTCGGGAGAAACCAGTGCTAGGCACTCTGTCAACAATCTAACCGCCGCAGTACGCCGTTCTAGAATTTACTCCGCGGGCCGGCCAACGCGTAATCCCGATCACCAAAACGGGTGCGGTTCTGGCATATGCTCATGGATTGGCAAGCGCCGAGCGAACACTGGGCAGCATATATCGCCAGATTGTATAGCAGAACGATGACGCGGCGCTCTCGGCGCTCTTCGCCCGAAGGTATTCTCGTCAGGTTCTAGTGAGTTGATGCCATCGTGCGTTTGCATGGCGGCCACGCGAGGGTCCATCCCTGCTGATGCGGATCAGCCGCAAAAGGGGCAAGCGACGGAACGTGTTTACGTGCCATCGGAAAATTGCCGAAACTTGTCTTGTCTTGTCCTTGGCGCTACTCGAAATACTGACGTTGCTTTTAGAGACTACGAGTCTGCACCGGGGCTCGATTGAAGCCCCATCATCCTTTGCGGCAATGGTTGACGAGTGTCTCCCGTGATCGGTATCAACATCACCGAGCAGCAATATAAGCACATGCGCGGATCCAGGCAAACCAGGAGACCGGAATCGTCGCTGGGAGCTGCTGCGTACGGAAACTATGGATTGCATAGGGAGCTGCCGAGCTGGGTCCCCAGAGTTCGGTGCACCCTGATGCGGTCACGGCTGAACACGAGGGTTTGTGTCTTGCTGATGTCCGGTAAAATGCCCCGCCTAATCGGCATTACATGTTTATCCCAACAATACCAAGCTCAAAGCATGAATGATGATCGGCCAAGCATTGATCTTATTATGTGCTGTTCTATACAGGTTACGCAAGCGTAGCGGCACCCAAGCAAATGGGTCTTGTCCCGGTGGAGGCCCGGTCGCTGGTTGTTGCGTTGTGAGGCCGTCGAGAGTAGCTTGGGGGATCTAACTGACTTGGCGGGTCTGCACATCGCCGCTTCTTGCCACAAAATACTAACAGGAGGTATAAAATAATATCGCCTATTCTGACAGCTGCACGATGTGCTGCAGGCCGTTGCACACGGCACACACAGCGCCCGCTCAGCCAATGGATGTTGTGCGTATAAGGCCAAAGCTCGCCATCGTGGCCCCATATAAGGTAGCGACCATAAATTGCTGCGCAGGGACATATTCAGGGAAGTACTTATAACTCCGTGGGTGTGACCCCGCCCGCTGAGCGGCTGCAACCCGGGTACCGATCGAGCCTCACGGATATTGGGAGGCCAATAACACCCTCAAAACCATCTGCCGTTACGTAAAAAAGCCCCAGAGGACACCACCCGCCCGCGGTGAGAGCGTGTTTGTTAGCACCTCCCACACCTCGCCTGTTGCCATCGGTGTAAGTCCCTGTGCTGGGCACGGCCGTGTGTAAGCCGACAACCTGTCACATATGCTTGGCATGAAGACCGCTATGCTTGACATGAAGACCGCTATACTTGGCATGAAGTGTCATATGCTTGGCATAAAGAGGGAAAACAACCCCAAACACCCAATAACACGGCGCCTAAAGCGCGGAGGCTGAATTCCGACATGTCCGGCGGTGTCCACATCCCGGAATCGCCCAAAGATGAGCGCCTGCTCGAGATCGCCACCAGTCCGACCGACCGGGAACTTGCGCGCCAATGGCTAAGATCTCACCGCCCAGGCGGGACAAGTCGATGTTGGAGACGAGGACACGACGACTTGGGTACGTATGTTACTTTACGGGAAACTCTTGGTAACGAAGAGGGAGTTCGGCAGTGGGAGGTCGGCGGGGAACCCGGCAGGTGAGCTCAGGGAATGCCCGGTTTAATTCTCAGGTCCCCGTTGAAGCTTCCCAGTGGAACGCTTGTGATGGGTTACTTGGCTGCTTGGTGCTCTTTAGAGGTTGTTTGCCCAGGCTGTCAGTTTCATAGATGATCTTTTTTCTGCTCCTCCGAAGTTGCAGCCGGAGGACGTCTTCCGATAAACACCAAGACAACTTACACGTCACCATCGACTAGCTACCTACGCAGAAAGACACAAACATTGATGATGATGTGCTATCGTGTGATCGATTGCGGCTAACTTCCTTGCATCGGAGGCCCAGTGTCGTATTCCGCTCGGCTGAAACGTTGCATTTCCACCTAGCGAAAAGAAATCTCCGACATAAATCGCATGTCCGCACGAAAAAGCGTCCGACTGGTCGCGCTTAGTTCGTTGTGAGCAGGGATAGGCTTGAGTTGCGTGGCAAGAGGCACAACGTCAGGTGTTGTGTGGAATTCTCCAAGATGCTTTCATGTCGCAAAAAGATGGTGTTATCGAGAGGATTCCATTGCAGATGCAAAAGAAGAGATGATCGATCCACCCAGGGGTCGAACCTGGAACCTCCTGATAACATTGGAATCGTAGTCAGACGCTCTGCCATTGAGCCAGCGGACCGGGAGTCATCCTGTGATGCTTGATGGAGAGAGGAGTGGGAAGGTCTTCATGAGTCGTGGTTTGCTTGTGGTTGTGGAGTGTGGTGGAGGCAAGGAAAACTCCATGACAAAGATGCGGAGCCGGGTGACCCATGCGAGCATATGGGTCTTAGACGTCGATGATTGTCTCTGCTGTAAGACTTATAACTGCTATGGGCACAGGGGAGGGATGCTTAAATTAGGACATTTGCATCTATAATAGCCACTACTTAGAACTTTATGGATAATTCGTCTAGGCTATCCGCTTAGTAATGCTTATATCTATTACTAGTTGTTAATATTAGAGATATTTAGAAGATGCCTTTACTACTAGGCGTCGTTAGGAGATGAAGGGTATTTGTATATTAAGACCATTTAGTGCTTGTTAAATGACTGTTTCGCAGAGGGCATGGCGGTCGAGGAAGAGGGGGAGGGCGGGGAGAAGGAGGGTTCTCTGAACCGCATCAGGGTGGATGTGGCGGAGGCTAACGAGGAAGAGGAGGAGGAAGAGAAGAAGTTGGCTTCTTTAAGCCGCAGCATAGTGGACGCAGTGGATGTGGATGCGGCGGGGTTAGACGTGGGCGTGGTGGGTTCACCCCGGAGTTACCCGAGCCTTAACTCTACCGGTTCATTCTAACGTTTCCTATTGTCGTCTCGAATTGTGAAGGGACCTACGCGCACCCGCATTAAGGGCCACATACTTCGCCTTAAGAGCGACTACGCGCTGGCTGTACATCACGTGCCTCTAACTGCCGGTCAAAAGCCACGATGGCGGCCTTAATGGTGGCAGCAGGATTAGGTTGGGGTATTCGGTCGGGCGACGCGGCCGACGGCCAAGTCGAGAGGAAGGTATTGCGTGCAGCGCAGCAAGGCAGGGGCAATGGCGGCAGATTGCGGAGTAACCAATTGTGCCCGCCGATTACCAAGACAACACTACCGTCTATTTGAAGGGGGTTTCGTCAAGTTGTCCAGACATCTCTAGCATCAATTGCGGCTGATCATATGGTGGCGTTTGTGTGTGTTGCCGCCCACAGCTGTCCTCTGCACCGTTGTAGATACATGTCGCGCAACCCTGAATGCTGGTGTTATCCCCAAACCTGACGTATACGTCGACGAATTTGTCCTTAGGCCGACCGCTGATATAGGCGCCGTAAGAAGCGCTGACCATATGCGGGCTAGAACGGCAGTAGATCAGGGTATTAAGGATGTTTCCCGGAACGCGATTGCAAGCAGTATTCTACCACGAGTTAGGGTTATTACAGCCGTTGAAAAAAGGATACCTAACCCGGACCTTTTTATAGTTAAAATTATAGAAGAGAGCATAAAACTACCAGTTCTGTAACATAGAGGTTAAAACAGAGATGTGAAATGAGAGAGAGCATGCGCTTACTAAGAGGTGGCTACTATATAACTACGTGAAAAGCGCGGTTTTATTAGTACGAAAGAAATCCGCGGGTCTTGTTCTTAAACTCCTCAGCCTTAATCATATTAGGGTACATACCCCGGAGCTGAGCGAAGGTAGTGTTGCCATTAATCGAGGCTATCGTTAAAGGTAATGGCGCTTAGGTTTTGTTACGATAGGTTGAAAACTACCGATTGATGAAGGAAGACTTAGAGCGAAGGTAACCGGTTAAGGAAGGAAGGCTATAAAGACTCGGCGCTTAAGATAGACGGAAACGAGGCAACCTGGAATTTCTAAGTCTTAATAAAACAGCAAGAGTAGGAGTTCTTACTTGGTAAGGGAAGAGGGACCGTTCTGGTGGGGTAAACTTGCCTTTTGGAGAAAACGCTCTTGACGCTTTAGCTGGGAAAAGTGATGGGAATGCCCCGCAAGCGTCTGCATGTATGTGCCCGTCGTTACATCCCAGATCTTAATGGTGTTGTCCTATGACCTGGACATAACGAGCTTTGTTAGAAGCACTGCACTCTGGATTCTGTGGAATTGAAGGAGTTGCAACTGCGTGATTCTATTGCTTCTCTAGTTCTGGCTTCCAGCCGGAACCCCTTCTTTATAGACCATTCTGTAGGATTTAGACTTCGTCACCATAATGGCTGAGGCTTACTGGCGTTCTGGCAGTGCCAGGCATCCAGTCAGCTCCGCTGACTAGATGGCCAGGGACTCCCACTTTCTGACACGAGTTAATGTGTTCTATCTTAAAAAGAAAGATATTATAAATTACCTATCTTAGTAAGAAGTCTTTAATAGATTAATAGATAAAGGAGATTATATATTTATAAAGTATTAGAAGTATTAGAAAAGAGTTATAACGCTTTATAATCTTTACTAGCACTTTATAATTAGCAAAGGCTTCTTTTAATATAAAAATAAAAATCTTTAGCTTATTTAACGTGATTAGCTGTTATATTATTAATATAGTTGTTAATAGACTTTTATAAAGTTTAACATTATTGGATTTGGTGATCTGCTTTATTATCCGTTTATAAAGAGAATTAAGTCCAGGTGGAAATCCCATTAACTTTTTTCAAACCTTTCACCCTTAAATATTAATGAGTTTTTAATAAACTAAGGCTACTTAAAGGAATGTACCTTATGTATTTTCCGATAAATATCTCTGGACCGCATCTCAGGTAACGGACTTGTATTTATTTCGCTCCGCCATCCCTTATACTTTGAACTTGACGTATGTAGTAACAGCTATGACATGGGATCTTGTACTCTTAAGAAAACAGCGCGAGCGGCCTCGCCATCGCGGCCGACGCCAAAGTTCGGTATTTTTATTTTTAAATTTTGTAATTCTTTTTTATTATTATTAAGTTATTAAAACTTTTTTCTTTAAGCGCCCTGGGATTCCTCAGATAAGGCGCGAACACCACCACATGCGTGCGCTGACACCAGCCGTTCCCAATCGTCGTTTTCATCATAGTCGGCTCTCGACAGTGAGGTCTAAGAACGGAAATTGCACCTCGGGAGACGGGCTCCTTACTAACCTCTGATACTGGTAGGGATATGCTTGCTCGCTCTGTCTTGCGCTGGTTCTTACAGAGCTGAAGTGCTATTCTCATGTCGTCGCCTCGGGTCATCCTGGAACAGCAAAGGTATTCAACCTGTCTACTTCAAGAATATGGAAAGCATCGATGGCGCTATCCGTCTCTCGGAAGACAACCGGACGGGTGAAGGGGATGGTGACGATGAGCAGCTCTACCTCTCCTTGGCGAATGGTTCCGGAGGAGTGTGTAAGTGTGCACATCTACGTCATCATCTACGACGCCCACCGCAAAAACCAACATTTAGAGACGACAGTTCATTCCTGATAGATGTCAATTTGCTCCGACACCAGACTTCACTCCAATACCTTTGATATTGACTGCTGGATATCAGCTCGATCTGGCTTGTTTCCACGGCAACGCAGCTGCAGCCCTTCCACTCTTAAATGCCGGAACAGACGCCATGGAATCGGACAAACGGGGCCGTAACGCCCTCCACTATGCGGCGCACAGCGGAGACCTGATAACTATCCGGCTGCTATTGGAACACTCGAATGACCGAGAGCTAGAACGCTCACTCGCTTATCATGCACGTTATTGTCTCCTTAAGGCACATTCTGCACATTCTCACTTTGCACCATTGCTGAACACCACCCATCTTATGTGCCAAACTTCAGCACATGGCTCATGTTATGTGGCCATACGAACCATCTGACATTCTCCATCATTTGACACACAGCATGTCTTCATCAATATCATTATCTGAAATTTAAGTAGGACGGCGCCGTCCTTGTAGTTGATGGAATTTTAATAAGGTTATTTAAGTGTATAGCTTTTACTTACGTATAACTAGCTAACATCTTGAATTCATATCCACATATATCTTGCGGAACTTCCAGCTATTTGGTGGCATTTTTTCCGTACACCATAACGATGTCTGATGCCGGCATCATACGTTTGAACAATTATGTAACAACCGTGGTGGTGTGAATATAAATGAAGTCCGGATACTCAGTCCTCCTCCCATCGCCAGCTACATGATGAGATCTTTGACGTTGAACAGGAGGGGAGCTTCTACCTTGGCATCTTCCCTGCCACCGCCATTTTCATATTTTCCAGTACCTGCCACGCGACACTCGCCAAGTCCAATCAGTAGAAGTGTTTAAAACCAAAAGTCCAACCCGATACTCTAGCCCTCCAACACGTGCATCTATACGACAAGCAATGGGAAGCGTGGCCTTCATGAGAGCCTGGCGGTTCAAATGATATGTTGAAACCATTCCCGCATACATATTCCGCAGCCGCCGCAACCATCTGATCTGATGAGAGATTATTACCCATTTCTATCTGTCTCCCTTGGATCTGTACTTCGGGAAATGGAGTGTCTCGCGGAAATTCAAATTGCTACAGTATCTCTGATTTGTAATAAGTGAAGATGGAGTTGCCTGGCGAAGGAAGTAGGGAAGAAGGCTGAAAGTAGGATGGACCAGAGAGATTGGTTTTTGTAATAAGATTAGATGGGAATATTGCACTGCGCGTCTTCCCTTTTGACACACCGAAAAAAGAACTTACCGGCACGTGCCTAGTCGCGGCAAACGTCGGTGCTAGCGCATTGAGAAGGTACCTGATACTGCCTAGATGAGCGAGTTGCAACGAACCTTGCACCGTTGTCAGATGTACGGCTAGTCCGTGCCTAAAAACTTCTGAAGAGTGCAGGCCTGTCGCCAGGTTCGCTCCTAGCTGTATCGATGATATGACGGGGTGTGAGTAAGGTTCTTACAGTACCGAGTAAGAATCTCCACGACAACGCAAAATCTATAATGTAAACATTAAGGCAGCAGGCCATAGTAACCGTGCAGCCAGTATTGGTGTACAGTAACCCTCGAGGTTACCGAACAATACTGTAAATTTGACCATGTCTAACGCCTGCGTACAGTATGATGCTACCTTGGCCCACCAAGACTTTGGCGCGTTCTTGGAATGGCGTTGAAACCGTGGGAGCAAGGGAATCAAGTGCAGCAGGACATTTCCGCCAAGCTGGGCTTTGCATTGGAGAGCTGTAGCCCACTAGTCGCTTGCATCCTAACCAATTGGGCTTCATCTGACCGGGGGTCGTGCAATGTGCAGTAATGTCATCAAGTTTGTGCAGGTCCCGAGCTCGTTGCGGAATGTGTTTCTGCCCAAGCTCACTCGTTGGACGCCGCGATGTGGCCTATGGCGAATGGGGAGATCAAAGTTTGCATAAGCGACAACAAACCTAAACGGAGAGGACCGCAAAAAATGCACTTGTGTTCGGCGACCAAAGCCTGCCAAGACACCTTTAAGTGGATGAGAGAGACCCGCGGAGGAGAGTTTGAATGAGGTGCAGATGTCACCCTCAACAACCAATGGCTTCAGAAGGTGGCGTCCATTTCTCTGCATGTGGCAAAGATGAGCATTCTGCAGACGAAACCCGCAGCTGACAGGGCAACCGAAAAGGGACAAGACAGACGGGTGTAACCCTCCATCAGCCGCACTAACCTTGCCGATATACCCTTGTTTCACTAGGATTCATGGGGACAACCCGCCAGAAATCTAATGACTTCTAGTGACTTGGTCAATACCTCGAGTACAGCGGAGTCCAGTGCATCAAAGGTCACACGGGTGCATTGTGCTCTTCCTGTATTGGCATCACAGCAGGACCCTCCCCCCCCCCATCGCTCCCAGTCATAGGACCAGGCGGACATGTTGCAAATTTTGCAGGGTATCGTCACTGGAGGTGTGTGACCAGTCGGGTATGACAACGAGTCTGTTCTAGATCACAAACGCTTTATTGGACGCCCCAAACATGCACCAAAGCAGAATCGGACTCTGAGCCCGGAACCGTAATGAATATTCAACCTGCGGCTGCCAGAGCCTGCCCGGACAGGCCGAGCACATACGGTATGGTGTGGTCAAACCAGCTGCAAAATTGACATGGCTTTCTAGCTACCTTCTCGCTCTCAGCCTCGACGCGATTCCCACTGTTTTGCAAAGTTTCCAGACTTGCTGCGATTTGTGTCATATCCGAGCGACAACTCGGCTATTTCTTGTCGAGGGCTCTCACCTTTCCCCCCTTCCCATACCTTGTCGTATTGACATTACGTATGCTATCCCCCTTGATTCCACTACATCAACATGAAAGCACAAGACCACAAGCACCGACTGGTGCGGACCGCCGTGGCCGGACTGGCTCTAGCGCACACGGCGCTGGGCGGGACGGTCCTCTATACCGTCGGCAGTCTGGGCAACTGCCTGCCCGGCTCGGCCGTCACAGTGGAGGCCCTGCAGATCAACTTTGACTACGGTAGCCGGACCATCGACTTTACCATCGCCGGCACGAGCACCGAGACGCTGAACGTGACGGCCTACCTCAACCTCCTCGTCTACGGAAAGGACATCTCAGCCACACCACTGAACCCGTGCGAAAAGGACAGTTTTGTGTCTGCGCTCTGCCCGAGTAAGTCGGGGCCCTCGTTTCTTGTCATTGTCACGGTGTTGAGCCCCTTTTTCGTCCCACCAAGCCTTGGCACTGACCTTGTTTTCCTGCCCGGCAGTTCGCAGCGGCTCTTTCTCAGCACGCCACACGCAAATCATATCGGCCGAACAAGCGGGACAGGTGCCGGGCGTTGCGTACACCGTTCCCGATATTGCCGCCGTGTCGCAGCTGCGGCTGTTTCGCCGAGGAAATGGCGCCGACGGCGGGAACCCCAGCCAGGACGACCCAGTAGCATGCACTGAGAACCAAGTGACCAACGGCGTGACGAGCGACATACCGGGGCTCACCTACGCAGCTGTCGCTGTGGCGGGCGCATCGCTGCTAGCAGGCGGTGTCACGTCAGTGGCACAGGGAGGTGCTGGTGGCGGGGGGGCGGCCGCAAACAGCATCGGCCCGGGCTTCACCGACGTGCTCGGCTGGTTCCAGATCATGGCGCTCAACGGCATGATGTCGCTCGACTACCCGCTCGTGTACCAAAAGTTCTCCAAAAACTTTGGCTTCTCGTTCGGGCTGATCTCGTGGCCGCAGCTTCAGCGGTCCATTGAAAGGTTCCGCGCCAACACTGGCAGCAACCTCACGGCCAACAGCGGCGGGGACCTGGGCGCCGCCCCGCTGCTGTCCGGCGCACAGGACAATGCGGCCAAGGGATGCGTCCAGGGCACCATCAGCGGAATCCAGCGATACTGCAGCACCCAGGGCGTCGCACAGCGCGACGCCTTCATGACGGTGTTCGTCGTGCTTCTCATTGTCGCCGTGGTGGTCATTGGGGGGATCCTGCTTTTCAGGGCGGCAATTGAGCTGTGGGCTCGGTTCGGCCGCCTCCCTGGGAAGCTGGAGCGCTACCGGAAGCGCTACTGGGGCGCCATCGGGCGTGTCCTGACCACCGGGGTGCTTCTGTTCTACACCCCCTTGGTCACTTTCAGCATCTCCCAGCTCAGAACAGGTGACTCAAAGGGGCTCGGAGCCATCGCTGGCATTGTCCTTGTCTTGGTGACGGGCCTCTTGGCCGCCCTTTCATGGAGGATCTGGGCTTCCGTCCCCGTCGAAGAGGGCAGGCGCAACCCGTCTAAGCTGTTTGACGACAAGGAGCTTTGGGTCCGGTACAACTTCATGTACGCTTGGTATCGCCGCGAGTTTTGGTGGGTCTTCATGGTCATCATCTTCTACAAGTTTACCCTGGGCGTGGTGCTAGCCGCAGGCGAGGGAAATCCCATGGGCCAGGCCGTGGCGCGCATGGTTGTCGAAGTGCCCCTCTTGGGTCTCCTCGCGTGGGCTCGGCCCTTCCAGCTCCGCTCCAGCAACATTCTCGGCATCGCCACCCAGGCCGTCAACGTGATACTTGCCGGGCTCAACTTTGCCTTTGTGCCGCAACATTGCCTGGACCCCGTTGTTAAGGGCGCGCTCGGCCTCGTCCTGGTGGCGATTTATGGGCTCGTCACCGTCGTGTTCGCTGTCTTGGTCCTCGTCGACTTGATTATCAAGCTCCGGACCGCGAATCCCCACCGCGAACAGCGCTTGAAATGGAATGGTACGTTTTGGCCCTATTCTCCACTGACCGAGACTTTGACTCGACCGTGACTCCCGTCCCCAATTATCATCTCTTCTAACCCTGCAGCCACTGCAGCTAAAACAGCCAACACGGCAAACGACAAACCCGAGCCTGATCTCCCCCAGACCCCGACCGCTGGGGTTAGGAACGGTGATTGATAAGGTAGAGAGCAAGCGGCCAGCTATGTCGAATATCGCGAGATATGGGATAGCCAAGGCAGTAATGACGCAGCGATGACGAGGGGACAAATAACTGCGCTAGGACAAGGTACATATGGCCTATAATAGGCGGCGAAGGAACAAAATATCACCGAGGGGGACCACATCCAGAATAATACTACCTACGAACTTCGAGATTGTGCATGAATACAACAAAACGAGTGTGCATACGCCGGACAATCAACAGTAATTGGTTCCAGCCCTTCGGGCACAATAGCCCATGGCGGTAGTGTATTGCGGATTCTGTGTGGTCTTTGGTCGCGATTTGGCGCGGGGATACGGACACGGTGAGAACTGCACCTATCCAGAGACCCTAAGCAAGCAAGCCGCCTGTGGTCTGCTAAAAAAAAACACCACGCAACATTTTGCATTTGCCAAGGCATACAATAAAGCCCTGGATTTTTCACCCTTTGGCCCCCAATATTCTAGCCCCTGCCCTAATTGTTCTGACGGCTTGGCAGTACCCGACTGACCACTCCAACCCCGGCGGAGATGTATGTTACAGGCCCCGCAGGGGTCTAGCTTCCCCAACAAGACTCGAGCCGGGGGCCGGTCTGACGGCGCCGCGCTGATGCCACCAAAGGTTTTCTGCTATGGCCCCTATGAGCAGCAGACGACCGACGCCCGCGAGCCCAACGGTGAGATGTCTCAGAGGGCTAACACACAGTTCTGACACCTTCCGAGCCTTGGTTTTCCAACGCTGGAAAAGCTGGCGTTCTGGCGCTGTGTGACCAGAACCCCCCTTTCTTTCTGGCAGCTCTCTCAGGCGGAAACAATGAGGTTACGCTACCAGTCGCCGTCAGGCTCCCCTGTGCAGGCATCTCCAGGGTGTGCCTCTTACTGGCCTGCACGGATACACGACAGCTACCCAATGACAGCAGCAGTGGCTGTCTCTCCTCTCGGGCGGGTTGAATGGGGTTGCATTCTCGGCGTTGCTGATGCCAATTGCAGCATATCGCATTGAGCAGGTGGACAGGTATTGGGTAAGGCCAGGTTGGAAGGTAATGACAACCAACCCTGCAGAAATCATGGGATGCATGGACGGCTCAAGTGCCGGGACCCAAAGGCCCACTCACCACCTTTACCCCGGCTGCATTGCCCCACGGAATGCCACCCGGCGGCAAGCCTCGTCACCCATGCTAGGCGTGCCTCAGCGGACTATACAATTCCTCGGATTTTTCTCCGAGCAGGGGGTTTGGCTGCCTCTTTTTTTCTTTCTTTCCCAGTGCAGCTCCAACCTGGAAGTGCTTTATTGGGTGGTCCTTGGTGTATCGTAAACCGATGAGGAGAGGATTTGACCTCCTGCGTGGCCAGCGGGTGACGGCTTTGGAAATGCTGTTCTGCCTGCCGAGCATGCCCAGAGGGAGAGGGCACACCCGACGACGCCCCTTTGCTGGTTGCTGCTGTTGGTGGGGACAGCTGAGTGACAAGGCGGCCTCATCCTATATGATGGGCTGATTATGGAGGTGGTGGCGTCCGGTTCGCGTATCAATTAGGGTAGGCCGTGCATCTGGTATGGGAGTGGCCCAAAGTACTGGCAGAACCCTAGCGAGCGTTTGCCGCGGTTGGAGAAAATAAAGAATGAGCCTCGATCTCATGCGGTGCCGAGACACTACGAACCCCCAAGGCCAGATTTTGGCCTCGATTGGTTTAGTGGGTGAACTTTCATTTCGCTGTGAAATCGCAGGAATTGGCTACCGGAAGCTGTCTTGTCGGCAGTCATGACACGAATCGACCAACTGCGATAGACAACTACTATCTGATTCTCACTTACGCCGGCCGACAAGAATTGGCTCGAGCCTCGAGCCTCGTGCCTCCCTATACATAACCCTTGGGGCTCCAAAATGCGGGGGTTGTGTCTCAGCGCCTCATGAGATTGGGTGAGACCTACAGTAGAGAGGCGCGCCGTTACGCCAATGTTTCCTCGAGGGGACTTGGCAGAGCAGCAGGGATGATGCCTCCAGGCCAACCGATGCAGGTTAGCCTACCTTTCGCCGATCATCGGCTTCGCTGGGGGGGGGGGGAGGGGGTAAGCTGGGGGTTGGGATTAAACCGCTTGGTGAGTGATATGTCCAAGTTCGGTCCTAATATCGCGAGACCGACTCCCAAAACGATTGCTGTTTGTCGCACAGCATATGCAGTTTGGTGGCAAATGAACTATCTAGGTAGACGTCGCAGAGGCCAGAAGAGAAGGGAGGCACGCGCCGGAACGAATTAGTTTGACACCCCGGTTTAGGGGCCCCACAAGCCCAACTAACAGCTACCTCGTCACTCCTAACAGGTGCCTTGGAAAGCCCCCTATAGCCCCTGAAGCCCCCTGTAAGGCCACTGAAAATCGCGATGCTCAAAAAGTCGATTGCTGCAGTGGTTGGAATTGGAACTGGTTGATTCTCTCTCTATTATAGCCGTCTGTTTGCTTCCACTATGGCCCCTCCTTTCAACACTCCGCGAAAGGCCGAAATCAAGGGAGGCCAGAAGGTAGCCAAGTACGTTCTTGACAAGTATGGAATCGAAATCCACCGCCAAGAGCTCGCCGATCTCTTCCACACCACACCAGCTATCTGAAGAGGATGCGGAAGGCGAAGAATGGCCAGACCAAGACCAATTCAAAGAGTAGAAATTAGTAGAAAAGGAAGTAGTTGCAGCTGCCTTGTTGCGTTGCGTTGCGTTGCGTTGCTTGGTGGGGGAAGGCGCTGTAAAACAGTGGGTTTCGTGGAGAGTTACTACCGAGAGTTAGTGGTTGGTAGGGGTGCAGTTAGGTGCCCAGGTGGGGTGTCAAACTAATTCGTTCCGGCGCGTGGGAGGCTGGGAAAGAATGTTTGGACCCTGGTCGGGGAAGGCACACCCAGGGGTCCAACAAAGGGTCTGCTTGGTGGCGGGGAACTCGGGGCCTTGCAGATGAACATCAATTCAGGTACCTTAGCGAGTGGGTGACAAAAATGTAGAGACACTAAAGTCACTCTCACAAGGAATGCTGTCTAGGTATCTCTGAAGCCCCACTGTAACAACAGTTTCTTGTAGTAGCAAGCGATCTGCAGCGCTAAATACCCGCCAAAACCTCTTTTGGTGTCTCTATTTTTTTGTCGCCCACTTTCTTAGGTACCTACATGTACAATACCACACACAGCACCTTATGCATCGATCTGCACGCTGCGGCCCGCTGCGTTAGTACCGGGCTTGTCAATGACAGATGCGACGCAACGATTCGATACCAAAAAAGCCTGGCTGTCTCACATCCGACGACGACTGGGGTTAGCTAAGATGGAGGGAGGTGAAATTCGAGGAGAGGAAGATGGACTTCGAAACCGCTTGACGAAGGAGACAAATAATTACAAAAAGAATTGCAGGAAAGAAGGATTCGGTATAGTATATGCTGCTGACAGTAATATTATTATTATTATCATCAAGGGCAAGATAGGCAGGCAATAACTAGGCAGTAGTATAACCATTCCCAATCATATCCTCCTGTCGTAATCGTAATCCACGCCAATACCACCCAGATAAACAAGAGAAAGAGACACCACCATTACACCCAACTGTCCCCAGAAAGCGCCTGCAGCAGCAGTCCGGAGCTGTGTTCTGGGAAGACTTGACACGATGACCTAAACGACTAACAACCCCCAAGCAAGACACCCTGAGATAGGGCAGTATCCACGAACGAGGAGTGAGGGTTTGTCCCCATCACAGGGCCCACCGCCCGGCCACCGCCAGCATCGCGGGCAGAGCAAAAGCATAGAGGTTCGTAGGCTTCAGCGCGGCTGCGGCGCCCGTGACAAGGGGATCCGGCGGCGTCGTCACTGATACTGGCTCGTTCAATAGCTAGAGTATCGCAAAACCCATTTGTCAGCAGCGTTCTCAAAGGAATGGGCATGGAGGCATGCACCCTACCCCATCAACAGTATGCACTACGCCGTTCTTCACGATGGCGTCCCCCGAAACAATTAGCGCCCCGCCGATGTAGACCTCGCTGCCGCGCACCGTGACGGTCACGTCGGTGCCGCCAAGGGTGTGGAAGACAGTCCCGTCGCGCAGTAGCGGCGTGTAGGCTGTGACGCCGACCAAGACATGGCGCTTGAGGGTCTCGACCAGCTGGTCATAGTGCGGACTGCTGGCGTTCTTGGCAAAGACCGAGTTGGCGGGCGCCAGGACGGTAATCTCGGCCCGGCCGTCAAGGTCCGTGAGGAGGCCGGTCCGCCGCAGCGCGTCCTCGAAACGACCGACGTTGAGGAACGGGAGAGTGGCCGAGATGGTGCGGGGGAGGGTGAGTGTTCTGTTGTTGAGCCGAGGGGTGGCAGTCGGTCAGCAACAGGAAGCCAGGCAGAGGGGCTACCAAGGTAACTTGAGATGGGATGGAATAGAAGCCATGCTCACCCGGCAATCGGCCGAACCACGCCGCCGCCAAAGGGAATGTCGTTGGACGTGATCTTGACGCTGTCTCCAAGCCCCGTGAACACGACGCCCACGGCGGAGGCGCCCACATCCTTTTGCACAATGGTCTGGTTGCGGCCCGGCCCGAGGTTTACGAACGCCGGGTCGCTGAGCAATGTCTCATAAACCCAGACGGGGCATTTTTCTGCAGGCGGATCGGTCCGCCGGCGGAGCTCGACTGCTGTGTCCTTGGCGTAGCTGAGGAGAGCGGCAGCGGTCGCGTCCGTTCCGGTGGTCTGGCGGGCGATAATGGCACCTCCGTTCCTGGCAATGGCGGCGTTGGGCGGGGCGTAGACAATGAGCCGAGCGTCGGGCACAGACTCGATGACGGCTCCTTGCTCCTGGAGCAGCCGGGCGAATTCCGTGTGGCCGTTGTTTTGGAGAACCGAGAGCAGGGACTGTGCCGAGGCCGAGGAGGCGAAGAGGCCGAAGCCCGCCAGAAGAGTCTGCGTCAGCATGCTCAAACTTTCAAGAGCCCGGGGATGAGGCTGCGAGGTGAGAGGTGAGAGGTGAGAGGTGAGGATCAAAGACTGGGTGCGGCGTGTGTTGTCTGAGAGGCGAGGAGAGGCTGAGAGACAGAGGCTGGTGGGAGTTAAGTACTCCACGCCGAGGCCGGACTCCATGCCGTGCCCGAGGCCTGCCTGGCCGTATCCGTGGACATGCCGGTGCAAGGTAGCTATTGTCGGGGCGCGTCGAGTCTCGACAGCGAGAGCAGAGCCTCCGGTTGACTTGATCACCTCATTTACCCCCCGCGACTTCAATCTCCGACCGCCGCGCGCATGAGGCCACGGAGTTGCGCTGCTTCTTGTTGGTGCCAATCCTCTGCATGTCCTCCCCAGGTAGGTTACCGTAGGTGGGTACCTAGGTAGGGTATGCATGTATGTGCCGGGCTCCCAATGAACGTGCAACTAGCAGGGTCTGCCGTGTCTCGGTTCTGGTGTCTCTCTGCCGTTTTTTGGCTGGCGGATGTGGTCCATGTCCTGGCAGGCCGTCGTTTGTTCAGTTGCTTGGCGACATGCGCTGAAGTCCAATACTTTGAGTGACAGCTGCATCGCGGTGGAGATTACGGGGTCCGGCGCTGTGCATGCGGTGATGTGATAGCGGCTGCTGCGGCGCTCTGGGTGGTGTGCGTTACGGCATATGCTTCATTGGTTCAACCCCCCCACTACCCCCCGGACAAGTTATGTGGTGTCTCACTCATACGGATTCCACCGCAACAGAGCCTCACAAAACTGCCCCAAATATCCTATAAAGATACCCAGGATATTGCACAAAAGGCAGGGCCATGATTGGCCATGATTTCTGGTCCTTTGATTTCCCGGGCACCCACTGAGCGAGCCCTCCAACCTCCCGTCGAAGGTGACAAGGCTGAGCGCCGAGCGGGGACTACAGACCTCACGGGGATCTCCGAGCCAATTGTAGCCGGCCAGCTCAGTGTGACTGGAAGCTGTGTGGCATGGGCAGCCATCATGCCTTTCCAAGAAGCCCGACGAGGAGGGGGTAGAGGGAACCTTGGTTGCCGACCACTCCCTCGAGACTCGAGGCTCGAGGCTCGAGCCAATTCTTGTCGACCGGCTTGGGTGAGAATCAAGGTAGTACTTGTCTATCGTAATTGGTCGATTCGTGTTCATGACTGCTGACAAAAGACAGCTCCCGGTAGCCAATGCCTGGACAATGGCGAACTCCAATTTTCCTGCCTGTCTCCGTGCCCAACCAGCCAGGTCAACGGTAGCCCTGTGTGCAGACATGGAGTACAAATGAATGTACTTGGCCAGGTACCTGCTAGGTACCTGACCTTGCTGAGACCGGCCTGCCATAAGGCATCATGGCTCGCTCCACCCGCACTCCATTTGACACTCGCACTCATACTCGCGCGTGCACAACTATTAGTACCCCCCCGAAGCAGCTGTTCAGGGGAAATCAAGTTGGAACCCAAGGGGCGAGAGGCTGTCGGCGAGAAAATTGATCCCACATCAGTCAAAGCTCAGACAGAGTCAACGCCAGCACCGTCCTCTCTTCTCCTTCCCCGCAGCCCAGCGCAGCCATGGCCGACATCTACACGCCGCCTCCCGACACCTCGTACCTCCTCACCGAGTCCTTTTACTCACCTGCCGACGGCGGAGATGTGTGGGCCGTCGCCTTCTCCACCGGAAGCGGCTCGTTCGTCACGGCCGCGCTGACGCTCATCATCACCTTCATCTTCCTGACCATCTGGGACATTATCGCCGTCACAGCGCTTCTCTCTGTCCGCGACAACCCGTCGCGGCGTAGGGAGGCTGCCATGGTGACAATGAGCAACGCCAACGACCCGCTTTTCGCCTGCTCGCAGATGGCGAACTACGTTCGCTGCATCATCTTCAAGCACAGGTCGGATCCGCCTTCGTCTTCGTTAAAGGAAGGGGAAGCCGCACCGGACGGAGAGAAAGCGGCGGGCTCGTGGGATACCGCATACGGCGTCATCTTCTGCCTCGTGGCGTTTGTCGTCTTTGGCGGGAGCACGGCCCTGGGAGTCGTGGGCCCATCGCTCGTCGACATTGGCACCACAGCACCAGTACGACCCAGCCAAGCCCGGTACCCCGACGTCGTCCCGAACGCGCCGGCCATGAGTCTCGCGCGGTTTGGGCTCCTGGCCCCCGCCGCGATGCGCGCTCTGGGTAGCGTCGAGGCCGCCGAGGTCACGCTCCGGTCCCGCGTCAATATTATCCAAGACATGACAACGCTCGGCACGGACCCCGGCAGCGGCGAGTCCATCTACGGGCTCAGATACACGTACTCGCTGAGCGGCGTCGAGTTGGGCCTCCGCTACGGGGCCGACCTCTCGTTGGCCGTCTCGGGCAGCTGCCAGACCGAGTACGGGTGGGCCGTCAAAAGCGGGAACCTGTCCGATGACGCCGACGTGTACCACCTGTGGAATCGAGAATCCGCACGTGTACTGGTCCCGATCGGCGACCGGGACATCCGGTACGCCCCGCGCGCCAGCTTTCAACCGCATCCAGACATGGACGGCCGTCAGGGCCCCAACTACGAGTTCGCTGTCGTGGTCAGCTCTGCGCGCCGCACCAGCATCACGCAGGGGTCCGACCCGTGGTACGCCACCGAGCCGCGTAAGACGCCCGACAGCCGGTTCAATGCCACGCACTGGATGAAGCGCTACCGCCCCGTCCTCAGCTGCAAGCAGCAAGACACGTGGACCCATCGCGGGCAGCCGCTCAACTCCATCCGCGACCTGGTGAAGGCGCCCGGCCTGCGGCTGGCGGCGGCAATCGTCAAGGTGCTCGAGCTTGCCTTCACGACGCCCGTCGTCCTCAACCTCGGCAACGCCAGCGGCGACTCGGCGCTGCGGTCGCGCACCACGAGCCCGAACGGCGTCATCGACGCAAAGGAGTCGACCATGTACGCCGACATGGAGCGCCTGCTGCTGGCCGCCTTCGTCGCCTCTCGCAGCACGTTTACCGACGCCGCCATGTTTCCCAGCTTTGGCCAGTACCCAAACATCTTCGCGGCCGGCACGGCCGACCCAGAGCCCGGTGCCGCCGGATTTGTCGTGTCGAGCCCGGGCATCCAGACCTTTTCGCTCGCCGGCCTCATCATCCTGCCCCTGCTCCTGGTCTTTCTGATGCTGGTTCGTGCCGTGCTTGGCTTGGTCATCAAGCTCAAGCTCAAATCCGCAGTGCCGCGCGGCGACGACGCAGCAAGCCCCACCAAGTGGGCGCGGCCCTACTCCTTGGCGGCGCCCTCGCTGCTCCGCGCCATCTACGAAGGCCGCAGCGGCGAGGGCCGAGACGACTGGCACTGCGAAGACCCGGTCGCCATGCCCGGGACATCCTCGTCCGGACTCACCCTGTGCAAGACACGGCACTGCAAGGCGCACTTCAAGGCCCCGGAGGAGTGCCCTGCCACCTGCCCCCTCTCAGAGGCCTTTACCGCCATGAAGCCCGAGCAGAAGAAACAGGCCGAGGAGTGCCCCCGCTGCACGGGGCACCTCCCCAGCAAAAAGCCAAAGGTGGAGGACAAGAGCGGTGCCAGTTTGGTGGCCAAGGACGCGGCTAGTGCCAACTCTTAAGGCCGTGGAGATCGATAATGAGGGAGGGCGAGCGAGAACTGATGAGGAAGGCGGGGATGCAAGGAACCTGCGCGGCTGGCGAAAAGAGGCCAACTAATCATGGTGGGTGGACAAAAGGTTGTTTTTACGAGCGGACGGGAGCCCACACTTTCAGTAACTTTCGGTATAAATGCAAGGCCTCTTTAGTTAATTTATCGGTCTCCTCATAAATGGCACCCCAGTCGGGGACCCAGCTCTGCAAGCCCTGGGTACTCTTCCTCGCCAGGTCGCCAGCCCAAAGACTGAGGGATCCAGTGTGACCTATGAGGGCCACCGCAGCGTCCTGATACACATCGCTAGCTCACGCGGTATAGTTGGGGTGAATAAGCGACCGCTGGCTCTCCGATGTCAGGCCATGTAAGCCGTAGACCTTGTCGCTTTCGTACGTGACTCGGCGTGCGCAAAAGTCTTGGAATATGGTGAGTAACGGCACCCTGACTGGGGATTCCACTGTGCACGAAGGTGTTCAAAACGCTGGATGTGGCGGGATAAATACCGTAGGACCTTCACATTGCCGGGTCCAATGACCGAGGGGCTCCAAGAGGAAGACGCTGCGGCGACGAGCATGCCCCACGGGGCTTCGACAGCACCATAGCGCACCACTGCCCGCCCGGGAACGATCAGCTCTGATGAAGTGGCGGCGCTCAGAGGGATCTGTTGAGTTGCCTTCGCTAGAGGGCACCGAACCGATAATGGACACCATCAGGCACCATTACTCCGATAAGTGCTGGCGGTACTCGTCGAAATCCGTCACGTTGCTAGGGTGTCTAAAGGGTCAGCTAAAAGGCAGATCACAAATTAGGATCGTTAGATGAATGAGCCCATGTCAAAAAATTCCAGCTCCGGATTGTCCCAACAATCTTGCAAAAAAGCATCGCTTGACACGTCAAATACTCATTCCCGTGACCTGCCTCAAGATTCCGTACATCTGCATCATCCTTTCTCCGCCATCGTTCAAACCATCATGGCGAACCGCAAGTTTTCGATCACACAATGCTGGTGGACAGCTGGGAGCCTAAACCCCGGCGGCCAGGTTGGGCGCTAAGTGACGCAAACATTTGCATCTCAACTCAATGACCTAAAAATGAGGCCGAGTTTGCCGGTTGCTCGCTGTCGCGCCTAACTGTAAAGGGATCGCTAGAACAACAGTATAGTTGTGATGGTGACGTAACTGTCCAGCCCCTCGCGTTAAACCTTTGCTCTCCCACTGTCAACCACCCCAGCCGTCCTGCCGGCTTCGGGGTGCAGGTTGAAACACTTGGTGTCAATAACGGTAGGCTAGCTAGTATAACCCGAATCCAAGTCTGTCTGCCTATCTGGCGTTAGGCGCATCCCAAGGCGAATCAGGCGGACTTGCCAAGACACGAATTAAATGCTCAGAGGTAGGGCGTGGCCCAACAGCTTGGGTTTATTGGTCTACGGTGGGTTGTCACTCCCGCACGCTTATTGGCCTACGAAGCTTGATGCCTGTAGCCTTGCGCCGATATCTGATTGCTTCTTCTCGAGCTCTGGGGCTCTAATATTTAAGTCGTCTTTGTTTCTGAACCCAGAGGCGAAGGCCGAATGTCTCTCGGATCAACACTCAAAATTGGGCCAGGATTCAAGTCACTCCAGCAAACACCACTTGTCTATCAACAAAGACCATCATATCGGCCAAAACACTAGCCGAATCAGCGCAGTTTTCCCTCCCCTCCCCAATGGACTGCCCGCCCATCGAGCCCCCCCCCTTCCATATTCGGTGGTCACGACCCCGCTCTAGATATGGTCCGGCGCTGGATAGGACAAGCAAACAAAACTGGCTCATGCACACGGCCCGATCTCTTCCGGGATATGGACTGGGACAGTCCGATCCTCACATACCAGGGATGCGTTAAGTTCATGGGAGGTTCTCGCTGGTACCAAGAAGCCGGTAGCAGGGTGTACACGTGGGTCATCCCGGTCCTCTTTCTCTTGTTCAACATTGCCCTGGGCTCTGCCAGCAAGCGGAGCTTGTTCGCGATTGCGCACAGCCTTGGTGATCCGATCGATACCAACAGGTCGCTGCTCGATAAGCTGAGCGCGTGGAACACATGCTACGACGAAGCGAACGCCGTGGTGCTGGAGAAATGGCGGGCAGCGTATAGCGGGCAAGGAGGCGCGGCTAAGCAAGCCCCTGATGAGCATCTTTTGATCGACGAGGTTTGCATAAAAGACTCGGTCCGAACCCTGGCGACCGTGTTCGCCGGGATGGCCCTTTCGTTCATCTTGGCCGTGACGCTTCTAAGCAACCTGCCCGGCAGCTTCCCGTCGCGGCGGACCTGTCTCGACGCCATCCTGCGCTTGGCCGCCGCCGAGACAAGCAGATCAGGCCCCGAGAGCGCGGAGATGCAGCCAACACAGCCAACGCAGCCATCGCAGCAGCAGCAGCAGCAGCAGCGGCGGCAGCAGCAATCAAAAGCACCCCCCACACCCATTGTGCTAATCTCGTCAAGCTCCAGCAGCCAGTACTTTGACTCGTTGCCCTTCGCGGGCGCAAACTACTCTTTCCGGCCGTGGAAACGCCTCAGGTGCCGCCGCATGGCCCTCGCGACACCGTGGGTCGCCCTGATCCCCCTAGCCCTTGCGTTCGTGCCCGCCATGATACTCCTCCACTACGCGGCGCCCCGAGGCTTTGGCTGCCGTCACTTTATGATTCTGGGCATATTCGGGGCATGGATCATCAGCACGCTTCTCACGCACCTCTTCCAGCAGCTTGCCAACCGCGTGGACACCGTGCGGTGGCGCACCTTCTGCTTCTGGCTGACCTACGGAAAGGACCTAGTCATTGGCATCCCGGCCATAACAATGGTTTTCTTGTCCGTCGCTGGGATGTTCAGCAACTGTTGGTGCTGGTGCCGTGTCCTGTTTCTGGGCGAGGATGACGCATCTCTACCTCTCGATGTCAAGCAAGACTACTTGCAAAACAAGACGACCGGGTTTGTGGCGATCGTGGTCGCCTTCCAGGCTTTCCAAATGTTGTACGTCATCATTGTCGCGCGCTTGTCTCGTCGAGGTCGTCGGCTGGCGCTGTGGGGAGAAGAGGCGAAAAGAAAAGTTTGGCGGCAGGTATATGCAGGTATCGGTGGAGGGCAGGGGGTTTTGCGACTTGGCACGCGGTTTATTCTCTGGGGCGGTAATGAAGGGGGGGACGCAGAGGTAAAATGACTAAGCTAAGCTGACGCTCTGCTTTCATGGCGTTCGGAAGGAGCGCTGCCCCGGGGGGAGGCTTCCGCTGGCCAGCGCACACCGTACCGACCATTGAGAAGCCTGCTATTCGCTGACGGTCTCCAAAAGAACAATGCGCAAGGACAGCGTGCGTTGCGCGCATTGATCGAAAGAACGTCTGCTGCGATCGGTACGAGTACAGTACAATTCGTACTCGATGGAAAGGTGCACTTTGCAGGGACAAGGCACGTCTGTCGGGTTGCATGTTTGCGTTTTGAAGTGGATGAACTGGTTCCTGACAGCGGTACTACCTATCTGCAACTTTGTTTTTGGCAGTTGGTATTCGGCCAAGTATCATTTATTCAAGAGAATTTGCGCAGCGTGAGCCACTGTTGAGATCCTTACCCCATTCATGGCAAAACAGCATTCAGTAACCTCATTCGCATCCTCGCCCCTATCCTGGGTAAGCACCAACCCTCTGCCAAAGTATGCATCCATCGGGTTTATACTGATGTCCCGGAAATGCCTCAGTGCAATGGAGGTTGAGTATCGTCGGTGCATCTCGACCCAACACGGGACGTAGGCAGCGGCGGATCCAGGCGTGCAGCAGGCCCTGAACAGTGTGTGTTGGCGCTAGCGCGGCAAAATAACTAATGAGTAAAATTTATTGGTGCCCTTGGTATCATTCCTGTTGTCTTGTCGCTTGCAATGCCAATGACGTCTTCTTCGGGTTTGCCGCTCGCTTATCGCGTACATTACCGCTCAGGTATGCAGAAATATAAGCTTGTGAATGATGTTGGCAATGCATAAACGCCGGCACAGAAGCAGCGCGTCTAAAACGGAGCCACGCTGGGGCAGTCCGCTGAGGGCTATTTTGTTTTGTGGAGGGTGGGACCTGGGGTTGATTGGTGTCCGCACAAGCCACAACTGCAATTGGGTTTGAGCACAGCCCCAAAGGTGAGACGAAAACCAGTCCATCGTCTCCCTTGGGACCATGTGGCGTCTGTGAGGGACTTGTGTAAATCCTACAGCCTCACCTTGGACTTGCCCATTCGTCGGCGCGCCAAACGTCCGCGCTTGGCGGGCGAAATGACCCCCCATCTTCTTATATGTAGGATGATGGCCTGGCAGGTCGAGTAAAAACACCCACGAGACCGACACTTCAAACGGGAAACATGAGCGTGTTCACAACATCGTCAATTTCATCTGCGACTCCACCCGCGTTATCATGGAAACCACCACCTCTATCGTCCTTCCGCTTTAGCAGAAATTGCACCGCCGCCGGGAGGTGGGTTGCCTCTAACCAAGTGGAGTACATGGCCACTCTCGACTACATCCGCCAGTCCCTCCCAGACGACTTCGAACCTCCTCCAACAAACTACCAAATCTTCGAATGGTTCACAAGCAACATTGCGCACAACAACCAGACGCTGTACATACGGATGCACGATGTTGCCGTGCGCGACTGCCTGCAGGACGCTTGTCGAGCCCTCGAGTGGCAAGGCATCGCCGATCTAGCCGGGGTCGGGATGGTCATCACGTACTATCTCGAAGCCATCTTCACCACCATCCTCTTGTTCCTCCTCTCCCTCGACAACCACTTCAACGGAGCCTCCCAGGTCGGAGATTGGCTGACCCGCCTCGGGATTCCTCACCCCCGCATCCCCTACCGGTTGTCCGCCGCGCTGTACGGTTGCCTCGACGAGTTCCTCAACAGCGCCACCGTGTTCGCCATCTCGATGCTCGCCGCTTCCATCTTTGAAAACTCGTACAACGCGCTCAACTACGGTGTCGAAACCACCGTGTACGCGACGCTGCTTTCCATGCTCCTGCCCATCTTCACCGTATTTCCCGTCGCCATCCTCCACGCGATAGCGCGCGGCAGCCTTCGCCGCGCTAGATTGCGCACCACCATATGGATCGTTCTCGTCATCCTCGTCATCGCCGTCTGCGTGCTAGCCACGGCCACTTTCCACATCTTGAGGGAGGACACGGAACCCAACTTTTATGGCGACCGGTCGCCGAAAAAGTCGTTTGAGTGGTGGTGCGCGCCGACGGAGGATCAGTTCTCCGTGCGGCCTGCCTTCAAGGTGGGTGCGGCCATATTTACCATCTCTGGGGGGTTTTGGTTTATTGCCATCTTGAACTTTATGCGCATCCCGTTTCTCAACGAGTGGAAGTGCATGGTCAAGCTGAGGGGAAGTTGGTGGCTGGTCGTTGCTGGGCTGAACTTTGTTGGCATGTGGACATACCTTGGCCTGTTTAGCGAGTATCGTCGTCTCGTCGTCGAGAAGGCTGGGCTGTCGCAGCAGGATACACGCTGGAGCGTCGGCCAAGTGTTGGCATTGGCAACGTGGGCGCCGGTTGCTGTTGACTTTTTGTACATCCTCGTTTGTGAGTGCCCCCCCCTTATCTTTGCCAACTTACAGGGGGCTATCGCTAACGAACGATGCGCAGTTGGACCCCAGGCTGGTCTAGAGGAAAGAGTCTCCAAATCCTGGCTGATCACCGCCGGTGAGCGGAGCAGCGACGACGCAATCATCAATGAGCTTCCCACAAGAGAGGACAAGGCGGCTCTGGTACAAGAGATTGAGCTTGGCTTCCCAAGGTCAGACCACGCGTCCAATCGCTCATCGCTAACGGAGGACGTGGGGCTGCTGGAGCGCAGCATGGCTTTCATGCCACTTGGCGGCCGAAACGCTTGATAGATGCGGCTGACGCTATTTCTGCATGGAAGAACTGGCGGATAACACAGTACCCGAGCTGTCCGAACCCAGCTCTGTATTCACACTCTGTTCACCAGTGAATAATGGGCGAGGCGCTCGGTGTCGGTCTGTTTTGGACTGCTACCTAGTTGGGTGGTCAAGGTCTCTCGCTAATTGCAGACTTGATAGAGGGGGGGTTGATATATCGGTAGAATGTAAATAAGGTGCACCTAAAACATACGGAGGAGGGAGTTCTTGCCTTTGGAGGTTTGATATATGGATGCTTCTCAAAGTTGTAAATTTCGCAGCTGATGTGTCAGGAAGGACTCGGGGCGTATCATGTTAAACAGATACACATCTTGGGTAAAATTTACTCTCAGCAATCTCTATATCCGTGTCAAACCCTGAGCTAGGCTAACCATGATGCGGCAATATCCATGTCTTGTTTGTACTACTCATAGGTGCTAACAAGCGTTCATGGGAGCGGTATCTTGGCGGTGCGCTTCGAGGTGGTGGCAAAGAAGAAGAGGAAGATGAATCAAAAAATCATGACGTGTGCCGTCGCTACCATGAGGCCGAGCTCCATCTCTCAGTTCTACCGACGCTGCAACACAAGGGAGAACTCAGACCTGAAACCTGGTGTTTGGGTTTGGCAAGGTCAGAAGTGAGTTGTTTTTGGTGGCGACAGCCAGGCGACAATGGTTGGTGCAATAGTCCTCGGATGGTTTATAAAAACTCCGGTTCGTGTATATTGGCTGATGCCTGCTCACCCGCGGCAGGAAATAGTACCACTACCCTGTGCACGCTGCGCGCTGCACGCTACCCATCAAAGCGCTCTTACCAAATGGGAGAAACACTCCGGGAAATGGCCCGCCAAGAAGCACCATGTGCTTTGCCCGGATCGGTAACGACAAGGTCGAATGCCGGTTAATATCGACGCACGCTCCAAGTTCCGCATCCAAGTCAGGATAAAGGAGAATTTACCACGTATTTAATAACCTCAACCTCAACATCATCGTCGCTCTTTCTCTCAAGTCGATGCTCAAAGCTGCACGCTGCTTGGCACCGACAGCGAGTGAAGGCTCGACAAGATGACATGCTTGTCTGGGGCCTTCATCTTCCTGGCTCTAGCCGCGCGGCAGGCCCTCAGCCTCGACATTTCCGTCTCCGGGACGTAGAACGGGGAGCCGGTGCCTGCGTCTGAGCTGATGTTTTCAAGGTGGGACGAGGGGACGCTGGGTGTGCCGTTGAGGGCTGCCGAGAGCTTTGGGAACAACAAAATCACGGTCGCGGCGGTGGCGAATCTAATAGCGGAGAGCATCAATTGTGCGACTTCCACGAACCTCAGGCAACTAATGAGGGATATCTAACAGGGGTTGTTCTAGGATGCGGCTCAATCAACAAGTCTACACCATCCAACCGGGTCAAGACCATCACAGGCGCGTGGCAACATCCCAACTGCCGTATGCAAACAGACAAGGAGCTCCGTCAAGCCGCGGCGCCGTGGGTCGGCCTCAGCAACGGAACGGCGATGCTGCAGGTGGGCTCCTACTGCCAGGTGAAGAACTGGGCTGGCAGAGTCGACCACTTCATCTGGTGGCAGTGGTATTCGCACGGCACGCAAACCCAGACCAGCTTCACCGTCGCACTGGGAGACTGGCTGATGATAAATATCACGATGCACACGACCTCATCAACCACTATGTGGGTCTCGGCTATCCCTTGGCGTTACCGTGACGGCGGCGAGTGAGCTGACCCGGTGGTTACAAGCGAAATCACAAACTTTTCCAAGGCGTCGTCCAGAATTGTTAATTTCTCTCACGGAACCGAAATTGTTGGCACCGACGCCATCTGGGTGTTTGAAGCTTCGATCTTGGGCAATGGCGCCCCAATGTATCCCCGCTTTGACAGCACCTGGATCACCGAGGCGGCAGCTACTCTTCAAGATGGGTCGAAACTGGGCATCATCGGTGCCACGCAATGGGGGGTTAGGGGACAGTGTAGATCATGGGAGTATGACAACACGTCGGTCGAGATCATACAGCTCTGGCCTGGGGTTTCGTCAGGGGCGGTATCATGACGAAGAGATGAGATATCCGTGGCAGTCAAGCAGTACTTTAGCTTCATCCTGATTTCGGTAACAATCAGCCCAGTGGCAAAGATGATTTCGAGCAGAAAGTCACCCAAAAGGGTTTGTTCAGTACCTCTGATTCTGTGAATTCCTCTGCAAAGTCAGTCGTCCAGATCCCTATTCCTGTCCCAGATCGAGGACACCTCAGGGGTTATCTCAGGGGTTAGTCCATATCAACGCTGGCCAAGTGCTGGTACCTCCCGGACTTCAAATCTGGAGGCGAGGGTGCCGTTTTATGTCGCCAGAATCTTATGGAGTGGGTTGGGTCGCCGGAACTGAAGACAGCAAGCTTCTACTTCTGGGCATCCGGGTCAGCGGCCCAGGGGTCGCAGAGGGCAATGCTGTGCTCTCTGCTCTTTGAACTCCTTCAGGATAACCCCGACATCATCCCTCGTATCGCCCCAGCTGAATGGAACTCGGCCTGCCTTCTCAACTCGCGGCTTCGCAACAATTGGGCTGAGGAGCGACTTTCGTTATTCTTGCTCAACACCGTAAAGGAGCTGACAGCCAAGGAGTTCAAAGTGTGTTTTTTCATCGATGGGCTGGACGAGTTCGATGGCAAGCCAATAACTCTACTCTCAGCCATCCACAAGATTCTAGAACTTCCTAATGTCAAGGCATGCGTGTCAAGCCGGCCCTGGGTCGAGTTTGAGGATGCCTTCGGGTAGAACCTAGCCTTCACGTTCAAGATCTCACCTACGGCGACATCAAACACTTTGTGGAATCTCAATTTGACCAAAGCAGTGGGTTTCAAAGGCTACAATCACGAGAACCTAAGTACCCTCGGTCTCTGGCACGCCAGATTGTCGAGAGATCGGCAGGGGTGTTCCTCTGGGTCCGAATTATTGTGCAGCCAATCCTGGCCGGGCTGACCAACGACGACCGCGTCAGGGACCTGGAGAGTAGGTTGCATTCGCTCCCACCTGATCTCGAGCAACTGTACGACAAAATTTTGAAGGATTCGGACCCTTTTTACTTCGAACACGCTTGTCAGTACTTCAAACTTGTGCTTGTGTTCAATGGTCCCACCCCCGCACTACTATTTTCGTTTGCAGACGAGGAGGACGAGGATTTTGCCAATCGGCTACTCACCCGAGCCCTCAGGGACCACAAAGTAGCTTCGAGGATCCAAACGCTGCGACGAAGGTTGAACAGTCGTTGCAAGGGCCTCCTCGAGATCAATTGTATCGACCAAGTCAATTTCCTTCATTGAACTGTTCGGGAATACCTAGATCGTCCAGAGGTTCGATCCAAGATCGATAATTTACTTCAGAAGGCTCAATTTGACCCGGAGATGGAGCTGTGCTCCGCAAGTCTCGCTATGACCAAAACATACCCGGACACACAAGCTAGTATTCAGAAAAACCGTTACGATCAACGCGTCGTTCGGGATCTATAGCTTTGCAACTGCCTACGGTGGGCATCACAAGCCAGTGGGACGAGACAGAAAGCACGCCTTTTGGGTATCATGCACTCCCTACACCGGCTACTAAAGTTCCACCCGGAGCTACTGCTAGAGGAATACTACCGAGATACTAGAGTCCCAGGATCTGTCACCCTCGAAGAACATCAAGGACTGCACCGCTTCTCTGGAGATGGGTTTCTAAATCTGGCGACACGGTTTGGTATCATCGAATACCTCGAGCGTAGGGCTCAGCCCGGAGCACTCTCAGAACTCACATGTCACCTATCCGGAATCGGCTTCCAAGGCATCATCTCCGACCATCTCGTGTTCGCCTATGCAATTAGCTTGATTCGTGCTACCAGTCTAATACACCGACGAAAGGAAAAGTTCGTATTTGAAGGAAGTCAATTCCCTCTGCTACTGGACCCTTGTCTCTGTTTTCCACCCAGAGTAGAGACTTTTCGATTTCTTCTTGAGAGGGGCGCAAACTTCAACCAGGTTACAGTCTGGTGAAGCAGATGGACGCTTGGGTGCTCTGGGATAAGTGGATGCAGGTGTTGAGAGTGTTTATCGAACATGGGGCAAAGATTGACACGACTTTGGCTCGTATAGTGAGCGAAGGTCTCAAAGATGTTGGCTCGCAGTACCGCAGCAAAAGGAGGATGTGGAAAGTGCTGCAACAAAGCATTCACTCCGGGGGAGAACAAGATATACAGTCCAGGAGAGATCATTCTTCTAAGTGGTGGGAGCTGTGGGAAAGTTACGATACTGAGGACAGTGATGGTAGTGATAGTGGTAGTGAAGGCGAACTGTAGGCCACGGGGATGAGGCCAAGGTGAGGGGTGGGGGGCGCAAACACGCCGGTATCCATTCTTTCACATTTTCGGCCTGAATTTCGGCTTCACGATGAGACGGACAGTTCGGGTGTCTGTTCCCAGACACCAGGGAATTCTGTGACACCATCATCCGGATTCCTCCGTCATATATTTCAAATTAGTAGAGGGTTTTCTTGGTTACCCGGTAACTTGTCTCTTCAAACTCAAATCACTTATATTTCGTAACACAAATCGTTGTGTCACCCGAAATCCGCCAAATGCCGGAAAGACGTGATTCCTGCTTCGCCCGGGATTTCTACCAATCGCATTGGCCCCTTGAATACGGCAACACACCTTTTTGCAACCACAGCCAATCAGGAGCCCACACCATCCACCATCTCGGTCGGGCAATTGGGCATCGCAACAAGGCTGCAGAGCGGGGCAAAATATAAATGCAATACTACATCGCTCCGACAACTCCTCCACTCTCCCTCCAACATCATCATCCCCTCACCCATCAACCATACCATCCATTTCAATCACAACCACCATGTCCCCAACCCCCAGCATCACCAAAGAATCCATCCTCTCCTCCTCCTCCATTTCATCTTCCTCCCCCG
>Ga0247760_1000500_pt1 | contig 42309 bp, 43 predicted proteins | sample UWRJL171409R4_FD_179936 | JGI IMG/M metagenome (GOLD analysis project Ga0247760, IMG submission 179936) | Plant litter microbial communities from Arlington Agricultural Research Station in Wisconsin, United States - UWRJ-L171-409R-4 | ecosystem: Environmental > Terrestrial > Plant litter >...
AAACCCGCCTGAACCCCTATCCCAAGATCACCACCATCGCCACCTCCAAGAAACATCCAGTCCCACTCTCAACTCCCCAACCTGAGGATCCGCTCCCCCGGGGTATCATCCCCCCATCGCCCACGGGCCTTGTCCAACAGTGCTGCTGCTGCCACACGCACCCCCCCTGGCTGCCTGCGGTGGAACAAACGGTGCTGTGCGCCGTGCACATCAGACAGAAGCGTGCCTGACCGAAAGGGGTAAAGCATACGTTACCTCGGCCCAATTCGGTGGTTGACGGAGGCAGACAGGCAGGCAAGGAAGCGTCCTGCCCGACTCACGACCCACGGAATCGTCTCGAGAGGCTAGGGCAAGCAGGTAAGCGGTGGGACGTGGCTACGGAGCTCACGTTGTTTGCATTGTGCGCTGCCGTCCCGGCCGTCGGGTAGTCAGGCACGCCAGGTGGCGAGGGTAGGGTACATCCTCAGTAGGGAGTGGTTTTGGGAGAGGGGGGATGGAGGATGGAATAGAGAAGGCTCAACTGGATGCTATCTACCGTTCATGACACAACGTTACTGGTGAGCTGGTGAGCACTTATTTTCCTTCCCTATTGCAGTCGCTGCCTGAAAGAAAGAAAACAGCGAAAAAAAGGCCACGGCGACCACCATTCACTCAAACGACTGCATTGCATTACATGCATTGCTGTGTTGGTTTTGTCTTGGCATTTTGCGCGTGTATACGTATGATAGTCTGTCTGTCCGTCTCTACACATTTCACATCCCACCCACCCCAACTCCGTCCCGAAGGGATCAATAAAATAGAACAATGCGCCCCCTTCCCCATCCAAATATCTAGAGATAGCCCATGTTATAGCTCCTCATGCTTAATCGGCTCCGGTTTCTCTTCCGTCTTCTCCTCCGTCTTCTCCTCCGGCTTCTCCTCCGTCTTCTCGTTCTTCTTGCCGCCATCCTTGGCCTCCTGCTCCTTCATGAACTCCTTGATCATCTCATCCAGCTCCTCCTGAGTCGGCATCTTGCCGTCCTCGCCGGGCTGGAGCTTCAGCGTCGACCCCGCCTTAGGGGCGCTCTTAGCCTTGGACACCTTGCCCTTCTTTGTCTTGGTAGTCGTGCCGTCGGCCTTTTTTCTCTTCTCAAAGTTGCGCACTCCCTTCATGGCGAGGTCCATACCGGCCTTGTCGAGCTTCTCGCGACGCTCGGTGAGATCCTTGGACAGGAGCACCGGGTCGTCGGTGGCGCCAAGCTTCTCCTGCGCGACGATCTTCTCCTCGAGCCATGCCGAGATGGACGTGTAGAGCTCCTCGCTCTCCTTGAGGTCCTCAACTGTGTACAGCGGCGGGACGGGCCCGAGCTCTTTGTCCAGAGCATCCATGCCCTCGACCTTGGTAGTAGTGGCAATGGGCTCGTCCTCGAGATCGTCAAAGTCTCCAGAAGGAGCAGCAGTGGTAGTTGAGCTCTCGGACTCGGTGCTGGAGACAGCGGACATAACCGATGAAGCTGCGGCGCGGACCGCGAGGAATTCCTCGTGCTCAGCAATCTTGTCACGCATTTCAGCGGCGAACTTCTTGGTGCTCTCGAGCGCCTCCTTGAGGTTCTTCACAAGCTCTGGGCGCTTGGCGGTTTCGTCGATGCGCTTGTGGATAGGGTTGACAATGTTCTGGAGCTCCTTGAGGCGCGCTTTGAGCTCCTCCTTGGTCGCATCGGCGCCGTCACCGTAGAGCCAATCGCTGGCATCGCTGGTCTTCTTCTCCAGGTTATCTCTTTCCTCAACAGTAGAGGCACCGATAAAAGAGTCTTTCTCAACCAAATCCCTGACCTTGTAGGTGAAGGCCTCGAGCTGGTTGAGGGCCTCCTCGCGCTGTCTCCGTGCCCGGTCCGATGCTTCAAAGGCCTTAAGACGGTCCTTGACTGCCAGCAGACCCTCCTTGGTGAGCTCGGGGATACCGCTCTTCTTCAGGGTGAACTTGACAGGAATGACAATCAGCTGCTTCTTTTTGGTATCAGCCTTGGCATCCGCATCAGCGGATGCCGAGGCGGAAGAAGAGGCGCTCGTTTTCGTCTTCGTTTTCGAAGAGGAAGATTTGGTGCTTGTGGAAGAAGACTTGGTAGGCTCCGAAGATGTAGCATCGGCGTCCTCAGTTGAAGTCTCTCCATCTTTGAGGGGCTGCTGATCCTTCTTGCCAAATCCAAACAAATTCTTGACGCCATCAATGATGCCCTCCTTCTCGGGCTCTTCAGCCTCGCATTCCACCGAGGCCTTGACGACCTCCAACTCACCGTTCTCGCTAGCGAGGCGGACACTGACCTTCAGGCGCATATCAGCCTTGTCGCAGTTGTACTTCTCAACAAGTTCCGTGACCGAGGCAGTCAGGTTGGTGGTGGTCAGCACCTTGGTGCCGGCCTCCACATCGCCCTCAGCGCCTGGTACTAGCTGGTAGAAGTCGACAGAGAAGTCCTCGCGGTTGGGGAAGGTAACCTCCTTTGCGGGGGCACCGAGGTGCGACGCAGCGGTAAAGAGACGCTGGTGCTTGGGCTTTCCGTCATCTGACTTCCACTTCACGCCGGCGGGATACGCAGCGCCCTCGAAAACGCGGATCTCCTTCACGCGGAAGCTGGGGCTGAGCTCTGCGGCCCTGAAGCCTGCACCGAAAACGGCGGCCTCGTCGGAGTTGACATTGGTGCGGATCTTGTCAGGTCCGCCCAGGATCTTCTCGAGTTGCTTTTGAACAAAGGGGGTGCGGGAGGATCCGCCATGCAGAATGACGGTGTCAATCTCCTTGATATCAAGTTTGGCAGCAGTGAGGGCATTTTGAATGGCAGCACCGACCCTCTCAGCGTGGCTGGAAGCCATGTCCTCGAAGTCGGCACGAGTGATCTTGTACTTGAAGTCGATCTCATCGTAGAGCCCCTCAAAGCTAGCCTGTGTGTTCTGGTTGGCGCTGAGGATGTGCCTCAACCGCTCGGCATCCTTGGTCAGCTTGGCGATGGTGCGGCCATGGGCCTTGACCGTCGCCGCCTCCACGGACGCCTTCTGGGCCTTGGGTGACTCGACAAACTGCTTGACCATATCGTCCACGATGAGGTAGTTGAGAGCGTCGCCGCCAAGGGTACGGTCCCAGCCACTGCCGAGGACCTGAACCTCCTGGATGGTCTTGTTGAATTTGCCGATGTCCTTAACCGTCTTGCTCTGGAACTTCAGCACGGTGGCCTTGGTTGAGCCGGCGCCCATATCGAAGATCATGTGGTGCTCGGGCTTTCCTCCCTCATTTATGTTGGGGAACTGCCTGCTGGTTGCGTAGTTCAGACCAACGGCCAGCCCGTCGCTGATGAGCGAGAGAACCTTGAAACCGGCGAGCTCCGCGGCCATGACAGTGGCGCGCTTCTCCTCAGTTGTGTAGAACGGCGGGACGGTAAGGATGACAGAGCGGACGGTGCCGCCAGCGAGCTCCTCGGCGTTGTTCCGAATGCCCTGCAGCTCCATGGCCAGCAGCTCTTCGATCATCCATGCCTCCTCCTCGGGGGTGAAGGCCTGCGCGCTCTTGAACGCAGCCGTCCCCCGCAGCTTGTGTGTCACCACCTGCAGCGCCGGATGGCGCAGGGCGTACTCCTTCACCTCGGCGCTGTCGGCGGGCAGGCCCACGAGGGGCTTCAGGTTGGGGAAGTTATCGCCGGGGAAGCGGGGGGCCAGCGCCATGGCGTCAGAGCCGTAGGCGCGCTCGGGGAATGCGCCATCTTTGGGGCCGCCCGGTGTTGGCTTGAATGTGACGGCCGAGGTCTCTTTCCTCCTCGAGTCCTTCGTCAGGACGATCTCCAGCGGGATGCCGGGCTTGACAAGCGCCGCCTTGATGTACTCGGTTCCTAGGTCGATGCCAAGCACGGCCGAGATGGCGTAGACTTGTGCGGAAAAGAGGAATACCGCCGACAGCAGGATAGACAGCGGCGACAGCGTAGACCGCGCCATTGTCGGATGCGTTGTGGTGGGCGTTGCCTCAACGGGCGGTGGAGGGGGTTTGCGGTTTGGTGCGCAGCGGTGGGAGAGTCGAGCGCAGAGCTTCGGAGAGCAAAAAGAGCAGCGCCAGTCCACCAGAAGAAATCGCTATGCAGTGGGTAGAATTAAGGTACAAGAAGTTACGGCCTGCTTCTCATGATAGGGACAGACTAGCTAGGAAAGCGAATGGGGATCAATCTGGCCTCAACGGTTTTATTTTACACGGTGCTGGATGGGCCGTCTTGCGATGGGCATAGCTTCTTCCCGAATGCCAACAATGGATACTTGTTCACATAAAAAGGACACTTTGGAGGTTGCACCCCTGTTCGCCCATGCAACTTGCCAAGCCGGTGCGCATGGGAGCTTAAACCAATCAGCGGCCAGTTCTGCTGCGCCAAACCCCGGGTTTGCTCCACCAGATGCCGCCACTAGTGGTCCCTTTGTGCCTGTACGCTCTTCAAGCTTTGTCGTCATCGTCGGCCGTCTTCGATGTCTCGGTAGAAACGTCTTCTCGAATAATAATCAGCTACGGCCTGGAGTTGAATAGGGCCCAAAAGGCTTCATTATGAGGCTTTGCATCAAACATCTTGTAAACGGCCCAATGGAACTCAATGGAGGCGTTTGGAGGAGTGCTCAGACATCATGACACACAGGTACGACCCCTATCCCGTCGATATCCACCGCATCGGCTGGGCGTACCGATGCCGAAGGAGCGATTACTCAATGCATCTCACGATAGCAGCCGGCCTCGCAATGACAACAATCCAACGTGCCTTGCTTAATGTAGGCGGACGTCAATTGCATTATGATGCCTTGATAGCTTCTCGACAATGCTATGTACGTGCTACAGTAGCCCTCAACTTATCCTAGTGAGGGCTCAGTTAACATCGGTTACGTCTATTTCCTTTCCGCGGACTCCTTCCGCAGCTGCTCCAGGGCCACTTCGTATGTCTTGACCCTCTCGTCGCTAAACTTCCTAGCCTCTTCGTCCGCGGCAACCCGCACCCTCTCTACAGTTCCACTCCTCACAATGTTGGTGGTCGCCCCCTTTCCTTCGCCAGCAAAGTCGCGCCAGAACCTACGGCCCTCCGCATGCTCCAGCAGCGTCCAAGCGTGACCGGCGCGGCCAGCACGTGCAGTACGTCCAACGCGATGGACGTACGACGTTTCGCTGATCGGGAGGTCGTAGTTAATGACGTGGTCCAGGTTGAGGAGGTCGATACCGCGAGATACCAGATCTGAAGCAACCAGGATGCGAAGCTTGCCTTGCGCGAAGGAGCGCAATGTGTGTGCACGCCTGGAGGTCTTGGTGGAGGATGTGAGTGTCCCGATGAGGGGTGCCAGCTCCGGTGACAGAATCTGCAGGAGACGTGAGAGACGCAGTGCCGCTTCGTTGGATTTTGTGAAGATGAGCACAGTGGTGTCAAATTTGCTGGTCTTGGCAGGTGGGCGACGTGTCTTGGCCGGCGCCTTGTCTTCCGCTTCACTGCTGGAATCGGAACCAGAATCTGAGCTCGAGGACCCAGAATCGGACCCAGACCCAGACTCAGACTCGGAGCCGTCACTCGACGAGGACTCAGAATCGCTGCTCTCTGATCCGTCAATAGACATCTTGTCCTCTTGAGGCTCTGTGGCTTCATCCACAACAGGACTCTGGTTGATAGGAGCCAGGTGATCACTATTGAGCAGGTCGACCAAGTAAAGCGGCTTAAGACTTGGCTCGCGAACTTTGATCGCAGATTCCTTGAGGAGAGCTGGGAGCGTTTGCTCGCCGGCCTTGGTTCCTTCCAGCAGCACGAGACGGGGTCGCGAAAGCTTCAGACCATTCAGTAAGCTGATATCTCTCGTCATGGTCGCACTGAGAATGACCTTGCGAGGGCCTGTCTTGTTGGAACCTGGGAAGTCTCGCGCAGTGGGCTTCTCGGTACTGAGACCGTTCATGACAACTCCTAGCCATTGCTGAAAGTCCTGGGCAAGGAGCTTATCGGCTTCATCGACGATCAACCAACGTACATAGTCGAGCGTGAAGCCCCGCGTTTTTGTGACATGTTCGACGAGTCTTCCAGGGGTGCAAATGAGAATATCGACCTTCGAGACATGTGTCATAACATGATATGGGAGAGGAGTTGACTTCTCCGAGCCCAGCTCGAGGTCTTCGTCATCATCAGAATCGTCCAGGCTGACAAATGTCTGCTGCTTCCTGAGATATTTCTCATATCCGGCCGGGTCGTACCGCTGTTCCTCTCCAACAATGGCGGTTTGCTCATCCTTGAACATTTTGTTGCCCACGGCGGTTCCGATTTTCACCCGCTTGCCTCCACCGATGGCGAATGCGGCCACGCAGGCCTCACATGCCTGCTGGACCTGCTGGACCAATTCTCTGGTAGGGAGCACAATGACGGCCCTAAGTTTTGTTACGGCGCCTTTGCTTATGTCGTGAACCATAGGGAGGACGTATGAGAGCGTCTTTCCGGAGCCTGTGGGGGCGGCAACCACAACATCGCCCTGCCTATCTGCTGAGGGAAAAAGTAATGGAAGTACTGCGGTCTGTACTGCAAAGGCATCGGCGAACCCCTTTGATGCCAGTATTTTTGCCGATTCGGGGGTAATCCCGAGCTCAGAAAACGGACGTCTCGAATCATTTGTGACGCGAGTCGGAGAAGCAAGCCAAGGAGGCAATGTTTCGTAGGTCAGCTTAGATTCGTCGAACACAACCGGCTCGGGTTGCGGCAGAGGCTCGAGGCCGTGGACCTCCTCTTCTGGTACAGCATCCAGCTCTTGATCTTGTGCATCGGCGCTATTTGCAGCTTCAGGTAGGGCCTTATTAAGCTTTGATTGTAAGGCCTTCTCGACTTTCTCAAACACAGCTCTGTGCCTTGCCCGGGACCTATCAGTTTCTGGTTCAGTCTCCACCTTGCTGCTCTTCTTCTTCTTTTCCTTTTTGGCCTTTGGTCGATCAGTGGGAGCCGTCGGATCGGTTTCCCAAAGCGCCGGTGCGATCACGGCAGGTGTTTCTGTTTTCGACTCGAGTTCGGGTTCAACGTGTGCTTCGATAGCGAGGACGCTTTTATCGTTTTGCGCGAGGCCTTCCTGTTTCCTCTTGCGCTTCTTCGAAGGCTCCTCCACCTCCCGCTCCTCAACCTCGACCTTCGGCTGCTCTACAGGAGCCCTTGGTTCTTCTGTCGCGCCCTCGTCCTTCTTTGCCCTTTTCGGCTTCTTTTCCTTCTTTTCTAGCGTGCCGGTGAGCTCGGCGTCCCTTTCCCTGTCCCTTTTCCCATTCTTGGGGTCGGGAAGCGGGAAGTCATCGTCGGCGAAGACAGTCCTTACGGGATGAGGTACCACGGGCTTCAGCGGGGATACGGCGCGCGTGTATGGAGCTGAGTAAGGGGCATTACGATCCGCGAACTGCCTGCTTGGATGCACGAAGGGCCTGTTGACGTGTTCGGAGGGCTGATTCTGATCTTCGGACGGCCTGCTTTGACTCGCGGGGGGTGTCGCCTTTGCAGGCGGAATATATCGGGCGTACATCTCAACGTGTTGCGCTGGGGCTGTACAATGCGATCAAAGAGAGGCGAACTGTCTGCACAGAGCTGCAACGGGACGATGGTGGGGCCCAACTTTTTTTTGGAGTCGCATTGCGTAGGGAGCTGAATTGGCGTGGCTCACCGCCTTCACTATCTTATCGGGACTCGAAGATCGCCACAAAGGGCAAAACAGGAGGGCTCCGCGACTTTTAGTCCTGGATATGGGATTTAATAGTTGTATTAACGCCTCAATCTAAATACATGTCAAGGCCCAAAGAGAGCTTGATTATATCGCTTTTTCGAGACAGGTCACGACCAGAGAAGACCGGACTTGTAGGTAATTGCCGGATCTCACCGCCTAGCGGCTAAGGCTATGGTGGGGTAGTTTTGTGGCTTGCGTCGGCAAGGCTGAATTCAACTTTTTTCGCGATTGGTCTGCCCCTCGAAATTTCGAATCTGAGGTTGCTGGGGTACCAACACGAATATCAATAATATGCCGCCACCAGGTCGTGGAAGTAGCCGCGGAGGATCCCGCGGGGGCTCCCGTGGGGGCTCTCGTGGAGGCTCTCGGGGCGCATTCAGAGGCTCGCGAGGAAGGGGAGGGAGTGGGGTCCGCGGAGGAGGAGACAGAGGCGGCGATAGAGGAGGGAGAGGCGGGCGAGGAATGGGCCGGGGCCGGGGCAGGGCAAGAGCAAGAGCTGCCACGATTCAGCCTCGGAGCTCTAGATTTGACGCCGCCCGCCTGGAGGACAGCGAAGAGTACGGTTTCCACGGTCTCGTGTCGCAAATAACGGTTAGCTAACGAGCGCAGGGAATCGGAAGATGACGGGCGCCCGGATGTGGACGTCTCTGGCGATGAGTCGGACGAAGTTGTGGACTCTGACGATGAGGACGGCGACGTCGGCCAAGCATTGTCGGGCCAGCCCTACCTCAGCTTGATGAAGAGCCTAGCAGAGAGCGCCCCTCACAAGGCGAAGCGCAGGAAGATCGCTCATGACCCGTCAGAGGACGCTCAGTTTGCAGAGCCCTCAGCTGCAACACAAGACACCAGCATGGACGATGCCGGAGACAGCAGCGCACCCCAAGATGTGGATGCCGTCGACGAGCCGGAAGAAGACCCCATGGACGCCCCGCTGGAGGACTTGCTAGACGACGAAGATGAGGTCGACGCCGAAGATCCGTTTGAGGCGCACTTTGCCGAACCGAAGGAGGATGTGCTGGCGCCGAGACTGAAGGCCGTCCAGAACGGCAAGTGGAGGACAGAACGAGCAGCGCTGAAGTCAACAAGAGTGCTGTTCAACGCGCCCGATTTCGGACAGTCCGATGATCAGCCCGCCCCCAAGCCAATATCCGGAGTCGCCGACCTCAATCTCAAGAAGAAGCTGAAAGAATCAATGGAGGAGAAGCACGCTAAGTTCGGCGCTGTAGAACAAACGGTAGCGCCTTACCTGTTCAACTACAACGACCTGTTCTACTGCAACCGCACAGTCTCCGGGGCACAGAGCCTGAGGAGGATGACGTGCCTGCACGCCATCAATCATATCTTCAAGACGCGCGACAAGGTTATCAAGAACAATAAACGGTTAGCCGGGGACAAGAGCAATGCAGATCTTGACCTGAGGGATCAGGGTTTCACACGGCCGAAGGTGCTGGTGATTCTCCCAACCAGGCAGTCCTGTGTGAAGATGGTAGAAATGATCTGTGGGATTGTCGAGCCAGAGCAGCAGGAGAACAGGAAACGCTTCGACGACTCCTATGTTGAGAAGGTGGTCAAGTTCTCGGACGACAAGCCGGAAGACTTCCGGGATCTCTTCGCTGGCAACGACGACGACATGTTCCGCTTGGGCTTGAAGTTCACACGGAAGACGGTCAAGTACTTCTCGCAGTTTTACAACTCAGACATCATCTTCGGCAGCCCTCTCGGTCTACGCATGGCCATCGGCTCAGAGGAAGAAAAGAAGATGGACTTTGACTTTTTGAGTTCTATCGAACTGGTCATCGTCGACCAGGCAGATGCGCTCCTCATGCAGAACTGGGAACATGTCGAGTACGTATTTGAGCACCTCAACATCCAGCCGAGGGAGTCTCACGGCTGCGACTTCAGTCGCGTAAGGAGTTGGTATCTGGACGACCAGGCCAAGCACTTCCGCCAGACCGTCATTCTCAGCGCCTTCAACACCCCGGAGCTTAACAACCTGTTCCGGACACACTGCAGCAACTGGGAGGGCAAGGCACGACTGCAGGAGGCATACCCGGGAGTCATCCAGCACCTGGGTGCCAAGGCCCGCCAGACGTTCAGCCGATTTGATGCGACATCTGTCACTGATGAGCCTGATGCTCGGTTCGACTACTTCACCAAGGCCATTCTGCCATCCCTGACAAAACGCCCCAAGGATGTCAGCGGGGTACTGATCTTCATTCCGTCGTACCTCGACTTTGTCCGGGTACGGAACTACTTTGCCAACAACCCGGCTGCTGAGAATGTCACGTTCGGCACCATTTCCGAGTATGCCGACGTGCCGGAGGCATCAAGAGCGCGGTCTCACTTCCTGAATGGCCGTCACCGTGTGCTGCTCTACACAGAGCGTGCTCACCATTTCCGGCGATACCAGATCAAGGGCGTCAAGAAGGTTATCATGTACAGTCTGCCCGACAACCCCAAGTTTTACCAAGAGATTGCCGGGGGCTACTTGCAGAAGAGCGAGCAGTCTCTGCTGATCGAGCCGGGCCAGGGGACTGTCAAGGTGATGTTCTCGCGCTACGACGTGATGAAGCTGGAGAAGATTGTCGGCAGCCAGAGGGTGTCCAAAATGATATCGGAGCAGGGCGACACATTCGACTTTGTGTAAAGCTTGTAGATAAAAAAAATAATTTCTTTTTCCGACGAGATGCAAACCAGCAAAAATGCAGCGGGGGCCGTCCCCCATTCCTAACTCCTGGATACATTACATAGTAGTACCCCAGCTTTTCCATACTATACACACTTCTCCTTCGTCATGTACATATACAATAAACTGCCTCTCAACCACACCCCCTGACACACACCGCAATGATTCAATCATTTATTTACCCTCCTCCGGAAGCGACGCATCGCCCGACGTCAGGTTCAGCGTAGCAACCTTGGCAATCATATCCTCCAGCTGCTTCCCGCCATCCCTTCGGTACCGAATCACCTTATCGATGTTCTTCTGCGTCACATCCGTGTGCGGCTTCCCCAGCTCGCGGTCCCGCGCTACCGCCGCCGCCGTCATGGCAAACCGCATGTCCTTAGGCCCGTCCACCAGCTCGAGAATCGCCGACGCCGCCTGCGAGTACTTGTCTTTGGGCTCCGTGCGCAGCACGCGCGTGTATCCGCCGGGGCGCGCCATGTACCGCTCCTTGAGCTCGCCGAAGAGCTTGGGGAGGAGGGCCTCGGGTGTCTACATAGGGGGGCGGGGGGGTTAGTACTCGTGGCAAGGTAAGGTGAGGCAGGGGTGTGGAACGGGGGACGGTGTGGAAGAGCGAGCCGTACGTAGAGGATTCCTTGGGCGCTGCGTCGCGCTGTCTCGTTGTCGCGCTTGGCGTAGGTGATGAGACGCTCGGCCAGGCGCTGCGCTTCCTTGGCCTTGTGCCATGTCGTGTGGATGGACTCGTACTTTATGAGCGAGGTCACTAGGTTGCGGAGCAGCGCCTGTCGGTGCGCGGACGACCGGCTGAGATGCCGGTACTTGGTGAGACCGCCGGCCATTGTGGGGAGGTGTTGCGGTTCCGGGGTGATGAGCGAGAGGGGGAGGGAGGGAGGCGGTGCGTCGTCGCGGTGGGTTGGTAGTGATGCTGCGGTGCTGGCTGGCTGTGGTGGTGTCGGCGTCGGCAACGGCCAAATTTTTGTTCCTGGCTGGCGGCTGCGCGGCAGGTCCCGGCGCCGCCAAGGAACGCCCGCCGCCCCACATTTGTTTTTGGACCCCGGCTGCTGCTGCACCCAAGCTCCCACTGCTTGCCTTCAACTCCGCTACGTCACTGAGACTTGCGATTGCAATTGTTGGTGATCGCGTGGAAGCCAAGCGATGACAAACTAGCCAGACGGTCTCCAGCTCCCAAAGAGGTCAATTGAGTTGCTATCCCGTCGCAATCGGCGATAGTCCATCACCCATCTCAAATCCCGCAATCGGACGTCCTCCTCTCACTACCCCGACTATTCACGATGGGCTTCCTCACCGGCGCAGTATGCTCCTCTCCCCGCCCTCATACACCTACATATATACTAACCTCCCATATCCAGACCGGCGGGATAACGCTCGTCCTCGGCGCAACCTACCTCGCCCTCGCCGCCCACGAACGCAACCGCCAATCCCAATCCGACATCCTGCGCGCGCAGACCCGCGTCCTCAATTCCCTCTCCCAGGACCCCTCCGCGCCGCGACGCCCCACTCTCCAAGACGAGACGCTGTACCCCCCTTCGCGCGCCGAGCTAGCGGCCCGGCAAAGAACACACTTCGTCGAGACGGCCAAGGACAGATGGAACTCTGAGGTCGAGGGCGCCGTGCGATGGGTGCAGGGCAAGGACTGGACTGCTGCGCGGGAGGATGCGGAGGAGCGGCTGTTGGGGATCGCGAAGACGGTGGAGGTCAAGGATGTGAAGGAGGAAGTGAAGAGCCGGGCGAGAGGCGCGGGGGAGAAGGTCGCTGGTGTGGCGGGGCAGGTGAAGCAGGATGTCACGGGGGCGGTGGCTAGGGGGATTGAGAAGGGGAAGGACGTGGTCGGACGGGCGAAGGCGGCGGTGTATCTTGCTGAGGAGCGGGCGGAGGCGAAGGTGGATGCGAAGTTGCTGCATGTTTCGGAGATCGAGAGGGTGCTCAACCAGCGCTATCAGCGGGATGAGAGTGTCATGGAGAAGAGCGCCAAGGAGGTTTTGGCGGAGAGGTATAAGCCGATTGATCAGAGGGACAACTCGCGGTTAAGGGGAATATGATTTATCCAATTTGCTTTTATGTATTATACCTTGATTGCTAGACCGTGAGGGGGAAGTATAGATATGGTAAATGCTAACTGAACTCCCGCTGCCAACTCCGATTGTGATGATTCTGTTGAGGAATCCAAATGATGTATGTGATGTGATGTGATTCATGGGAGGCAGCATTTCCTCTCCACCCACTTAGAAAACCTCACAGCCGGAGCGTCCACCGCCCTCCAAAACACGTCCGACGCCCACACCACGATCGGCATGACCAGGAACGACGCCAGGAAAAACCCCCAGTTGTACGCCGCGCCCTCCGTCCCCGTAACCCCCCACACTGTTTTCTGAATCGCATACCCTAGCGTGTGCATCACCGGCCCATGCATTAGGTAGATCGCATAGCTAATCCGCCCAAAGTACTGCACCACGCCCGACGTAAACACCCGCTGCCACGCCGGCGACCTCCCCACCGCCAGCACAAACACCATCGCCCCAAAGCTCTGCCAATACCGGTGCTTATCCTCCCACCACTCCGGAATCACCCCCGACAACCACACCCACCCCGGCGTCTCCTCCCCGCCCTCATCCGGCTGCGAGAGCAAATACATCCCCAGCACACTCACCCCTCCCCAGAACACCCCCCATCCCCACCCCCTCCCTCTCCCTTTACCACCCTTCCCCTTCCCCTCCGCCCTCGACACATCCTTCTCCGCCAACAACACCCCACAGCAAAACAGCATGACGTCCCACCGCGCACTCAAGTACGCAAATCCCCCCAACCCCAGCACCGCCCCCGCCCGCACCACCACCCTCGCCCTGGCCATCCCCATCAGCACCAGAAACACCACCATCGACGCCCGGAACTCCACCGGGATCGTCCACAGGTGCACATCCATGCCCGTACTGCCGCCGTATTCGTCCCAGTCCCACACGTGCACGAACTTCCACATCGCCCACGCCCAATCCACCAGCTGCTCGCGCGTGGTGTCGAGCCGGTCGTAGTGGATCTCTTGGACGTTGCGGATATAGGTGGAGTTGTATGCGAACTCGCGGTTCCATTCGTACGCGCCAACGCGCAGGAGGAGGACGATGAGGAGGGTGGAGACCACGCAGGGTAGGAAGAGGCGGATGCCGCGGCGGAAGATGAGGGAGGAGAGGGTGCTGGTGAATTCGGAGGGGGAGCGGGACCGGATGAGGCGGATGGGCTTGAGGGAGAGGGCGTAGCCGGAGACGACGAAGAAGAGGCATACCATGGGGGGGCCAGAGTAGAGGAGGCGCAGGAAGGGGAGGGCGAGGAGGTGGGTGTGGGAAGAGTGGTAGCCGTAGCCGGGGGCGATGATGAAGCATGCTGTGGGGTGTTAGTTGAGAGCTTGTCTAGGTATACAGGCGGATGGGATGGAGGGTGGTGAGGGCGTTGTGAGACCGAGATGTACAGAGCGGTGATGAGGATAAAAGGGGTTAGGACGGGAGTTTAACATACTGTAGGTGTAGTGACAGATAAACACCACCAGGGCGGCGATGCCGCGGACGCCATCAAGATAGGCCGTCGGGGACAGCGTTGGTGGCCGGTGGTTGCTCGGGGAGGGGTGGAGGAAGCTCGGGAGGAGGAAGAGCGTTGTTCGGAGGAGGAGTGCGCGGGCTCGGCGGGCCAGCGAGGGCGGGAAGCGCGAGGCGAGGTCAGCGCGGCCGGCGTCGCTTTCGATGTCCGAGGGGGATTTCTCGTCGAGGAGGGTGATGGACTCCTCGAAGCTGAGGGTGTGGGCCGAGTCGGCGTGGTTGTTCATCGTGACGGCTGGGGTTGTTCCCGTCTGGTGGTGGTGAGGGCGAGTCAGGGGCCAGGTGACTGGTAAGCGCTCTCGAACGATGGAAGAACCCAGATAGGTCGATGACGACGCGGGAGTGAGAGTGGTAGCAAACAATCCAGACAGACTCCAGTCACAACCGCTGCGGCCCGCGAAGCTTACAATCCCGCTCACTGCGTCTCGATATCGCCATTCGCAAACCCACAACAAATTCCAAGACTAGAGCAACGTCGACCCGAAATCCCAACATCGAAGAGAGGAAATAAATCCACCGTCCAAAGAGCGGGGACTAGCGAGATGTATCCCGTCCTCCATCCCAACGCGAGACGCGGGCGCCGAGCCCCAGCCATCTGACCCGGTCAGGCACGGGCATGAATCCGATCCATCCCGACTCATCACCACCTACGTGTGAGCCACTCGGGGTAGGTCTTGGGCTTTCTAATCATCCCACTAAGGGTAGCGCGAGGCAGGCAATGCGTTTGCTGCATGTGAATTCTGCAGGGACTGGACCGATTCAAAGCGAGATGCTTTGTTGTCTCCGCGGCCGTCTGCGAGGGAAAAGGCAAGGGGATATCAAGATGCCTCCCCGTTCTGCTTGATATCACCACGTTCTCGAGAGGCGTTCCTCGACCCACGAATCCGTCCTCCCTCTTGCGAACTATTGTTATCCGCGGCCTGGAGCTCTCCTCTTTGTCAGTCAGATATGTTAGTGCTGAAGAATCAGTAAAATGGTCTGTGATTATTAATAACTAGCCCCTAACCCGGCAGACTGGGTGCCACGCAGCCAGCACTAACACCGAACCTTATCTGCGCCGGTGTGAAGTCTAGGTCAATTCCGGCTATTTCATGTATCGTAAAGTGGTGTGCCTTTTGTTCATTCATCCCCCCTTTGCCTCCCATTTCCCTATATGCACAATCATACCCAAACGCCAAACACCCTCGCCAACCCCAACCCTGTATCATTTCTCTAGGCCTCTAATCCGAAAGCCAGTCCAAAAAGTCGGGCGCGAAGTAGCTGACAACGATAGTGGCCCCCGCCCGGAGGATACCCTCGGTGCTCTCAAATGCCATGGCCTTGAGGTCGAACACGCCGGCCTTGGCGCCAGCGTGGATCATGGCAAACTCGCCGCTGACTTGGTATGCCGCGATGGGGAGGTCCTTCCCGAGCTCCTTGGCATCGCTGATAATGTCCAAGTACTGGCCCGCCGGCTTGACCATGATGATGTCAGCTCCCTCGTTGATATCGCGAACAATCGCGCGGCGAGCCAAGCCCCGCCCGCCAGGCGGCAGCTGGTAGCACCTCCGGTCGCCAAACGAGGGTACCGAGCCGGCGGCATCCCGGAAGGGGCCGTACAGGCACCCAGAGAACTTGGCGGCATAGGACATTAGCGTGACATTGTGCACGATGCCCTCTTCGATCAGCTTGAGCTTGATGGCGCGGATGCGGCCGTCGTTCATGTCTGATGGCGCAACGCAGTGCGCGCCGGCACGGGCGTAGGCGATGGCAACGTCGGAGATGCGGTCAACTGACAGCTGGTTGTTTAGGCTACCGTCATCGCGCAGGATGCCGCAGTGACCGTGGGAGGTATACTCGCACAGGCAGACGTCGGCGCAGATGTAGAGGTGGGGGAATCGCTGGCGCAAGGCGCGGATGGCGCTGATGACGGGCCCTTCCGGGTCGTCGGCCGAAGTGCCAAGAGCGTCCTTGCTCCCTGGTCGGAGCGGGACGCCGAACAGCATGACAGCGCGGAGCCCCTTGTTGACGAGCGGTTCGAGGAAAGGAATGACCTTGTTGAGGCCGCGGCGGCATTGGCCGGGCAGGGAAGGGACGAGCACCTCCTCGTCATCCTGGTCGGAGATGAACAGAGGGTAGATGAGCATCGACTGGGCATGCGCTGTTAGCAAGAATCACCGTAAGCATGTGTGGCCTGCTCACCTTGGTAAGTTGACGCTCAGCCTGCCACGAGCGCGCAAGCGGGTGGCTGTAGCCGCTGTGCAGTTGGCTGGAGATGTCGCCCGCGATGCTCACGCTTGTGGCGGCGGTGCTGGTGTAGGACATGGCGCGCGAGATGTGCGAAGTCCGGGAGGCGCGATCGTCCATGGCAGAGGTGATGGTCGAGACGGATGCGTCGCCCCGTCGCCGCGGGGCATTCCCGTCGCGGAGGGAAAGGTCCTGGACGAGGCTCGAGAATGACATTTTGGCGATTGTCCCTCAAGGTTTTCGATTTGATCGGGCGTGGCGGGGTTGTGCGTTCGACCAGGGAAAGTCAATTGTCGGCAATCCAGACGGTCGGATTCGCCACGTAGGTACGGAGTTGTCACACAGGGATTGGCTTGGCCGCTGTCGTCTGGTTCGTTTTATTTTGTCGAGGCTGATGTGCGTTCCGGCGGCGGATGTCCGGAGGACAACGAGGCGGTCGGCTGGATATTTCGGTGTCAGGGCGTATTCGCCTTCGGGGGTAAAAAGCGTTCGTGGTGTTTCCGACATGTCCCTTCCCCTGCTTGGCCTCGGCATTCGGAGGGGTCCCTCCATTCCCTTTTGGACGGACTTGGCTGCGATTCGCCAATTGAAGCACTGGGATTTCTAACCCCTGAGTGGGCCCGCTGAGGTAATCGCGTTGTCCACTGTCAGCCCCTCAACACCATGTCGTGCAGGCCTCGACTCAGCATCCTCCCACGCCGCCCCGGATGGCCACAGCAGTTCGCCATGAACCCGCTCTGTTTTCTGGGTCCTCCATTCATTGAAATGCGATGAAGCAGAGGCTCAAATTTCTATTACAGGCCGAAAAACTCGTCTACCAACCTCTGAGACCTGGCCCGTTTGCTGCCGTGTCGAAGTCGTTCTACGGCACGTCCCGCGTGCTGGAGAGCATGCCGTCCTTCGAGCTCCAAGACGTTTCTTTTTCTCTTTCAGGAAGACATGCCGTCTAAGGTATGTGACTTTTGTTCTTGCCCTCAGCATGCAGTCTCGCAGCCTGCGAGGTTTCTTGCCGCTTGTCTACCTACCACTGTCGCTCGTATTACCACCCTTACGGCGTATCTGCTCCTCGGCAATTCGCCCAGTCTTGCGTTGTCGGATCTCGAAGCCGCCCGAGTATCTTTGCTCTACCTACATCCCTCCATACTTACCATTTTGCGACTTAGTGGAAGAGATGGATGAGTCTCTTCTACTGAGGGTTGGCCCTTATCTTTATCTGTCCATACTTAGAAGTCCCTGTCAAGCTTGCCTGCAGTCTACACGGCGTCCATCAGCTTTCAGCCCCTGGCCCGGCGGTGCCTTCTGTTTTCAGACATTGGTAACGGTGAAGTCGCTGGAACAGTATCTACTCCGTACCTACATTGGATCCGAACACAGTTGGTAGCCTGACGCTTGATATTTCCCCAGAGTCGGTGCCCCTATGCACTAGCTGTCATTCCGAGGAGCAGGTCAGCTTCAGCGTGTCACTTGATGACGGCGGGTTGCAACCAGGGCACCTCCAACGCAGACCTTTCACCACGCCCACTCGCCATGCTATCACCTGCTTGCCCCGTAGTCAACAGTGTCTCACGCCTGCTTTTCTTGAGATTATCTTTTGTTCAGTCTGAGTTCGAATCTCTGCTATTTTCTTTTCCATCGCATCCTCTTTCTTGTTGCCTCTTGAGGCAGCACCAGCGATGCTCGCGCCCCTATCCATTGTCGCGCGCACTGTCTTGACGCCAAGGCGCTGATGGAACGCCCCGAGCCTAGGGCGCCTTCAACCGAGATCAGAGATCCAAGTCCAAGCGCAGCAATCAGAAGCTTGACCTCGGACGTTATCCTCAAAATAGGCCGTATCCCACGCGCGCCAATCAGAGCGCCCACATCGTGCTGCCACCCCGGTTTCTCACTACGGATTAGCTGCCGGATGTTACCACATGCACGTGGCGCGGAGCGATCGAGATTTGTGGCGTCGGAATCAACGACACACACAGGATGCGAGGAACGGGAGAAACGCTGCGGGAGCGCGGGGGTCGCGAACTCTCGAGTTTGAGCAGGCGAGTTGGCACACATTGCGATGGCACATCGGTTTGTCACGGCTGGTTTGGCAAACGATAACAAAATCCATTAAACACCTCGTGCTTGCTACACTAGGACTAACTCCTGAACCCCCCGCAAGACATAAAAGATCATGATGGTTCATCACAAATAAGCATAGCAGAACGGCCCATCGGTGGTACTCAACAGGTCCTTGATCGGCTTGGGCTGACCGAAGGTGCTGCCGGCGTAGTCGAAGCCGATGAGGTCCTCAAGCGTGGTCTGAGCGCTGGGCGGGTTGTTCAGGAAAGTGCGCGTGCCAGCAATGGCGCCGGGGCCCTTGGTACGCTGGATGGGGTTCAGCTGCTGCCAAATCCACCAGACGCGGTCAATCATGGCGTGGTGAAGATAGAAGGCCGGGTCGCCGGGGGACACGAAGAAATCACGGCCGGGGTCGCCACCGAGAGAGAAGTGACCACCACCATGGATACCGATATCGGGTGTGCCGGGGATGCCCTGGAGCTTCATCTGGAAGTCGGCAATGTTCTGAGGAGGGATGATGGTGTTCAGGATGGACGAGCCGTTCGCGAACATGCGGTTGATCTTCGTCGTCAAGTCGCGCTTGAAGCAGCGAGGATTGTAGGCGTTGGGGCCGGCGGGGTTCGAGAAGATAACACCGCCGGGGTAGTCGAGGGCGACCGGGCCGAGGTTGATCGACAGGTCCTTGAAGGGACCCGAAGTCACGCAGCCGCCTCCCGTGCCAGGGGGCAGGTAAATAGGCGGGAGGCCAGCGCTGACGCCGAGGATCAGGTCAGGCTGGTTGGGGATGGGAACACCATTGCCAGACAGGGAGGTGGCGCTACCATCAAAGATGGGAGAGTTCTCGAGACCAGTGATGGCGGTGAGGCCCCAGTTCCAGTACGGCTGGGTTCCCTGGTAGCCGCACTCCTCCTGGAGAGCCCGCTCGTAGACCCAGGTGTAGTACCTGTGCCACACGAGGAAGTTGCCCGTGTAGTGGATGGACATGGTCTGGTTGATGTGGGTGGCGACGAAGTCATCGAAGCGGGTCTTCGCGCCGGGAACAAGCGAACCCGGGGTCAGGGCCGGCTTGGACTGCAGGCACTTGACGGCCGCGATGTACGACTTCTTCTGGTTAGAAGACAAGGTGCCCCTAGAAACGAACCACGGTCAGCCTTTGGGTCACGGCGCTGGCGGTAGCGAGATGACGTACCACTCCCTGCGGATCTTGAGGTTGAGAAGGGTGCAGGAGCCGGGAAGCGTGCGCTTCTTCTCAGAGGCGATGAGCTCTTCCTCAACCTGCGCGAAGGTTGCATTACCAAGCTCCGCGAGCTGGTCGAGGGCAGCCAGAGGGTCGGTAGGAACGACGGTCTCCGGCGCGGTCTCCTGGGGGGCAGGCACCGCCATGACCGCCGAAGCGGCCTGGAGGGCGAGGAGGACAAGGTTCCCAGTACGCATCTTGACGTTTGAACGAATGTATCGGGTGGGATAAACGACACGTGGGAATTAACCGTAGTGAAGAACCAGAAACCGAATTCTTGTGGACGAGGCGGCCTTCAAATAAGAAGCGGGAGGCCCAGGCCGATCCCGGGCTAGGCCCATACCATCGATGGTGGACCGAGGGGTCGCCTCCCACGGTCGACGGTCGGCAACGTAGCCCGAGCCCGGGCACCTGGCAGAATTGCGAATCCCTCCACCAGTTCGCGCACGGTTCTGCTCTCCAGACTATTAGACGCTATTGCCAGATTGTTGTCCATGCGCATATGCAGGCCAGAGGGAAGAATGAGAGGGGATGAGAGGCAGCTTGCTAGCAACCTGCCAACCTGGGAGTCTGCAGGTGTCAGGTGGGCTGGCGAATGTGGCGATGGGTTGCAGCTCCCTGGGTCCCACTGCCGGACCGGATTTATTGCGAACAGCTTGCCTATATGGTATAGCGCGCAATACTACCTAACATGCAGCCAGGTCGGCTATCTTATTACCACGCAGTGTACGGAAGGCGTCGAGGCCAAGCGGCGGGGGCTAGCGCTTATACCCCGAGCCGTGAGCACGTCTCGCACGTTTTACCTGGGTGAGTATGTCAGCCACATTTGGAGTACTGCATACAAATTATCCATGCCATCCATGCCCTGGCCTCATGGGCATCGCATCCTCCTCCCAGGCGTTTGTACAACTAACGTTAGTGTCGTCTAAGCGCACCACGTGGCGAATGCCCGCGGTAATTGGCTTTCAGCATCGCCCATGCAGGAGAAAGGGTGGGCAAATCCCCGAGCCTCCTGTCACAACCTCGACGGCGTTAGTAACCCGTAGGGGTGCCCCTCGCCGGGGCGCGGGGAGTATTTAATTAGATTTCCTACCTGACTTTCCGAGGTAACAACGCCGTGTGCCAAGTCCAGCTTGGTGCTTGTTCTTTTTCGCCTCTTCGGGGACGGTGGGTACACACTACTGCTTGTCACCGAAAACGTCGTTCAGGGCTCAAAGTCCCTTTGCTTGGGCCGGCTTGGCCGAGACGAATTGGGAGCAGCGTTGGATGGCGCGAAGCTTAGCGCGGAGAGATATCGTAGCTACTGCGTAGGCTGCCCGGGGTTATGGCAACGACTGGCTGGGGACCTGGGAGTTGGTAACCACTGACATATCCCTCCGTTGGTCGTGCCGAGTACTTCCGGACCCCTCGCCACGAGATGGTACCCTGATGCCGCCCCTCGCGGGGAACCTGTTGCGACGTACCTGCGACGCCCCCCGCTGGCCGCTGGAGAGGGGTGGATGCCGCCATGCCGGTGTTGCAATGCTGCACTGGGCAGATGGAGGCGAGAGGAGGAGTAAAGCGGGGAGAGAATAGGGGCATCGTGAGTTCACCTCACCTTACCTTGTCTCACTTGGCGGGTAACCAACTGACAGGTAGGTAGGTATTGTAATGCGTAGACAAGTCAATGCCCCGTTGACACCATCCCTTATTCACGCCCATCCTACCCGAAAATCGGGACGCCGCGGGGTTAACCTGGACACATCCGTCCGAAGATAGAAACCCGGTTACAACTCGATGCTCTGACCATGATGCGATGCAGGGGTCGGGGGGCTTGCATGACCAGAACCAAACTTTGGGTCGACTTCGGGTGGGTCCCCTGGATGATGGATGGACTTGGGCTTTGGGCTTTTGGCTATGTCAGAACTGACAGCTGGAATTTGTGCGCGACGGTGTCGATAGTGCGATTTCTTCGGATATCTCGGTGAGCTGGATGCATGGATGGACTGGAGGTGGCAGTGAGTGGCTCGCTTATACCCTACACGTGGATACCTTGCTGACATAGGCTAGGGAGAGGTGCGTAGGGTGCCATCTGGGAGGAGCCGCGGCCGTTGGTACGTGGGTGGCTAGCCAGAGGAAACTGGGGAAGGGGGGGTACCTCAATGCGTAGGTACCTTTGGTAAGGTGTATCTCGCCTTACTTGTCTGGTTATGCCGGACTTCTTCTCGTATGGCTTTTGTCACATATCATCATTCCCTGGCGGGAGACGGATTTAATGATGTGTAGGGTCGGTAGGCGACGATGTCTGGGGTGAGGTTGGCGAGGCAATCAGCCGCTGTAGCCAGAGACCATCTGCCTCGCTGAGGATGCCTGTCAGACAAAGGGGGCGTTGCAATAAAGACGCTACCTACCACCTACCTGCCCAGATGGATGAATGGATGATGGGTGCCGGACTTGCAATGCATGATTGCCACGCCTCGGCGACAGCAAGAGCAAGATGGGCTGCATGCGTGTGCCTGCGTGCGGGGCAGTGCAGTAGGTGATCTCGATAGTCTTGTCCTCCACGTGGCGAGGTGAGCTAGCTTGCGATCTGGCCAGCTGGATCGGGGAGGATTTGAGGGGTCGAACAGTCGGGGTAGGTGGGAGCCATGGCGGAGGGAATATGCGGAGGTGACAATGTGATGGACTTGCATTGTGCATACAACGCAGAAAATCAAATCTCTTGGAGGCCTTGATTGGGATTTGGGTTTGTCACAGCTGACATCGAGACTGGGCCACACCGCTGCCGTATTTAAGGCGGGATAGGAAGATAGGTAGGTACCGGGTAGGGAAGTAGGTATGGAGTCGATGGCGGTTTCGGGCATTGAGTCGGGTTGAGCAGGTGGCTTGCTTGGTGGCTTTCAATTTGGGATTGATACGCAAGGTAGCCGCCGCAACCGGAGGTAAAGTAGATATGTGGGTGCGGTAGTACTAAATAGAAATTTGTTGCATGAGCTGAAGGTATATGAATGCCGGGAGTCAATAGTTCAAGGTGGTGGTAGAGGTTGAAACAATGAAACAGGCTGGTTGTCTGCGACGAATATGGGCACACGGAATTTCTTTTTTCGTTCGTTGTCCTGAGCTGGGGTGAGCTGGGGCTGATTTATCCTGAGCTTTCGCTGATTCTTCCCTGGGCTAGGGTGATCCCATGCACCGCCGCCGAATAACCTTAGAGACCCCTTTCAGTCCCTCCCGGCTAAGGTTTTCTATCTATGGAAAGCAGATGACACGTAATCTTAAGGATAGCTCCCGGGCAACAATTCCATTTACGACGTACATGCGTACTGAGTGTGCATGTGACTTGTCCAGAAAGCCCTATTGTCAGAGCTAAGCAAACTATGCCTTATTGAAAGAATTCAAATAAGCCAAAAGGATCCAATAGGAGTGAGCTTATTACGCAATAGTTGCTGTGGCAGGAAGATTCGTGTTGCCGTTTAGGGGGGGGGGGGAGTCACCCCCTTTATATAGTTTTTTGACGTTTGCTTTCACGTACAGACCTTAGGTACCTATCTATTCACTGTCTCATATACCAGGGGAGTTTTTGGCGGTGCCTGTTAGACTCCAGCTCTCTGATTCTTCAGGCCCTGACGCTCTAACTCAAGCAGGGCATAACCTGTTGAGGTGCTGGCGTTTGCGGGCGTTTGCGGGCGTTTGCGGCGTATTAATCATTGTGGTTTTCCAATCTACCCTTCCTGCGACCACATAAGTCCTTGGCAATATGCAGCTCCCTTGAGACCATATACTCACGATATTAGGGGTGCTTCTTGTCCTTCTCTGTCGCCCCCTTCATGATCACGAGCAAGCAGCACTCTCTCACCCACGCATCCTCGCCAAACCAGGCCCGCTTGATGTCCTTGTTCTCGGTGATGATGCGATTAATGTTTCGGCGACGGCCTGATCCTCCTTGTCAGTCACAATCCTACTGGCCCGCGGCACGTCAATGGTAATGACTTACGGGGATGATACGTCCCGCAGATTCTTGGATCCCCCTGGTCGGTCTTGCGGATGGGGAAAAGGCAGAGCCGATGGCAGCTTGCGCACCTTTTTATGGTAGGTCTGGGAAGCTTGTCAGGCGCTGGAGTGAGGTGGAGCGAGGTCAGGAGCCTTTGGTGGCGGCTTTTGTCGACAGAAGCTATGGCAGGAGAGGATCTGGTTGACCTAAGCCTTCTTGGCAGATGTGGTATCGGGCCGCTTCGAATTATTATGGTGGTGGCGGCGCGTCCTTTTGAGCTCCTGCTAAGCCAGGCGGGCTGCCGTCTTGTTGCTCCGGGCACGTTGAGTTGGAGGTGGTGGGTAGGCCATGGTGTGACTGTGTTCAGAAAGCTTGGTCAGCAATGTCTCGCGCAAGGTTGATGATGATGCGATGTGCCCAGGACCTATTCGCCAAATTGCTGCCATGTTCTACTGTTGCCCTCCCGGCTAGCACTTGTCTTGCTGACTTGTCTTGCCGACTTGTCTTGCTGGCGGCGACCGTGTTGCGGATCGGCGCGATGTGCTGAAACGCCTCCGGTTAGGTACCTAAGTAACGGTTTTCCGGGCTGGTAAGAGGGATGGGAGGGTCGGAGCGGGGGTCGGAGCGTCGGGGAGCGGACGCCGTGTTTCGAGTATTTCTACTGGCATCGGTTAGTAGCCATTTGGGCGTAGAAAAAGGGGAGAGTATGGGACTTACGAATTCATGACTGAAAAAACGTTTGTTTTACAATAAAATAACAAACCAATGCCGACTTGATGAATATCGTGGCCCAAAGAAAACAAAACAAAAGGAAGCCTGGAAGCTCCCATCCCTGGACCTCAAAAAGTCTGCGTTCACCGGGTCGGTTCTTCCTGCCCAAGACGACACGATCCTCTTCTCATTTTCGTGGTATTTGGCAGTTGCACACTGCTCACTGCTGTAAATTTGTGCTTTTTTAGTTCCACTGCACTTTCCCCATAATATGAGAATTCTTGAACGTGCCCATTCAGGGGTTCTTGCCAGCTGTGAAAGATAGTTGCCTACTAAGGTCGTGGGAATGTTTTTCCTTGCAATTTGTTTGTCATTTCACAGACCAGCACTATTTTCTTTCGTCGAAATCTAGATCGAGTCTACCAAGCTTCACCTGTCTTTCCATATGCGGGCCCACGAATCTAACTTGGGTGAGATGGTGCAAATCAGAGTGCATATTCCACTGTCGGTATTTGAGAACGACCGGTCACTGCATAGAACGCTGATTTATCCAGCCTCTTAACATCGCTCTACCGATCCCCGTAATAAGGTATATGTCTTTCTTCGGTGACACAACATCCATCCTCAAAAGGGCTTGGATCTGAGTCTTTACTAACTGTTTGGTCTCCCTTGTTCCAGATCAAGCAGCAATCCCACACCACTATCACATCGTCATCCTCATTGGGCCTAACGCAACTTCGTTGGAGCAAAAGATCTTTTTGTTTCATACGGCAACCTATCCACAGCCTTATTAGATAAGGTATCTTTGAGGGAGAGCTAGGTTGCATGCCAGCGTACTTACCGGGGTGATACCTCTCGCAGGTCTTGAGCGCCTCGCGATCATCCTCCCGGATTGGATACAAAAAGAGACGATTGCATCGGCGGCATTGCTCGACACGCCGTTTGGGTTTGTTGTCGCTATCGGTACCAAAGCTGGTCTCTGGCTCTCGCGCTGCTGTCCTGGCTGAGGGTGATGGATGGCCCTGACCATAGTGTGTCCCTCCTATGACGAGAAGACGAGAGAAGACACGACAGACCCATGTCCTTTTTCCTGGGGATGTAGCGCCCGATTGCACGGAGCAGTATGGCGGTGGCGCACTGATTTGCGTCTCCGAAGCGGAATCCATGACGGTTAAGTGGATTGGTGATGGAGTGTAGCGGAGGGGGCTGGTTGTCAGTGGTCAAAGATAGAAAATTTTGTGCGGGTATAGTATTTATAAGGTTGAACAAGGCATCGGTAGGTTTAGGTTTGAAGACCTTGGGCCGGGACCTGGATCCAGCACCTTCATCCACTGCTTCCAAGCCTCGTCGCACCCACGGCACTTGAATGGCTATGGAATTGAAGAAGACATGGCTGGAGAACTCCCTATTGTGGAAGCCTACCTGGTGGGGTTGGGCTTGAATGATGGCTCAGGGGTCATAGTGTTCCTGTTCTGTCTTGGGAGAGTTCACAATGGAAGGCTTTCATCTAAAGAAATAGGATGAATGACTCCCATCCCTAAATAGCTTGGATCTAAATAGTAGGTTGCGTAGGTAAAGATTCAGAGACAGGGGTGAACAGGAAGAATGGGAAAGGGACGGTCTTTTCCATACTTCAGGTACCTATGTGCTAAATGGGGTAGATAGGGTCATTCTTTGGAGGGAGTCCCTATATCAGTGAGCATTTCTCAAGTATCATGCGGCCGATCCAGTGACGTATCTGAGACCCCGAGTTTTGAACTTTCATTGCTCAAACATCTAGAAATATGTGTGGTCTTGAAACAGAGTGTATTAAATGAAGTTCAGTGGAGTCTCTAGTACCACAGACTCCCCATCTTCTACCGGTCCGCATACATACTGTCTCCAGGCTTGTAACGCAGCTGGATCTGATCCAAATTGCCACAAACTTTAAAATTTCGAAACCGAGAAAAGGATCAACTTCACCTATCTGCCTACCAAGGTACCTATGCAAGTCAATCTCACCGCGAAGGAAGAGAATTGCTACCTTTTGCAACTTATCAATGATCGAATCCGCTCAAGCGGCCGTCTTTAGCAGCTGCAAGGATCTTTCCTAGATTGCGGCGCATGTCTTCGTCGCCCAGATTCATTTATCCCAAGCTCCCGGGAAAAGTCTTAACCAATAGAGGCTATGTCGCCCACCCAGGCACCAGCAGTCTATCATCCGTGTGTAACCCCAGCTACGTCGTACATAACCGCACAGAATACCCGTTCCGAGTCCCCGGACTGGAGACTTACATACCCGAGACCCAAACAACTCACCGCCACCATCGTCAACACTACCGTGACAATGACCCCCTCCGAAATAACCGAAATCATAGCCTCCCTAGCAGGGACCTACACCCTCCTCAACACCACCGCCTGGAATCTCACAACTGGAGCCTATCTCCCCAGCAACTTCGGCCTCCATCCTGTCGGTCTCCTCACATACACCCGTGAAGGGTACATGTCCGCCAACATGGCGGCCACCGAACCGCCCTACCGCCCGCAGACGGTCCGGTGGCCGCCCAGGGACGCCGACTCCGCGGCGGACTGGGCGCTGGTAGGGCAGCATGCCATGTCGTATGCGGGGCGGTACAGTCTCAACGAGAGTGTTCCGGCGACGGCGCAGAGAGGGCAGTTGCTGCATGGGCCGATGATGGTGGCGAGTGTGCCGAGTATGGTTGGGGCGGTGCAGGCAAGGAATTATACTGTGATTGAGCGGGAGGATGGGGTGTATCTGAAGGTGTCGCCGTCGGGTGTGGATGTGAACTCGGAGATTTGGTGGAGGAGGGTTGCTAAGGGGTAGTATTGGTTTGATTGTTGATATGGCGGTTGGGGGAGCGGCAGGAGGTGGGACTTACTTACTTTCCTATTAGGGAAAAAACATCATCACAGTGCGGCCTGTGTTCTATTGGATAGGGCAGCTCACTTACAGTCATGATGTCTTTCGCCCCTATCCCATCCCAGCGCCTCCATTCACACCACCCCATCACTTTTCTCTCAGCAAACAACCAAAAAGCCTCACCGTATTCATATCCTACCTTTCGGCGCCTCTCAAGAAACCTTATCGTATCGATACAAACCACAAGCCCACCCCCAACACCACACCAACAAATACCTAAATACCCACAGACACAGCACCAACTGTCTAATAATATGCTTATTCCCAAATAGGCACCCAATCCCGCGCGCAGTACCACCGCCTGAGCCGTTCATTTCGAAGGAGGCGGTGTCGTTGACTCTGTGGAGTTGCAAGGAGTTGCAAGGGTATCGAACCCGGTACCTGGTTTCAGGAGTGGGGGCGGAATGGCGGCTGAAACGCATCGGTAAGATGACAACCGCGGGGATGTGCATGATGTTGAGGCTTTATGATGTGTGAGTGTGGGTCTCAATTCCTTGTGCACATTGAGGACTGTTGGTGAGCACGCTGGGTAGATCACGAGAGACTCGCGGCTGGTGTTTCCTCCCACTGGGTCAGGACTTCTTGATCAGCAAGAAGGGAGCAAAAGGGGTAAAAAAAGAAAACATACAACACCAGGGATTCGCTGGTCGTCACCGACCCAACTACTAGTCTGGCCCTCACTGGCTTGTCTATGGGAGAGCGGACGGAATCCCGAATTCTCCAGTGGGTATGGCCGTATGTGACTGTTTGTCGTAGCATCAGGGATGATGTACTCGCGTCGTCATTGACTGGTTGAAATAAAAGGATAAAACAATTATGTGAGTCCCGTCTTCGAAACTGCGCGCTCTGGGACGTCGGGCTGAAATCTGTGGTACGGACACAGAAGACATACGGGCATTGCTAACAGGAGGCTCCGTTAGCAAATAGGTATATGCGAGTTTTGTTGAAGGGGCCAGGAAAAGGTGAGTTGAATATGAGGATGCAGCATGACGAGCTGAAGTGTTCCGCTGTTTCCGGAAAGAGAAAGGGGCAACAGCGGACTGAAATCTATGATGAGTGGAGGCGGTAGTCTCCCTACATAGTTATGATCAGTGGGTATTTTGACAAGGCACGAATGTCGCAAACGCAAGTCACACCGTATCGAGATGACTTGTTGACTCCCGTCACGTATCTGACATGTTTCCAAAATCCTTTTGTTGTGCGACCATAAAGCCGGAGAAGTATCGAAATAGACAAAAATGTCCTGTGCTTGCTGACTGATTTGATCATGTGTCCGATGCTTGGGCACATTGACTACATTGATTTGATGCTATGGAGCTAACTGGACTCTTCGCATGGACCTAGTTCCTCACGAAGTGATGTGACGATGCACCTCTCTCGGCATCCCATCTGGCTGCGAAATCCGTGGAACACAGGCCCCCTCGCTACTCTGCCTGCGTCGTGTCAGTCAGCCCAATGCGTGAAATGGTACTAGTGTCATACCTAACCAAGTCTTCCCAAATTCCAGGCGCACCCGCCGAGCGTATGCTCGTGCGTGAGCTTGGATATTCTTAAGGCCGCTGGACATACACTGTGAGTCAGGAGCGCTGTTAGACCATGTGTCTTCACTGATGGGACCAGAAGAGAACCAATATATGGATCGACACTGACCAGGGCTTCGATAACGCCCGACGACTCACCCGAGCGCCTGGCGAGAGATTCCCACGCCTCATAGTACATAGCCATATACACCGCGGCAATGCGCTCAGTATCTCTCCCACTCTTTTCCCCATTAGCGATGCCGCGCGCCCTCCATACCGTAGAAGCCGGGGCATGACCTCGAGCCTCTGGGAGGCCGTTGACCCTCGGTCTCTCAGAGCCAGATTCTTTCAACCTGGAGACATTTTTGGGTATCGCTGCACGCAGCACTTTTCTGTCGGGGCGGCCCGGGGTTCTAGATCTTAGAACTGGCGCTTTGGAATCGAATTCAGGTCTTACTAGAAACATTAGAGGCCGTGTCCGTAACGGATATCGCTGGTGTCATACCCGGTTGTTCCCCCTGCGGCATCGTTGCCTTCCCTTTCACTTCCTAGCCCACCAACTGGGATTTCGATCTTCTTTCGCTTTGGGTGGTGGTCTGTATTCTCCATATCGAGTGATCTTTTTACGTAGTGCCGTTGGGGGCCGCCCAGCGCAGAAAGGAGCTGGCTGCGGCCTCTCGCCTGGTCGGTACAGTCTCGCGATATCGTGTAACTCGGGGAGATATGCCGGACCTGCCCATGTCGCTTCGGTTGTCTCGCGCCGACAGGGGAAAACAGTGATGCCATTGTGCCTCCCCTGAGTTAATTGCCGTGACTGGGGAGAGATTGTTAATCTGCGTGGTCGGTGCGTGCTTTGAAGTCCCAGCTCAGTTTGTTCTCTCGTGAAAGCTGCTATGCCCGTTCGTGGAAAAGCAAAGGAGATGATGACAGTGGAATGCGTCCCGACGTCGAGATACTGGCTCCCAATCTTGACAACGGCGCTGCGGAGATGACGACGGTGTGAAGTGGAAGTGCGAGGTTGAAGTTGCGGTGAGTAAAAGCCGCGAGGCTCTAAGCCAACCAAAGCAGGGCTTAGCGACCTGTTTGGCTTTTGTTAAGTAAGATAGGGAGCTGCAATTCCACTTCTAAAGCTGCCGCCCGTGAGCGCTACTCAATCTCGCCGAGAGACTTACGCAAAATGGGAATATTATTTGACCATTTCGCCTGGGAATAAGAGTTCTGGCCTCGTTGGTCTCCCCTCGCCTCATACTCTGACCAATATCATGGCCAGAAAGTAGCGCAGCTCATTCATGCCCCCGTATAACTCCCTGAACCGTGTCAAGAAGCCCCTTGACTTGCCGGGTGTCGGTAACGTCAAGGTAGCTGACAGGAATGTCTTTCAATCTCGCAGTCTCCCCTTCCCCCACAAAGACTTTCGTAATCAGGTCTCTCATCGCAGGGCCATCGGAGAGGTTGCCATCATAAGGAAATTGCTCCCTGGGCGGCCTTGTCAGCCCGCGCGATGTCTTTTGCTCGAAGATGTCCATCTCCGTAAAATTGAGAAATAGCGCTGCCCCCAAACCCCACCAACGAGAATCGCGGATGGAGCGAAACAACTTCAGGGACTCAGCCAGTTGATTCTATGACCCAGTTAGCAATCCGCTCCGGAATAGCCCTAGGCCAAGGAAGGAACAGGTACTTCGCCTAAAGCGCTCCCTGGTCTGGCGGACAGCTCGTCGTAAGATCCTATTGAGGCATGGAACAAGATGATGTCTGCGTTCTCGAGCGCATGTTTCCGCTTTTCCCACTCAGTATCTGCACGTCTCATATCGAATAGATGGATTGAATAACCATCAGTTCTGAATGTGCGCTCATTGACACCAGAGGGCTGGATCCTGGACTTGAAGATGTCTTGGACGCTGGGAATATAACTAGGAGAGAAGATTCGGTTGAGATTCTGCATGAAACTGGGTCACTTGTCAGTATTGTTGCGCAGGATTCCCAGCCAAACAAAGATCTGGTACGCCATATAGACCAAGGCACAATCTCACATACTAGGAGTAGTCGAGGTTTGTGTGGTCCCGGTATTTCGAAACCTTCTCACGCCACTGATCGTTGCACCATAGCTCGGAAAGGTGGCGCAATAGTGTCGGTAGCAGAAGCTCGTCTAAACGACGTAGCTCGCAGTGGCGCCCTATGTCGTCAAAGTAACTCTATCACCCTCACAAGGGTCAGCGGCTGAGCTGAAATATACTTAACACAGAAGAAAGCTATACCTGGTATTGTGCCGAAAATCCGTCATCTTTCTCTTGGACTCCGTATATACACATGGTGTATGCACAGATGTCTCCAATTATCAAAGATCTCCATATTTTCCTTCTATCCTCGGACAACTCTTGGCTAGAAGGCTCGTCCATAATCAGCATGATCTGTTGCATCAGTATCGACTGGGAGACTGTTGTATTTGATGCCCCTGGGGGAGTTCGTAAGCTGTAGGCATTATCACTGCTTCGGATTATGAGCAACCCACCAAGAAGGATAATGTTTATTGTTAGGTCCTCCCACCCAACTTCTGAAAGCGAGCGATACCGGTCAACTGTGGCAGCATCGGGATTCGCTGGCTCGGTTCGGAGGGGCAGAGAAGAGATGAAAGTGCTTCTCCATGCACGATTGTTGACCTTGGAGCTTCGCAACTCGTCCTTAAATCCGAAGACACGAGAGACTTTGGACAATTTATCTGTGTGGGTGGTGAAACATAAGCTTGTATCGCGATGAACGACCAATGCGGCCGAGTCTCGCTTGACTATGTCGATGGCCGCTCGCGTGCTCTTTTGCTCTAGGAGGCGTTTTTGTTCATGTATAGCGTTGCTATAGAAGCCCCATATCAGCTACTATGCAAACAGACAAGGAGAAATTGAGCTATCACCTTTGAGACGCCGTCATGAGAAGCATCAGGCTGTTGATCTGGCGGTCGATCATCTTCTGGATGTCGTCAATATTCCGTCCGTCCAGCACCAGCTTGACCTTTGCGAGTTTGCTCAACCGCCCATCCACACCGCGGTGTAGGCTCTGGAGCTTGCTATCAATCCGGGAGGCGAGCGGTCTGCAGCACGAGAGGACGGAATCAAGTTCCATGACGAGTTGAGGGTGGTGTATTTCCTTGGCTCCGACCGACTCCGCCCAGATCTTCACCTCGATGAGCGCGCCCCTCAAAATTTGAAGCTGGCTGCAGAGGCCTACGACAGAGAGATTCGCGTCCTTCCACTGATTTCTGACCTCGTTCGCGACATAAATGGACCTCGATAGAATGCCGATTATTCCTGGAATCGAAGCCGCGGCGCCGAGGGATGAAAGGGGGTCTGCCATCCTGCCAAGGTCGCCGCTATCAACTCGAACGATTTATCGCTGGATCCGGCCGCGGCAGGGCGCTGGGAGCAAGATGCGAGGGTGCGAGACCGTAGATGCGGGGTTTGAGGTCGGTGGGAGTGGTGGGCGAACCGCGAGGCTCTCCGGATGTCAGCCGCAGCTGGGCATGACCAGGGGGATCAGGAAGTTCCGCCGAATGCAGCCATGATTGTATCAACGTATCAACGAATCGTTGTCATTGCGCTACTTTGTACACAGAGCTGAAAAAAGGGATGCTGAAATTTAGGAAGGTTCTTCTCCCGCCGGTGGAATTAGCTGCCAGACACTTTGCGTCCGCCTCAGGGGCCCTCATTCCCTGCGACCCTCCCGCGAGAAACCCAGCTCCCCGGGTCTCACGATCTTAATCCAACGCCCTCTCTTTCCAGACCACCACCAAAGCCACCCAATACTCCGATTCAACACTTACTCCCTCAACTCTTACCCCCTCAGCACCCACCCCAAAACAGCATACCCCGGCAGCACTACAAACACACCAGCCCAACAAACCCCCCCAATCCAACCCAGAACGTCTCTGATATCCTTACCCGCCTTCGCCCCAGCCAGAGGTTGAGGGCTACCACCCAGCCCCTAAACGACCATGCTGGCGATGAAAAAGGATTGCCCCAGGAAGAACAAAAATGTACTGGTGTTTCTACCTACTGTCTTGGCTGATGCGCTTGGTGCTATGAGGTACCTTAGGTAGGTTATTCAAAGATCACTCGTTTGGGGTTTGGGAAGGGAAGAGAAGGGAAGCAGTGGCTGATTATTAAAAAAGAAAATAAATTTGGTGTTTGGACCCTTCAAAAAGGCTGAGTTAAATCTGCCTTTGGTACTCTTGCTATCGAAACTTTGACAAGGCGGCACCCACCCATTGATTCATTCACCCTAACTACCCCTGACATCAAGCAATGTCAGCGAGCTTCTCACCTACCATATGACAGGAGATCATGAAGACGCTAACGAAAAGGCTCCAGCATACGACAACCATCAACCAGGTCAATAGGCCCTCCAAATACGATGCTGTATCGGGGCTCACAATTGGTTCGTCCCCAGGTGTCGCAACCAACGGGAGTATGGCAATCATGAGGGCACAGACAATAAGTCCGGAAAAGAGCGCCATCTCCCCAACTGCCCTTGTCACCTTTCTGACTGTAGAGTTCGTCTTGCAGGCCATCATCATGGTGGCGACCGCTGCAGCAACGGTACTGTAAAGTTTAGCCAGACGAGAGCACAGCAGAGGAGCGTGTTGAGACATACCCGAGGAAATAGACAGGAAATGGAGTGTCTGGGAGCATTTGGCTGATCGGCATGGTGACAGTCGAGATCGATTTCTGTCCGGATTAGCGACAAGTAATTGCGAAATATCTTTGTTTCTGTGGTGTCCTTCAAGTTGGAAGAACAGGAGCCCTTTAGATAAAGTTACTTTAGCAGCATACGGCAGGAATAGATTCAGGTGCCGGTAGACCGGTTTGAGTTTCGTTGACCTTTGGGGGTTAGGGTAGTCCTTCCATCTAGACGTAAGGAAGGTATCGACAGGAAGGAGTCTTGAATTGCAGTCAACTTTACCAACCGCCGGAGGGGTTTAATTGTAGGGAGTCAAAAGTCCGGCGAGAGCGACCAAATTGCCCCAAGAGAACTAGTTCTCGGGCTGGGGAAGCTCATTCCAGTTGGTTTAGCTGCTGCGTCTTGAGACAGATTTAGCTGTTAGAGATGCGATGGGCGGGACAGAAAGGTTGGGAAGGTGCCATATCTGCTCGAGGCAAACACCAGAATGCAGGCCCCGTATGCTCAAAAGGGGTTCGTTGAATCAACCCAACACAGCCCTCAAAGAGTACAAAGGAGGCCAGCACAGACTCATGTCAGCAAAATAACTCTGGATTACGAATATTTGGGAGACTCTAAGTCCACAGGGCCAGACTGCTGCGAAGCTGTCTCATCACCTCAATCATTCCTACCTACAATCTGCACACTGGCATGTATACAGCAAAACATTGACTAAACAGTCAGATAAGCACGTCATGTGGACCAAGTTAGTTACAGGATTTATTCCATTTGCTGTCTAACAGAGTTGGGTGGTAGATACCATCCAAAATACATGATGCGGGCTCAGCGCCGCCACTGGTTCTTTTATCTCCGGCCATTCCTATCTGTCCAGCTCTCCGTCGCCGATATCATGAAATCATAAACCCTAATACACCACCCGCCGCCTATCATCCTCTTTATCGCAGGTGGAGGAGAGAAACATACGCCGGCCTTTTTCAGACCCGGCAGGTTGATATCCAAACTACGAAGGTGTAGTGTTGCCAAACGCCATAATGAGTCGCCCATAACAATAAAGGGAATAATGTTGATCCATATGCACAGAAGAAATTAACCGCCATCAAAACACCGAGCACACTCAGCCTATAACCCCACTGTCAACGATTCTAACCTCGCTGTTATGCTCTCGAGATTTGCGCTGATGCGTTGTACTCGAGCCATGGCAAGTGTGGCAGCTGCATCGTCTTGCGACGCGTCGACCAGCTCGTATCGTGCCAGCACCTTCTCGGGCTCGATGCCACCGAAGATGTCGATGTTCGACAGCCCATCGGTGTCGAGCTCAACTGGCGCAGATGTCTCGGTAACGGGGGAGTCGTGGTAGAGTGCGAAAGCAGGATCGCTCTCGAACTTCTCGTCCACGGGTGCCGAGGTGGGAGCAGTCTCCTTCTCGACGGCAGCAGGCCGCTCGATGATGGGCATCTCTACCTTCTCCTCTTCCGATTCGAACTGGTCATCCACGATGTTGGTGCTCTTGCCCGACAGCATGGCTGCGTCAAGCGTGGGCTCCGGTGTCTCGAAAACGCTGAACACGTGGGGTTGATAGCTGAAGTTGTTGTCGGAGCTATCCATGTTGAGCATAGAGAAGTCCATGTTCTGCTCCGGAATCATGGCAAGGCTGATGTGCTGATGCTGCAGCTGCTGTTGGGCAGCGTAGGGGTTCACATCCTTGGGTGCTTGGCGGGTGTTTTCTTGCTGCTGCTGCTGTTGTTGCTGCTGTTGGGGTTGGGGAGCTTGCTGGGGGTTGGAGCTGAGACGGTCAAGAAAATCCGAGAACGACGGCGATGAAAGAAGCATGCGGGTCAAGTCAGAAAGTCGCTTGTTCTCATCAACAAGGGCGCGGTTCTCAGCGCGCAGGGTGCCATTCTCAGTGACCTTGATGGCGATCTCTGCTTCGAGCTGGGTGATGTATTCTGCAATAAGTTAGCATGCAAGTCATGATGTTGAGACGTGATTAACATACCCTTTCTCCTTGAGCGGAAGGCGCGGGCCGAAACCTTGTTCCTAAGTTGACGGCGCTCCTTGCTGCTAAGCTTCTTGCCCTCTTCGCTAGCCAGGAGCCTCTCATCATCATCCATATCCTCTTCATCCTTCTTCAACCGGGGGATGTTCATGTGGCCCATGCCCTGGGAATCGTCCTCCATGGGGGACTTGTTCCGCATTGCGTTGAGCAGTTGGGTGATCTTTTGCTCGACAATGGGGTCACTGGGCTGAGCCGACTTGGGCCTTTGCGGCTGCTTACCCTGCGCGCGTTGCCTTTGCTGCTGCGCCTGGGCTTGAGCCTTCGCCATCGCGGCCTGCTGCTGGTGTATCCCAGGCCAGAGACGACCAACATTGCTGGTTGGGGTTGACATCATCTGGGGCGACGACAAAGCGCTGGGCTCCTGTCCTCCGATCGAGCTGGGGTTAACAGTCGAGTCGAAGAAGAAGCTGGGGTCGCCAGCCGGCGAGTCAAACTCCATGTCCATGTCGGGAGTGCTCATCGAAGCCTGGGAAGGCGCGGCATTGAAGTCAAAGACGTCCTCCGTGTTCCCCAGCCCGAGATAGTCTGCGCCAAAGTCGGTGTAGCCCGGGATGAGCGAGTTGCTGCTGACAGCCATGGTGCTCGCTAGAGCGCCGGGAACCAGGCCCGTTTGCTGCTTGTACAGGTCATACTGATGGCTGGGGCCGCTGAGCGGCTGGCTTGTGGATAGCAGCGACGTAGTTGTGGTCTCGGTCTTGACCGGGCGCACAAACGGCGTCTTGCTCGAGGCGGCGGGCGAGAGCGAGGGTGATTGAAATGGAACGCTGTCGTAGTCGGAAAAGTCGATCATGGACTCGATCAGGGGATCGATGAGGCCGGGCTGCGACGCAGCCGGACTTGTCGACATTGGTCTCGACATCTCCCCTCTTGAATTCCTTCCAAAATCTGTTTGTATCCTTCGGAGCGGTGGCGAGATGGAAATCGGTGGTGATTCTTTGTTTATCGTCGTGCGGTGGAGAGTTGAACCGGTAGGCGAGCTTCGAGTCGGTAGGTAGGAGGGTAGGTAAGGTTGCGAGGACGAGAAAGCTGGGGATTTTCTGTCTATGGGTGCCTGGAAACTGGTTGGCTTGGGCTGTCGGGGAACTTGACAGTCCGCGGATCGAGGGGCCCTGGTTGGGCAGGCCAATGCAGGCTACAAGGGTGGTGGTGCTTGGGAGGGGGAGGCCGCGTAATCCAATGCGAGGACAACCGATCACCCAATTCTGTGTCTGGCTCACGGCGCTGGCAATCTGAGCGAGCGCGAGCGCAGCCAGAGGGCCCGAGCCAATCAGGAGCGCTGCTCTGGCAAATAGCCTGTTCGCAGCGGTACGGCGCAATGGCTGCACCTCTCGCAAGCCTCTGTGGGAGCGGTACTCGGTCGCTTGGTAGGGAATGGCTGTGCGCATGAGGTACCTTCACTGAAGCACCTGCGGCCTGAGGATGACGAAGCCAGCTACCCCTTCGGGGAGGAGTGAGAGCAACGAGAATGCGACGAAGCCCTGTTTGTCGGCAACGATTGCCAATAAGATACCTAGTGTTGCAGACGACGCGAAGAAGTTGACGACACTTGTTTATTTCTCAATTATGTCGAAAAGACGGTGAAGAGGGAGCTCGCCCGAATATTGCACAACTGTGCTGAGTGTGCTGAGGCTCTCGATATCTGTTCTCACCTCTGGAATGGCAACTGACCGGAATGTCGGAGTCAGAAGCGTGGTGGAAGCCGACGGGCATCCAAGGAAGTGGATCCGATCGTCCGACGAAGAGGGCAGGTGGGTGTGGGTACCGATACATTCATGGCCCGCACTGCGGCGCGGTACTGGCTTGTAGCGGATACATGGTCCTCCAATCAGCCCGTTGGTTCCGGCACTGCCTCAATTGGCGTTGGCAACACACGCAAATCGCTCCAGCTTTGAGACTTTGAGTGGTGGACTCTGAAACTCGTTGTACCACAGGCCCGGTTATTCCCACTCCTATGAACACATATCAGTTCCATTCTTCCAGGGCGCCTCTTCCTGTGCATCCTCCCATTAACCTGGAAATTGAGGCCGTTGATGGCTCAACACGCTGGGCTCATTGCATCGGCCATGTGGGGATTCATGGTGTTGGCTTGGTCGCTACTTCACAGACTCCACAGCACCCGTCGCGCCGTCGACGGTGTTTTCCGCGTATTGAAAGTCAAACGCGCTGGCCAGCTCGTGTTCAGCCACATGGAACTTGAAATCGATGCACTGCCTCACTGCCCCTTTGTTTGCAGGGGTTTGGTCACTGATGAATCCGGGACGACAAATGATCGCTCGGAAGCCTCGGAGTGTGCAAAATGGACCTGGCGAGCCAGCGAATCTGATGATAAGCTCCAAAGTGAAGAAGTAAAAGCAGATCGTGGCTTTCAGCGTTCCTGCTCACCGCAGCACCGCAGCTCGGGGATATCGGGCTACTAATCTGTCGATGAAGAGGACCGTTGGAGAGGAGTTCCGATGTGGGCATTTGACTCCGCTGGGTACGGCCGCACGCCCAATCACGGCCGCGGGAGTCGGGGCTTGGGAACAGCCGGTGGGGATTCAGTGCTCTGGGCCAGGCCAATGCGGTGTCATCCGCAGATCACACTCCCCAACTTCCCACTATTGATCGTCAAAAATAGATTAGAAGCGGACTCGAGTCTTCGGAGACTTGGCTCGTTTCATCGTGGCCCATCTGCTGCGATCCGCACCAACAACACATGGAGTGGCCGCCACGAGAAGCGTTCCACGTCGCACCAAGCTCGATGAGGCCTCCCGGAAACGCGTTACATAAGCGCTTAAACCTCGGTGTGGTCTTCAGATCTCAAAGACCAAGCCAGCACCGCCATTCTTGGTCTCGTCTGAAGGCTAACTCCCCAGATTTTGTTGCCCCTGAACGGGCGATCTTCAGCCATCTTCTGACGACGATCTGCCGCAAGATCTATCTTCAGCTGTGGAATCTCGGCGCAGGACGGGATCTTCGCCTTCAACCACGGCTCTCTGCCTCGCGGGCGCGGAACACGAAGATGGGATGCCAAATCACGCCCGGCTCAGCCGCTCCGAGCCCCGTAAACAAATCCTGTAGAATTTCGTCGAGTTCTAGAGTGGAGGGGCTCTGCTCGTCTGTGTCTCAGCCCGAGCGCATTCACCCGGTTTATCCAGACAGAGTTGGGCTTCAGCTGCAACTTGGTCGCTGCATCGAGGCAAAAGATCCAGGCCGTCACGTGCCAAGTGCGGTTTTCCGATTTTCCATCTCCAAGGATGTGGCTGGTGGCAGTGTGGCAGTGTGGCAGTGCATTCGCCACAACTGCCTCTTCCGGCCAATGATGCCGAGGAAGGTTGAGGCGGTGGAACTTTGGCTTGCACGAGCAAAGCCGGTGAGGTCATTTGATGCATTCCAGCTGGCTTTATCCCGGATTTTCGTCGAGACCCGGCGAGAACAGATCGCCAGGGCAGTGGCGATTGTTGACTGCCCCTGAACCTGAGCTGTGCTACGCTGCCGTGGCTGCCCAAGTGCAAGCCAACTGCGAAGCCACCTTTGGAGCGTACAAGCAGCAATCACATACCGTGTAGTTGATGAAAAAGTTGCCTGCAGTTGGTAAAGCATAGTGAGGTTTGCCAAAATGACTTCCCTCTTGGCGGATGTCCTACCCTAGGCGTACCTATTAGCAGAACGATGGCCACAGAGCGATGGCCACTGAGTGGAGGTTTGGCCCAATGGGAGCAACTTGATAGTAGTGTTGAGCGGGGCCAAGGACTGAGACAACCTGCCTATGTCGCAGTTGCCAAATGGAAGTCACAGGCCTTGTCTTCGGCGTGGGCGTTTCCTCGGCGTGCCAAGACCGCTACAACCTCTGCTCCGATGTCGAGGATCGTGACCGCGGAGCTATTCTCGCTTCGCGCAAACTGAGCCTCTACAATTATATCCTCAATGCCTAGGCTTTCTCAAGACTAACATGGCCGACGCGAACCACTTGTAGCGACGACCATATCGGTCGAAAGCTGGACAGACACCTGGAGCGAAACCCGTATAAGGCAATCGGAATTACCACAGCGCTATTGTGCGTCAGAGACGCATTGTTAGAAAAGACTCGACAGGTATGGAATCGAGGTCAGCCTCGAAGTGAAAGACGTTGCTGTGAGTCTAACCATCTCCGGCCCAGCCATGGCGAGCAACCTTTGGAGCGCCCACCACGGCTTGATCCCCCCGCGTCAATGCCGCCGGCTGATTTCGGGGCTGTTTCCTCCGATGACAATAGCGGGACGTTTGTGTCTATCACAGCTTCACCACGTAGTGGAAATGGGGTTGACTCTCCGTCCTAGTCGAGGTCAAAGCGGAGGTCGCTCTGAGCGCGAGATAGACAGATATCAGCCCGGACGGAGAGAAACAGCTTTTTGGATTCCACGAAGGGTACTTCGACTTCGGAAAAGACGTTGAGGAATGGCGATCATAACCCGCCGTTAGACTAGCGGCTCGACTCTGCCCGGAAGTTAGCACAAAGCCTCGCTTTTCTCCAGGCCTGACGATGTGAAGGGCTGGCAGCCGGTAGACAGCAGCACCCGGAGAGCGAGAATGACACCGCTACTTCAACCGTCAAGGCGCACCGCTTCGGCCTCGACTGACACCACCACCCGTGCTGGGTTGCGCGGCCGGACGATACTATCAGCGCCGTTGACCTATATCTGCTCGGGATTGCGCTGGTGGAAATCGGTATTGGAGGACTTTGAGCGCGACAAGCTCCGAAACCACTCGCACCTCTTTGATATTCGCCAATCTTTTGTCGACAAGAGCAAGGACGAGCCGACAGATACCTGCGCATATATTTACAACAATGCCGCGCCGAATCATATCGACCTCGAGCTTGACAATTCCGTGATCGCATTGGCCGAGCAGTGGGGTTGTGTGCACGGTCGGCGATTTGGTGTACTATCGCGCCTGATACTGAGCACCGCATGGCACGGAACCATGCTTGCCATGGTAGGACAGGATACCGCGGCTCCATTTCAACAACATCCGGACACACGCCCGGCTAGCTCAATCGGTAGAGCGTGAGACTCTTAAGAGAGAGATCTCGAAATCTCAAGGTTGTGGGTTCGACCCCCACGTCGGGCTCAATTCCCGTCCTCAATGTGACTCTTTCTTTTTGCCTTTTTGTCTCTTTGCCTTTCCTAACTAAGCATGTAAAGGTCTTGACTATCCATGTTGCCCTTGATTCAGAACGTATCTTCTGTTTTGAATTCGGGCCGATTTGAGAGCAGTTCGAATCAAACCAAGAACTCTCCACAGGGAACATCTTTCTCACGAAGTTTCCTGCTTGGAAACAACGGGGCTCTATGCAAGTCCGGTGAGCTTCAAACTGCCTAGGTACCGCTTCGGGCTGGTCTGCTTCTTCTACGCTACATTCAGTATCGACATCGGCTTTCAGTTCGATTTCCCTGCTCTCGGAACCATCACATTGCCGGTCCTGATTTTGGATGAGAACGACACTCCGGTCAACGGTACTGCGGCGAACGGATACCGAGCCCACTTCTGCAGGGTCCTATTGAACGGTAAAATACTCGTCTACTCCATCCTGCAGCCGAAGCCGGGGCCAACTTGGCCATCAATGGGGAGTTTTATTTCGACCCGGTCAACATTCTCCTGGATCACGGAGCGCAAATAAACGCGGTTGAATCACGCCTAAAGGGCAATCAGGGGCGTGATGAAGGGGCTGGCTAGGCCGTAAAAAAACGACCAAGCTTACCCCTAGAGGGGTTGTGGGAGGGAGGAGGGGGCGGCACAGCACAGAACCTGCAATGCAGGACGCCTCCCAGCGCATTTACTGGCGAGTTAGGGCACGCAAACTGCATCGGGTGCCTGGCTAGGAGTCGGCCAGGGGTTTCCCTCCTGCATGGCATCAATTCGTCCTGAGCATCAAGGATCCGCCAGTGCACAACATAGCACCGCTAGGGCGCCGAAAAGGCGTGGTTATATTTACATAACTACACTTCCATGCCCTTTCCTGACGACAGTCAGGTTCCGTCCAGAGCCGAAAACACACATTTATACCATGTCACCCTCGGCATCCCTCCTCGGAATTCCCTTCGAGCTGCGAGCTATGGTCATTCAACTGGTCCTTTTGGCTCCCCAGTCGGATCCTCCCAAGCCAGATGAGCTGAGCAAGCAGCAACGCCGACCGCTCGACGCAACGGGATATATGGGCGAATTGGCCCGGCGCGTTTGGTTTCCCTCGGAGCCTGCCACAAACCCCGCACTGTCTCTGCTCCTCACCAACCGCCAGCTGTACGACGAAACGCTTGATATGTTGCAACGAGCTTCCAAGGCTATTACCTCTCCGTCTTACACGGCTGATATTATCTATCTCAACGATGGCACGCTCTGGCCGACCTGGCTCTCTACACCCTTCCGCGCCTCGCACGCCGACACGGTACATGTCCAGTTCCGCATCTTCCAGCCTCCCGGCGACCTACGCCCCGGTGGCCAACCACCCCGCAGATTATTTAACGGCAACTCCTTCATGTGGTCTCTGTACCATCTCCTGCTTAGCGCTCTAGTATCTGGGAGCCATGGACCGTGCGGCATACCCATCTCCGTCGACCGGCTAGTATTGGACTTTCTACCGGCTAGCCAACCCGACATCCTCCCGCTGGGCCCAGTCGTCAGCTGGGAATGGATTTCTGACCCAAAGGAGCTCGGCGAGCGGATATTCGCAAAAGACATACGCGAGAATATCTCCGATTATTTCCCGCTGTCGACTTCGCTGCAGGCGCTGTGCGGGGATAACGCTGGAATGGAGGCAGCGGCAAGGTTGATGCGTTTTGTGAAGAAAATGCTGGGGTGGCTTGTGGGACTGAGCGATGAGATGTTTGAGAAAGGCAAGGTGCTTTTTGAACATGTCGGGGCCATTGAGATCTGTTTGGATGGGAGACTGCATAAGGTTTTGGACTTGGGGAGGTATTTGGCCAATGTGTC